>ERZ772820.2635-NODE-2635-length-12338-cov-7.252544_pt1 | contig 12338 bp, 10 predicted proteins | sample MGYA00511377_ERZ772820 | MGnify/ENA primary metagenome ERZ772820 (study PRJEB29015, sample SAMEA2737684) | human gut metagenome | biome: human gut; feature: human-associated habitat; material: faeces | place: China | collected 2012 ...
CTTCAGGTAGCCTGCTCCCGTAAAAAGGAGCAGGCTTTATGTTTGTCCGTTTTTCATGGATGCCCCAAGCGGCGAAATATCCGTAGCCTTCCAAATTTTCGACTTTTTACGACTTATCGAAAATTTGGAGGTTTACGATGTCTTTTAATAAAGGCTATGAGTTGAAGAAGTTTGAAGCACACTGGGAAAAGTTGCGCATCGAGTACGCAGCTGCGGGAATGACGGAAGAGGCCATCCAGAAGATGTACGACTATGACCGTCAGCAGTTCAATTCGGAACGTACCTTCGTTGAGCGGACGCAGGAATTCACTGCTCCTGCGTATGAAGGTTCCGAGGAAGAAGCATCTCCCTTGATGTTGCGCTATCAGGAGGTCATTACCACAACGGATACCTATCACGAAACTAAGAGCAAATTTGCATGGATCGGTGAAATCGAGAACGAACGGTTGCTTACTGCACTCGAAACTTTGAAAACCGAAGATTTGGAAATCATCACCATGTACGCTTACGAGGGATACGACATCACTGAAATTTCTAAAGTCTACGGCGTATCTCGGCCCACTATTAGTATCAAAATCAAGAGAATTACTAAATTTTTGAAAAACTTCAATTTCAATGCTACGAATTGACCTTTCTCGTCGGCTACCAAGTGAGAGGACAATTTCCCAAGCGGCACCTGCCGCAGGGCGAAACGTCCGACCTCAGGGACCTTGAAAACTGAATAGTTCCGTCATCTGGTACTCCGATAATGATACTTCCGTAATTCGCGGCCCGGTCACAAAGCAGACGGGGTGGCTGAAATGCCAATGAAGCGGTACAAGTCCGCTGCCAGATGTTTATGCCCCACTCGCAGGGAGCCGAGGGCGAATATGCGAGACCTTTAATCATATTGATCCGGGAACTGTCGGGTACGTTCCACGCATCCGGCAGTTCCCGTTTTTTTACGTACTCTTATTTATTCTTTATCCGAATATTCACTTTTGATACATAGGAGGACACTTTTATGGACGAGTTGAACCCCACGGTGCGCGAGCAGGAGATCTACGAGGAGATGGAGCTGACCCCTGAGATGGTCAAGTCCATCCGAACTCTCTGCGGTACCTGTCTGCGGCACTTTGTGGATGCAAAGGCTTTCAAAATCGCGCTTGTACCCAGCCCAGACCGGAGCATGGACACATGCACCGTCTGCCAGATGCGGCGCGGCTATGATTATGTGGTCATGCACCGCTGACCCAACCATACCACCATACCTTGAACGAAGCTCGTTGCGGAACATCCGGCAGCGGGCTTTGCACATAACAACATGGAGGTACAATTTTGCAGCAAAACTGGAAATTCCAACGCGGAGACATCTTCTTCACCCATTTCGGGGCGAGCACCGGCTCGGAACAGCACGGTGACCGCCCGGCGGTCATTCTTCAGAATGACGTGGGCAATTATCACTCTCCGACCCTGATCGTTGCGACCATGACAAGCAAGGCGGAAAAGAAAGTAAACCAGCCGACCCACTGCCTGTTGGAAAACGCAGGGTTGAATATGCCGTCCGTTGTGCAGGCAGAGCAGATCTTCACCATCGACAAGAGCCGGGCGCTGAAGTATCTGGGGCATCTGACCCCAGAGGAGATGCGCCGGGTGGATGATGCAGTGCGTATCAGCCTTGCGCTGAACCCCATGGGCAGCATCCAGCAGATAGAGCCTATCCGGCGCTCTACGGCGGTTTATGCGCCGCCTGAGGTGGTGGATGGCAAACCGCCTGTCTACCCCTATACGCCCATCCGGTCGTCCTTTGAGAACGCCGGAAGCATCGAGGAAATGATGCTGTACACCGAGTTGCAATCCGCGGTTCATGCCATGATCCAGCGGTTAGAATACAGCTTCACCTTCAATCCCAGCCTGCTCACCAGCCCGAAGCGGAAGCAGCAGGTGGCTGAGATCTTAGAGGAAGCCGAAAAGTACATTTGGAGAATCAAGGAGGAAATGCGATGCGCCTGAACGACAACAATACTTTCATTGGTATCAACCCGCCGTACCAGCTTTCGGTCATCCACAGCAGCAAGCTGATCTATCCCCGCGAGATCTACCAGCGGGGCGTAGAGCGCAAGAGGGTGGAGCTGATTGCAAGGGACTTCAACGAGTACATCGTTAACGAGCCGAAGGTCAGCTTCCGCAACGGCAGGTACTATGTGATGGACGGGCAGCACACCATCGAGGGCTGCATCCTCCTCAACGGCGGCGAGGACCGCCCGATCCTCTGCAAGGTCTACACCGGTCTGACGATGGAGCAGGAAGCCCTGCTCTTTGCCGAGCAGAACGGTCACGCCGCACCCCTGTCGGCGGGCATCAAGCTGCGCGCCAAGGTGGTGGGCGGCGATGCGCCTTCCAAGGCGTTTGTCGCAGCCACTAACCGGGCGGGGCTTTCCCTCAACTACGACAGTATGCAGCTGAGCGACTACCGCATCGGCTGCGTGGGCACGGCGCTGAAGCTGTACGACCAGCTGGGCGAAGAGATCTACTGCGAAGCTCTGCGGCACATCGTGGAAGCGTGGGAGGGCAAACCGGATTCCTTCCGGGCGGCTGTCCTGCGGGGCGTGATGTACTTTGTGCAGCTGTATCATGGGCAGTACAGCGAGGAGCGGCTTGTCCGTGCGCTGAGCGGCGTCCATCCCATGGAGCTCTACCGTGTCAGCCGGGATAACCCCGCCAAGCTTCCGGGCTGGCGGCGGTACGTTTACCCCATCTACACCACCTACAACGGCAAGTGCAGGAAAGACGCACTGCCGATGAAGTTCTAAGCTCAAATATCTCCTTTGGCAAGTGAGATGGTCCCCGAAAAAGACCATCACACTTTACATATAGTATTTTCTGCTGAATAATCGACATATTGAACTAGAAAGAGAGGACAGGAATGAGCGAGATCGCAGCCTGCACTTTGATTCAGGAAGAGCCTGACCGAAAGACGGAGAGGTATCTGACGATGTTCAAGGACTACCCGGATGTGGTGACGGTGGAGCATCTTCAGGAAATGCTTGGCATCTGCCGGAAGAATGCGTATCTGCTGGTCAAGCAGAATAAGATCCACTCGGCGCGTGTAGGACGCAGCTATAAGATACCAAAACTCTGCGTGGTAGAGTACCTGCTCGATCAGGATCGGCAACTTGGAGGGATGCACCTTTCAAACTCCCTTGTGCCATCCTTGCAAAACACTCCAGAATCTTCTAAACTTATGATGCCTAAGCAAAGGACGTTTGGCTGCGAACAGAAAGGAGCATAACTATGACAAATGTGGCCGGACATTTAAGAGAACAAAACGGTATGTATCAGATGATTCTGAGCTGGAAAGACACAGATGGAAAGCGCAGAACCAAATCCATCAGCACAGGACTTCCTGTTAAAGGAAACAAAAAAAGAGCTGAATCTCTGTTGCGTAAAACACAAAAAGAGTTTAACCCTGAAACGATGCAGCAGGTTTCCGACCTGCCGGTATCGGAATATCTGAACCGCTGGCTTCGGGAAAGCGTGATGAACCTTCCGCCCGAAACCTATGGCAGATATGCTTATGATCTGGGAAGAGTAGTTGTCCCATACTTTGAAAAGAAGCGGCTGTCTTTGAAAGCACTCTCTCCGCGCGATCTGGAAACGTTCTTCCGCTATGAGCGTCAGCAGGAGGAGGCCAGTGTACAGCAGCTTCTGGATTGGCACAAGGAGTTGACCGATGCCCTACAATATGCCGTTGACAATAATTGGCTGAAGGTCAGCCCCATCAAAGAAGTTGACCCCTGCCTTGATAACTCCCCGGTACTTTTCACCGACTTCATCACGGACTGGTTGAAAATGATGAAGTCACGAGTGGAAATCACAACCTATACCAGCTATGAAAGAGCAATCGTTCACAAGATCGTCCCATATTTTGAACCGCTCCACTATACATTGCAGGATATGGAACAGCATCCCAAATACATCCAAGACTTCTACCAGCATGAGTTGGATCGTGGCCTTACGGCAAACACCGTCATTCACTATCACGCCAACATCCGCAAATGCTTGCAGTACGCTTTTCAAATCGGCATGATCCGTTCCAACCCGGCAGATCGCGTTGAACGTCCTCGTAAGGAAAAGTTCAAGTCGGAGATTTACAGCGGTGAAGAACTGGAGCAGCTTTTCAAAGCGATTCAAGGTGACCCTTCGGAGTTTGGCGTTATCATGGCTGCATTCTACGGCCTGCGGCGCAGTGAAGTTGTTGGCTTGAAATGGGATGCCATTGACTTTGAAAACAAGAAAATCAGCATTCAGCATACGGTTGTGACCGCAAAGGTCAACGGAACGCTAACAGAAATCGCACGAGATAAGACAAAAACAAAGTCGAGCTGCCGGACACTTCCCCTAATCCCTGCCTGTGAGCAGATGCTCAATAAAATGAAAAAGGAGCAGGAGCAGAATCGGAAGGTCTGCGGCAAAAGCTATTGCACCGATTATCTTGACTATATCTATGTAGACCCGATGGGAAAACGGATTCGGCCCGATTTCCTGAGCCAACATTTCCCGGATTTTCTGGTCGCACACCAGATGAAGCGTATCCGCTTTCACGATCTGCGCCATAGCTGCGCCAGTCTGCTCTATGCCAATGGCGTGAGCCTGAAGGAGATTCAGGAGTGGCTGGGGCACAGCGACATCAGCACGACAAGCAACATTTATACACATCTGGATTTCTCCAGTAAGGTATCTTCGGCGAATGCAATCGTCAATATCTTCCCAGAAAACGCCAAAGTATAAAAAATGGGCAAAAAAGAAAAACAGCCTAAAATCTTTCGATCCTAAGCTGTTTTATGATGAAGTGCCGATGGTGGGACTCGAACCCACATGGTTTCCCGAACGATTTTGAGTCGTTTGCGTCTGCCATTCCGCCACATCGGCTTATATTCAATTTTGGGACATTAGTACCGGTTTCTGAAGATTGGAGGGATGTTCAGGAGGGATGTAAGAAATCCTGCTTCGACAAACCTTCAAAATTCAACGCACACTCGTGAATTTCTCGTACAGACAAGAAAAATCACGAAGCGGATTTTGAGTCCCCCTCGTCTGCCATTCCGACACACCGGCTGATATGCAATTCAAAAGAACGTTACTATTATAGCGGATTCTGCGCACAAAATCAAGACTGAGTTTCCGGCGGAAATATGTGGACTGTTCCCGGGCAGAGCGGGCAGCAGACGGCCGGAAAACTGCACTCCCCAATTTGCGTCGCTTTGTGCGGCACAGTACGGTGTCTGATGAGGAAATTTGACGAAAAATAAAGAGCTTACGTTGATTTTACAGGATCAAAACGACACATTCCGCACCGCAGGCTGCAAGGGGTGAAGATTGACGTATTCTGGTAAAAAATAGTATAATGTTATTCGTGAAGGAATGCCGTGCGGCCCAAAACGCGCGGCTTTGCAGCGGGGGATATGCGATGATGAGCAGAAAAAACAGAACACGCCAGGAGATGGAAGAGGAAATGCGCCAGCTCCGCAAGGTGTTCATGACGGTGCGCCTGATGAAGGCGGACGAGGTGCAGGGCGGCAAAAAGGGCAGCGCGCCCTGCTATGCCCAGTGGCGGCGCAGCCGTCCGTGTGAAAACTGCGTGGCAAGGCAGGCGCTGGAAAAGAACACCCGGAAAACAAGGCTGGAATACTTTGGGCAGGAGCTGTACGAGATCACGGCCAGCTGTGTGCAGGTGGATGGCCAGCTCTGTGTGCTGGAGCTGACCCGCAAGATCGACCGCAGCGTTCTGCTGGACCCGGAAAACGGTGAGCGGCTGCTCAACAGTATTACCGACGAGCGGGAAAAGCGCTACCGCGACCCGCTGACCGGTGCCTACAACCGCACCTATTATGATGAGAACTACCGCTACCGCAGCATTACCGCCGGTGTGGCGATGCTGGATATGGACGATCTGAAGTTCTCCAACGATGTTTACGGCTCCGGTGCGGGCAACAGCGTGCTGGAAACGGCGGTAAGCACCATCCGGCGCGGCCTTTCGGAAAAAGACCGCCTGATCCGCTACGACGGCGGCAGGCTGCTTTTGCTGCTGCCGGACATCCGGCAGGAACAGCTCAGCCCGCGTCTGGAACAGATCCGTCTGCAGCTGCAGGCGGCCAGCGTGCCGGGCTACTCCCGCATCCGCATGTCGGCCAGCATTGGCGGCGTGTGGATCGACGACGAAAATGTGGACGATGCGGTGCAGCACGCGGAACGGCTGATGCACTATGCACGCATCCAGAAAAACACCGTGATCACCGAGCGTCAGCCGGAGCCGCACGCCCTGCAGCCCACCCACAGCCGCCAGAGTGTGCTCATTGTGGACGACTCGGCCATGAACCGGATGCTGCTCAGCCAGATGCTGAACAGCCAGTTCGACACTGCCGAAGCGGCTTCCGGCGAGGATTGCCTGCGCCTGCTGGAACAGAACCCCACCGGCATCTCCGTTGTGCTGCTGGATATCCACATGACCGGCATTGACGGCTTTACCGTGCTGGAAGCCATGAGCCAGCGCGGAATGCTGGAAGAGATCCCGGTCATCATGATCTCCAGCGAGGACAATGTGGACACGGTGCGCCGCGCCTTTGATCTGGGTGCGTCCGATTATATCAGCCGCCCCTTTGATGCAAGGGTGGTGTATCAGCGCATTACCAACACCATCCGCATGTATGCAAAGCAGCGCCGCCTGAGCGCCATGGTGGCGGATCAGGTGTCGCAAAAGGAAAAGCGCAGCCAAATGATGATCGGCATTCTGAGCCGGGTGGTGGAGCGACGCAACGGCGAGAGCCGCACCCATGTGCAGCACATCAGCACCCTGACCGGAATGCTGCTGGACCATCTGGTGCAAAAGACCGAGACTTACCCCCTGACGCAGGAGATGCGCCGTACCATCAGCATGGCCTCGGTGCTGCACGACATTGGCAAAATGGAGATCGGGGAGCAGGTCCTGAACAGTCCGGAGCCGCGCACGCCGGAGGATGAAGAAACCATGCGCCAGCATACCCTGCTGGGTGCACGGATGCTGGAAGAGCTGGATGCCTACCGCGACGAAGATTTTGTGCGGGTAGCCTATCAGATCTGCCGCTGGCACCACGAGCGGTACGACGGCAGCGGCTACCCGGACCAGCTGGTTGGCGAACAGATCCCCATTGCGGCACAGGTGGTCGGCCTTGCGGATGCCTACGAAACGCTGACCACTGGCAGCGGAAGCCAGCCGCCGGTACCCTGCGCGGCTGCAGTGCAGATGCTTTGCACCGGCGAGGCCGGAACGTTCAATCCGGTGCTGCTGGACTGCCTGCGGGAGATCGAGAACGAGATCGACGATGCCATGCGTCGTCGGCCGGAGACCTTATAAATCAGACCGGAGAGCTGCCTGAGCGGGAAAGGCTCTCCGGTTTCTTTTTGTCCGGAAGCAAAAAACGAAAGTCCAGTCCTTGCCCGCAGGCGCAGGCTGTGTTACACTGTAAAAAACACAGTCAGAAATCTGCAAAAAACAGGAGGAGATCACTTTTGAAACATCTGCATCGGTTTGTGCGCCGCGCGGCGGCGTTTGTGCTGGCAACAGCGCTGTGCGTTTGCATGCTGGCCCCGGCGGCTTCGGCAGCCACCACTATGGGCGGCGCGGACACGACCCTGATCCCTGCCGAGGAGGAAAACTGCCTTGCATGGCTCTTTGGCACCAGTGATACCATCACCATGCCTTACCTCAACATCAAGGGAAAAGGCTTGCAGCGCAATGTCACGCTGAACCTTGTGGACTGCCTTGTGGGCATTACCTACACGGAGCTTGGCTCCATTGGCAGCTATGTCAGCGCCAGCGCCGCCCAGCAGGCGTGGAAGGCGCAGGCCGTGGCCATTCATTCCTATCTGGAATACCACAAGCAGTACGGCTCCTCTGCCAATGCGCTCATCTACACCCCGGTGGACCAGATCCCGTCCTCGGCACGGGAAGCCATCCGCAGGGCGGTGGAACCGGTGAAAAATGAGATCCTTACCTACAACGGCAGCGTCTGCGATGCCGTGTGGTCGGCCAGTGCGGGCTATAACACCCAGACCGGCATGTACGGCACCTGCTCCAGCCGGGACGCATGGGGCACCGATGTGCCGTATCTGCAGAGCGTAGAAAGCCCCTACGAGGAGCAGTACCACAACAAGCTGCGCCGGGTCATCGGAAAAGACTATACCTATAAAGAGTATAACGACAGCCGCACCGGCGAGCCCTACGTCAGCGCCGACACCACCCACAAGGATCTGGGCGGCTTTGTGCAGTACAACACCTTTGTTTCCAATGGCCGCAGCTACCGCTATATCGGCCAGTTCGTTTCCTCCCGCTACTGCTTCGACTTTGGCGCGGACGAAAGCGGCACTCCCTGCATGACCTATTACGGCTTTGGCCATGGCGTGGGCATGAGCCAGTGCGGTGCTGTGGGTTACGCACAGGAGCAGGGCATGGGCTACCGGGAGATCCTGAGCCACTACTACACGGGTGTGAGCATTTCCACTTCCGGCAGCTCCGGCGGTGGGTTCTTTGGCTGGCTGCACAGCCTGTTCCACTGGTAAGCAGTGGAAAACTGCAAAGAAATGCGCGCAAAACCTTCTCAAATCATGCCGGATTTGGTATACTATAAATCGTGTGATTTTTTGAGAGATCATTTTAAGATAAAAAAGTTCCATAGGAGCGGAGATCGGAATGGATCAGGAAAAAGAAACCAAACGACAGGCCGAGCGCTGCCGTGCACTGGCGCAGCGCATCGTGCGGGAGCTGACCCCTGCCAGCATTCAGGTGCTGGGCGGCAGCGGCGCACTGGCCGAAGCACTGGAAAAGGCCGGCGCACAGCTGCTGCCGGAGAATGCAGAGCAGGGCACCGCTGCCCTGCTGGTGGTGGAGGACCCGGAATGGGTGGATCTGCCCGCACTGCAGTGTGCACAGGTGCTGCTGGTATGCACCGATGCATCGGCCATGGCTGACTGTGCAAAGCAGCTGGCCGCACAGGGCCTGTACCGGGATTTTGAGTGGAAGAACCGCGGCAAAGCCCAGCAGACCGCGCTGTTCTGCCGCAGCGCCGCTGTGCAGGATGCACAGCAGCTGCTGGCAGGCTACGAGATGACGCTGGACGATCTGCGGGAGCGGATGCAGCAGGCCGAGCGCACCGGCGAAGAGCAGACGGCTCAGCTGGAACGCCTGCGCAGCGATCTTTCGCTGAGCCGCAGCCACGAGAAGGATCTGGAAAAGACGCTGAACAATGTGACAAGTTCCACCTTCTGGAAAATGAGCTGGCCGCTGCGCTACTTTGTCAGCAAGGGCCGTCAGCTGGCACACACCTTCCCGCCGTTCGTCTTTCTGGGCCAGCTGCGCCGGGTGGGCATTTCCGGCGTGCGTGCGCAGGCAAAGGCCAAAAAGGAATATGCAAAGCTGTTCCCGGGCAGGACCATGCGCGCCGACCGCTTTGCCAGCGCAGAGCTGCTGGTAAGGCAGGCGGCCGACCAGCCCGCCGCGCCGCGCATCAGCATCGTGGTGCCGCTGTACAATACGCCGCAGCAGTTTCTGGTGGAGCTGCTGGACTCGGTGCAGAACCAGACCTATCAGAACTGGGAGCTGTGCCTTGTGGATGCCGGTCAGGACGAGACGGTGGGCCAGACCGTAGCAGCCCGTGCTGCGGAAGACCCCCGCATCCGCTACCAGAAGCTGGAAAAGAACGAGGGCATTGCGGGCAACACCAATCAGGGCTTTGCGCTGGCAACGGGCGAGTTCATCGCCCTGCTGGACCACGATGATATCCTGCACCCCTGTGCTCTGTGGTACGTGGCACAGGCCATTGCCGAACAGGGCGCAGACTTTGTGTATACGGATGAAGTGACCTTTGAGGGCGACATCGACCATCTGACCGTTTACCATTTCAAGCCGGATTATATGCTGGATAATCTGCGCTCCAACAACTATATCTGCCACCTGAGCGTGTTCAGCGCAAAGCTGCTGGCCGCTGTGGGCGGCGATGAGCGTGCAGCCTACAACGGCAGTCAGGACTATGACCTCTACCTGCGCCTGACCGAAAAGGCGCACAAGATCGTGCATATCCCGCATCTGCTGTACTACTGGCGCTCCAGCCCCACCAGCGTGGCAAGCAACATTTCGGCCAAGACCTACTGTCTGGAAGCTGCGGTCAAGGCCCTGTATGCCCACTACGAGCGTGTGGGTGTGCCGGTGGATGAAGTTTCCATGATCCCGGGTACGCCGGGCTTCTATAAGACGGACTATACCATCACAAAGCCGGGCCGGGTCAGCATCCTGATCCCCAGCTGCGACCATTCTTCCGACCTGCGCACCTGCGTGGAGTCCATCTACCGCAGGAGCACCTATGAGGATCTTGAGATCATCGTCATCGAGAACAACAGCAGGGAGCCTGCCACCTTCCGCTGCTATGAAAAGCTGCAGAAGGAGCACAAGAACCTGAAGGTGATCACATGGCAGGGCACCGGCTTCAACTACAGCGCCCTGAACAACTTTGGCGCAAAGGAAGCCACCGGCGAATACCTGCTGCTGCTCAACAACGATACCGAGGTCATTTCTCCGCGCTGGATCGAAGAAATGCTCATGTACGCCCAGCAGGACCGTGTGGGCTGCGTGGGCGCAAAGCTGCTTTATCCGGACAACACCATCCAGCACGCGGGCATCGGCTTCGGCTTTTTGACCCTTGCGGCCCACATGCACAAGAACTTCCCGGTGGGCCACCCCGGCTATATGGGACGTCTGGTCTATGCACAGGATGTGTATGCGGTCACTGCCGCCTGCCTGATGGTGCGCAGGAGCGTCTACGAGCAGGTGAACGGTCTGGACGAGAGCTTTGCTGTGGCCTTCAACGATGTGGACTTCTGCGTGCGCGTGCGTGAAGCGGGCTATACCAACGTGTTCACCCCCTTTGCACAGCTGTACCACTACGAGAGCAAGAGCCGCGGTCTGGACGAGAACCCGGTCAAGCGCAAGCGCTTTATCTCGGAGGTGGAGCGCTTCCAGAAGCGGTGGGCAAAGCAGCTGGCCGCAGGCGACCCCTGCATGAACCCGAACTTTGACCTGATGAAAGAGGACTTCAGCTTTGACATCAAACCGCTGGAGTGAACGACATGGAACTTTCTGCTTGTATTGTAGTTTATAACGGCGCGGATGAAGCGCTCAGGGCGGCACAGACCGTGCTGGACTGCACCCGCCGCCACCCGCTGACGCTGTATCTGGTGGACAACGCCAGCCCGGACGGCAGCGGCCAGTGCCTTGCAAAGGCCGCGAAGGACGGCACCCTGCACATCCGCGAGGACCAGAAGGTGGAGGTGCTCTGCCGCACAGAGAACGGCGGCTTTGGCACCGGCCACAACACGGTGCTCAGCCTGATGCAAAGCCGGGTGCACTTTATCCTGAACCCGGATATCCAGCTCACTGCGGATACGCTGAGTGACCTTGCGGACTGGATGGCACAGCACCCCGGCGTGGTGATGGCGCGGCCCGCACTCACCTTCCCGGACGGGCGGCCCCAGCGTCTGCCGCTGCGCCGGTGCAGTGTGCGGGCCATGGTGTACCGCCAGCTGCCCTGCCTGAAATTCTGGGCAAAGTACAACGAGCGCTATCTCATGGCGGACAAAGACCTGACAAAACCCACCGAGATCGAGTTCTGCACCGGCAGCTTCTCGGCCGTGGATACTGCGGTGTTCAAGGCTGTGGGCGGCTTTGACGAGGACTACTTCATGTACGTGGAGGATGCCGACCTCACCCAGAAGATGCGCACCCGGGGCAAAGCGTATCTGGTGCCCCAGTATACGGCCATCCATGCATGGCACCGCGCCGCGCACCGCAGTCTGAAGCCCTTTTTGTGGCAGCTGCGCAGCCTGCTGCGCTATTTCTCCAAGTGGGGCTTTGCGTGGTAACTCCCCCAGCCAATGCCTGCGGCATTGCCAGCCCCCTCGAAGAGGGGGCCTTTTGGGCGGAACAAATGCGAGACTGAAGGAGTTTCAGAACGGCTTTTCCGGAAAATTTTTCGGGAAAGCCGTTCTTTCTTGCTTTTTGTGTGATTTGATAGTAAAATAAAGTGAACTGTTATTCCCATTTTGCCATTTTGGGCAGGGGGAGCGGCTCCTGAATTTGTTTACAGCGGACGCAGCTCCGCTTTGAATCCATACGTCATCCGGGCGGTCTCCCGTCTGGGCGGCGTACAGCTGCACAACTTTTCAATCTATTTTAAAGGAGTGCACAAATATGAAAGGTATCATTCTTGCCGGCGGTGCCGGCACCCGGCTTTACCCGCTGACCATGGTCACCAGCAAGCAGCTGCTGCCGG
>ERZ772820.2643-NODE-2643-length-12329-cov-5.016946_pt1 | contig 12329 bp, 8 predicted proteins | sample MGYA00511377_ERZ772820 | MGnify/ENA primary metagenome ERZ772820 (study PRJEB29015, sample SAMEA2737684) | human gut metagenome | biome: human gut; feature: human-associated habitat; material: faeces | place: China | collected 2012 ...
ATTATCGCTTGCTGAACTGCGGAGCGCGACGAGCTGCTTTGAGACCGTACTTCTTACGTTCCTTCATACGAGGATCACGGGTCAGGAAGCCAGCCTTCTTCAGGGTGGAGCGCAGCTCGGGGTTGAACTGCAGCAGGGCGCGGGACAGGCCGTGGCGGATAGCGCCAGCCTGGCCGGCACAGCCACCGCCGACGACGTTGACGACAACGTCGAACTTGCCCTCGTTCTCAGTCAGAACGAGCGGGCTGTTGGCGAGCAGCTTCAGGGTCTCCAGACCAAAGTAATCGTTGATGTCGCGGCCATTGATGGTCATCTTGCCGGTGCCGTTGTAAACGCGAACGCGGGCAACGGAATGCTTACGACGGCCAGTGCCGTAGAAATAAGGTTTGGTTTCGTACATCTTCTATTGCCTCCTCACTCAAATCTCAACAGCTTCGGGCTTCTGAGCAGCATGAGCATGGTCAGCAGCCTTGTAGCAGTGCAGGCGGGTCATAGCCTTGGCGCCGATGGTGTTAGAGGGGATCATGCCCTTGACAGCGTAGGTCATGGCCTTGTCGCTGTTCTCAGCCATCAGGGTCTTGTACTGGGTCTCCTTCAGGCCGCCGATCCAGCCGGAATGAGTGCGATGGAACTTCTTCTCCAGCTTCTTGCCGGTCAGGACAGCCTCATCGCAGTTGATGATGATGACGTGGTCACCGCAGTCAACGTTGGGGGTGAAAGTGGTCTTGTTCTTGCCGCGCAGGATGACAGCAGCCTTGGCAGCAACGCGGCCGAGGGGCTTGCCGGCGGCGTCGATCACATACCACTTGCGGTCAGCCATTTCAGCGGGCTTAGCGAGAGTCGTGCTCATAGTAGGAACCTCCATTGAGAAATTAACACGTCCGTCTAATAACGGTATTTAACAGCGCCCCGCAGGACGCTTTTTCGCGCAAGTGTGATTATAGCAGAAAAGGGCAGCAGAGTCAACGGGTTTTGGCAAGAATTTTAATTTATACTGTGCTTGCTCTCGAATTCTCTCAAATACTCTTGTTTTCTCGCGTTTTCAAACTTTCTATTTTCAGAAAATTTTACGCAGCGGCGTGATGCGCTCCTCGCCTTCCCCCGCGGGGGAAGGTGGCCCCGCAGGGCCGGATGAGGGGTGGGCTTATGGATACAACCCATTTACGGGCTATAACAATAGGCTCCGCCCTCATCAGTCCGCTTCGCGGACAGCTTCAGTCTCCGTGCCAAGTGCCGCCTACGGCGGTTGCACTCCGACACGCGCCTGCGGGCGCAGCCCCGCGGGGGAAGCCTTTTTGCGGCAGCAAAAACCGCCCCGCGGCTTTTACACCGTGGGGCGGTCCTTCCTATTTTACTGCTTGATCGCGTTGACAACGCTGTTCAGGTCGTGCTCATCCTCACAGACGATCTTGACGGGATGGCTGTAATCCAGGCTCATCATGCCCAGGATGCTCTTGGCATCGGCAATGCTGCCCTTCATGTCATGCACGCCGACATCGTTATAACACTTGGCGGCAGCAGACACGATTCCCTTGACCTCGGTAAAATTGGAAACCTTGACTTGTTTCACCATAATAAATGACCTCCGAAATGATCCCACGCAATCTGCCGTATCTTCAGCACCGGTGTCCAGGGCGGAACCGGGCGCACGGCTTGCGGTAAGGAGGCGATCCACCATGCTCTATCTGCTCCTTACATTGGGCATTATAGCATAATTATGTGCCGTTTCTTTGTTCACAATGCACAAATCCGATTTTTTCCATTTCCTGCACAAAAGAGAAAATCCTTCATTTTTGGCTTTTGGTCAGAATGCCCGAGTTTTGCCCGCCGCGGCCTTTTGCTTTCACATATATTATGTATTTGCCAACAAATATTTTCGTTTTCTGAATGTTTTTGTCGTGTTTTGGTGTAAAGGTACGACTTATCTCGTTAAAGTCTTAACACCGTCTTTTTTTATATGCAACATTTATATATGTTCGTGCCGGTTTTGTATTAGTTTTGCTGGGGCACGCCCTTCATCGTCAGGGCGATGCGCTTCTTGGCGGTGTCCACATTCAGCACCTTGACCCGCACAATGTCGCCGACCTTGACCACCTCGCGCGGGTGCTTGATAAATTTATCGCTGATCTGTGAAACGTGGACCAGGCCGTCCTGATGCACACCCAGATCGACGAACGCGCCGAAGTCTATGACGTTGCGCACGGTGCCGGTCAGCTCCATGCCTGGCTTCAGATCGTCCAGACCCATGACGTCACTGCGCAGCAGCGGCTTGGGCAGGCTGTCGCGGACGTCGCGTCCCGGCTTGCACAGCTCGGCCACAATATCGTTCAGCGTCGGCTCGCCCACGCCCAGCGCCTCACAGAGGGTCCCAGCTCCCTTGGCCCTGACGACGCCGGGCAGACCCGCCAGCTTGTCTGTGCCGATCTCGGCAGCCGTGTAGCCGCAGGCGTCCAGCAGGGCCTTGGCGGCGGCGTAGCTTTCGGGATGGACGGCGGTGGCGTCCAGGCGGTTCTTCGCCTCGGGCAGCCGCAGGAAGCCCGCGCACTGCTCATACGCCTTGGGGCCGAGGCCCTTGACCTTTTTCAGCTGGGCGCGGGAGGTGAACGCGCCCTCCTCCTCGCGCCAGGCGACGATATTTTTGGCGGTGGCTGCGCTGACGCCCGCCACACGGCGCAGCAGCGGCGCGGAGGCAGTGTTCAGATCGACGCCGACGCTGTTCACGCAGTCCTCGACCACGCCGTCCAGCGTCTCATTCAGGCGCTTCTGGGGCATGTCGTGCTGGTACTGGCCGACGCCGACGGCCTTGGGGTCGATCTTGACCAGCTCGGCCAGCGGGTCCTGCAAGCGGCGTGCGATGGACACGGCGCTGCGCAGGTTGACGTCAAACTGGGGGAACTCCTCGGCGGCCAGCTTGCTGGCGGAGTAGACCGACGCGCCGGCCTCGCTGACGACCATATACTGCAAATGCAGGTTCTTTTCGTCGGCCAGCTCGCGGATGACCTCGGCGGCAAATTCCTCCGTCTCGTGGCCCGCCGTGCCGTTGCCGATGGCCATGACCTCGACGCCGTTCTTCAAAACCATCGCCTTGATGGTCTTTTTTGCCTGGTCCACGCGCTTGAACTCCGGCACGGGATAGACGACGTTCGTGTCCAGCACCTTGCCGGTGGGGTCAACGACAGCGACCTTGCAGCCCATGCGGTAGCCGGGGTCCAGACCCATGACCGTTTTGCCGCGGATGGGCGGCTGCAAAAGCAGCTGGCGCAGATTATCGCCAAAGACCTTAATTGCGCCCTCGGCGGCGGCATCGGACAGCTCGCCGCGCAGCTCGTTTTCAAGGCTGGGATGAATGAGGCGGCTGTAGGCGTCGCGGGCGGCGGCATCCACAAGCTCGGCGCTTTTGCCGCCGGTCTTTTTGCGGGCGAACATCCAGCTGACGATGCCCGCGGCACGCTCGGCGTCGACCTGAATCGTGACCTTCAAAAAGCCCTCGCGCTCGCCGCGGTCCAGTGCCAGCACGCGGTGGCCGGGGATCTTGTTCAGCGGCTCGGCGTAGTCGTAGTACTGGGCGTAGACGCTGTCCTCGTCCTTGGCCTTGGCGCTGGCGACACGGCCAAACGCGCGGTAGTAGCGGCGCAGCTCGGCGCGGCAGGCGGCATCATCGGAGACCGCCTCGGCAATAATATCCTGTGCCCCGGCCAGCGCCGCGGCGGCATCGGGGACCTCGTCGTTGAGGTAGTCCGCGGCGGCCCTCTCGGGGTCAAATGCGGCGTCCTGGCGGAAGATGGCCGTGGCCAGCGGCTGCAAACCGCGCGCCTTGGCGATGCTGGCGCGGGTCTTGCGCTTGGGCTTATACGGGCGGTAGATGTCCTCGACCTCGGCGAGGGTTTTCGCCTTGGACAGTGCGGCGGTCAGCTCGGGCGTCATCGCGCCCTGCTCGGTGATGGAGGATGTGACCTCATCCTTGCGCTTATCGAGGCCGCGGAGGTATTCGAGACGGTCCCCGAGGTCACGCAGGACCTGGTCATCCATCGAGCCTGTGGCTTCCTTACGGTAGCGGGCGATAAACGGGATCGTATTGCCCTGGTCGATCAGTTCAATCGCGCCCTGCACGTTTTTTACGTTTAAGTTCAGCTCCTGTGCGAGCTGTTCAGCATGGTTTGGCATGGTTTTTCCTTTCTTAACGCCGCCGAGGATTCCGACAGGCCTTGCGTGGCCGCCCATCAACGGGCATCCACCCACTAACTCCCGCGGCGGCCTGGGGGCAGGCCGCCCTACGTACCCCTTTTAAATTGGTTCGTAGGGAGGGGTCTTGACCCCTCCGCGGGGCGTCGGGGACGCCGCCCCCCTACAAATGTTACCGCTTACTTCCCGGCTGGCTTTTTCGTTTTATTATGATCCCCAACAAATACACCCCGTACACCGCAATCGCCGCTGTGCTCACGCAGGCGGACACCTTCAATCCGGGCGTATGGTAGGTAAATTCTATCTCGTTCTCCCCCGCGGGCACGTACACGGCCATCAGGCCGTCGTCCACCTTCTCAATCGCGGCGGGCTCACCGTTGACCGTGGCACTGAACCCGTCGTCATAGGGCACGCTGAAAAACACCAGCTCGTCCGTGTCATAGGCGGTCTTTGCGGTAAAGCCGGTGTCCGTCGCGGTAAACGCTGCCACACCGGCGGCACGGCGGGCGGCGCAGTCGGCGGCGTAGGCATCCTCGCTGCGGTTGGTCAGCTCCTCGTCGGGCAAGGGTTCCAGCAGGCTGCCAAAGGCGGAGATCTGGTCGTCGTCCAGCAAAATCGCGCGGCACAAAATCTGGGCGCGTTCTTCCTCGCTTACCCGCTCCAGCTGGTCCGCTGTCACGTAGCAGTCGTAGGTAAAGCCCATCGGCACCCAGTTTTCGTTCTCGTAGAGGGCGTAGGCATCGGCCTCGCCGGTGCGCTGCCAGCCGGGCAGATCCTTGTCGGTCCACTCGGTCTCCTTGTCCTTGGCGACCAGCGTGTACCGCACGCTCAACAGGCCGCGCAGGGCGTAGTTCTCGGCGTCTGGCTTGGAGTTCACGTCCCGCTTAACGCCGACCTCGGGGTAAAACGCCATGATGCTCGGCGCAACCGTCGAGTTGAAGAATTGCAGGCAGCTCCTGTTGAACCACAGCCCCAGATTGTTGTGCGCACCGTAGGCGTCAATGCGGTAAAACGCATCGTCCGGCAGCGCGGCGGCGACGTCCTCGACAGAATCATAGGTTTCGGCAATCAGATTGCTGTCCACGTCCCACTGGGCGTACTTCGTCAGAGACAGATGCAAACTGCCGTACAGCAGGCTGAATCCCAGCACGGCGGCGGTCAGAATCGCGCCCCACCGCCGCTTACGGCGGCAAAAATGCCACAGCAGCGCAAAAATCACGATACCCAGCATCGTCATGCCGAAGATAGCCCAGAACCGCGCGGGCTCGTCCAGCACGCCAAAGACCGTGTTGCCGTCGTCGTCCTTGCCCGGCACAACGGCAAACACCACCGCCGTCAGCGTCAGGAAGATCGTCAGCCGCAGCGCCCGCGGCAGACGCTGCTCGGCCAGCGCCGGGCGGGAGAGCAGATAGCACGTTGCACCGCACAAAACCAGAATCGGCATATAGTACCACCGCGCGTAGTAGCTCGAGTTGAGCGCATAGAACGCGCTGTTCAGCACCGGCACAAACGCACAGGCAACGCAGACCTTTAAAATGTAGGTGAACGGGTGGCGCTCCCTTGCGCGGCAGAACGCCAGCCCGCCCGCGACACCGACCAGCGGCAGATAGGCCGTCAGGCTCGTGTGCTTGAGGATGCCCTCCTGAAACAGGTCCTTGAAATAGGGCGCGTCGGGCATGAGCAGGGTGCTGTAAAAAATCGCGCCGTACTGCTGAGATTTGCCGTAGAACAGATACCCGTACCCGCTGAACGGGTCGATGGTACGCGGATTTTGCAGCAGCGACAGCCCCGCCGGGAGCAGCAGCACGCACCCGCAGGCACAGCCCAGAGCTGTCTCCCACGCCAGGCGCACGAACTTGCGCAGGCCCAGCTCATACCGCCGCCCGGCGGCCATGCAGAAGAAATAGATGATGAGAAAGACCGCCTGCCCGGCGAAGAAGAAGTAGTTATCGACAAGGTTCAGCGCGACCCAGAACGGGAATGCGCCCTTTTTATCGTCGATGACCGCGTCGTCCAGCGCGGCCAGCATGTATGGAAACAGCGCCACAACGTCCAGAAAGTGGTTGAAAAAGATGTTGTAGATGCTGAACCCGGAAAACGCATACAGGCAGCCCGCCAGCATGCTCCAGGTCTCGTCCCGCACCCAGCGGCGCGCCCAGAGATACCCGCCGCCGCCCGCAACGGCCATTTTCAGGCAGAGCAGCGGCACCATGGCCCACGGCATGAGCCGCGCGGGCACGACCATGGACAGCCAGAAGAACGGACTGCCCAGCAGGTAGAACGAGTAGGAATTGACAAACCCGCTGCCCAGGTCGGTGGCCCAGCTGAACGACCCGCCGTTTTTGACAAAGGCGTTGGCGTACTGGTAAAAGTTGATCTGCTGGTCGTTGAAGTCCCCCGCGTAGTGGAAGTACCCGCCGCCCGCGACGGCATCCACGATGCAGTGGGGCGCAAACAACAGCACCGCCGTGAAAAAGCAGAGTGCAAAGACGCGCCAATAGTTCGATTTTTGTTTAAAAATTGTGGTTTGCATATTGATAGTCCCCTTTATGGGGCCTCACTTTGAGGAAAGTTGTGGTATACTTACCGTAGAGCTGTAGGGGGCGGCGTCCCTGACGCCCCCCGGGCCGATGCAAGCATCGGTCCCTACATACGCTCCATTATACCACAAACCGGAGGTCGCGTGAAGATGAAAACCTATCCGTTCAGTGCGCTGTTCAGCCGCATGAAGTACATCACCCGCTGGTGCCTGATGCGCAGCACCCGCCCCGAGTCCCTGAGCGAGCACACCGCCGACACGGCCATGCTGGCGCACACGCTCTGCCTGATCGGCAGGCACTGCACGGGCACCGGCGCGGCCCTGCGGCCCGAGGTCGTAGTCACAGCGGCCATTTACCACGATGCACCGGAGATTCTGACCGGTGATATGCCGACGCCCGTCAAGTACAAGAACGACGCCCTGCGCACAGCGTACAAGGCCGTGGAGCACGAGAGCGCCCGCGTGATGGCAAGTCTGCAGCCTGAAGAATTACAGGCCGAGACCCAGGTCTGGCTGACCGGCAGCGTGCTGAACGACGCCGAGCGCAAAATTTTAAAGGCCGCGGACCGGCTTTCCGCCGTCATCAAGTGCATTGAGGAGGACCGCGGCGGCAACCGCGAGTTTGAGGCCGCCTACGCCCAGCAGATGGCCGCCCTGCACGCCATGCACAGCCCCGAGGCGGAGTATTTCATCGAGCACATGCTGCCCTGCTACGAGCAGAATCTGGACGAATTGACGAGGGGACGGTTTTGAAGCCCACGGTAGGGGCCGGACATGTCCGGCCCGCGGCATACCGGTTATTGCGCTTTTACGGGAAGGTTGCGGGCCGGGCATGCCCGGCCCCTACATTACTGCAGCTTGTACACCGCCTCGATCAGCGTATCCACATCGCTGAAGTGCTCCAGCATCGAGCAGTAGCGGCGCAGGGCGGCAGCGCCGTGCAGGCCCTTCATATAGTGCATGGCCTGGCTGCGTGCCTGGGGCATGGCGGCCCACTCGCCCTTTTCCTCGCACATTTCGTAGATTTGGTCGCGCAAAGCGGTCATCCGCTGGTTCAGCGTCGGCTCGGGCGGGCGTTCCTCGCCCAACAGCGCCGCGCGCACCTGCGCAAACAGCCACGGGTCGCCCAGCGCACCGCGCCCGATCATAACGCCGTCGCAGCCGGTTGCTTCTAATAAGGTAAGGGCTTCGTCGGCGGTGGTCACGTCGCCGTTGGCCAGCACCGGGACGGACACGGCCTGCTTGATGGCCGCGATGGCCGCCGTGTCGATGGGCGGGATGTACATCTGCTCCCGCGTGCGGCCATGGACGGCGATCAAGTCCGCGCCGTTGGCCTCAAGCTGTTTGGCGACCTCGACGCCGGTCAGGTGGTCGGCGTCCCAGCCGATGCGCATCTTGACGGTCAGCGGCGTATCATCGCCCAGCGCTTTGCGCGCGGCGGCGACCATCTGCCCACAGAGCGGCGGGTCCAGCAGCAGTCTGCTGCCTGCGCCGCTGCCGGTGATCTTGGGCGCGGGGCAGCCCATGTTGATGTCGAGAATGTCAAATTGGATGCCCTGCTCCCTTACAAACAGAATTGCCTTGGCCATCGACTCCGGCTCCGCGCCGAACAGCTGGATGGCGTACAGGCCGTGAGGGTGCTTGTCCCGCAGCAGAGCCAGGGATTTTTCATCGTGGAAGTTCAGCGCCTTGGCGCTGGCCATCTCGCTGACGGTCCAGGCCGCGCCGTGGTCGGCCATCAGATGGCGGCACGCCGCGTCGGTCAGGCCGGCCATCGGCGCAAACACCGCGCCGGTGGGGATAGATAGGTTGCGTAGCTGCATAAGTTTCCTTTCTAAAAGGCTTCCTCCTCGGGGCTGCGCCCGCAGGCGCGTGTCGGAGTGCAACCGCCGTAGGCGGCACTTGGCACGGAGACTGAAGCTGCCGCCCGCAGGCGGCTGATGAGGGCAAAGTCCGCGCAGCCGCCCGTGACCGGGTCCTGGCCGTAAGCCCGCCCCCTCATCCGGCGCTGCGCGCCACCTTCCCCCGCCCGCGGGGGAAGGCTTTAGACTTTTCGATTTTTACATTCTATTCTACCATATTTTCCGCAAATGTGGTATACTGAAATGTAGATTGTTTATAAGGAGTATTGCGCATGAAACTCATGGTCCTGGACGGCAACAGCCTGGTCAACCGCGCGTTTTTCGGCATCAAGCTGCTGACGACGAAGGATGGCCGCTACACCAACGCCATCTACGGCTTCCAAAATATACTGCTCAACCTGCTGGCGGCGCACAAGCCCGACGCCGTCGCCATCGCGTGGGATGAGCGTGCGCCGACGTTCCGCCACACCGCCTACGACGGCTACAAGGCCACCCGCCACGGCATGCCCGAGGAGCTGGCCCAGCAGATGCCGGTTTTGAAGGAGCTGCTGACCGACCTTGGCTTTGTGCAGGTCAGCAAGGCGGGCTGGGAGGCCGACGATATTCTCGGCACGCTGGCCGCAGCGTGCGAGGCCGCGGGCGGCACGACGCTGCTGGCTACCGGTGACCGCGACAGCTTGCAGCTTGTGGACGATGCAACGACGGTTTTACTGGCGACCAACAAAGAGACCATCCCCATGGACCCCGCCGCCATCCGCGAGAAGTACGGCATCGAGCCGCCGCAGCTCATCGACGTCAAGAGCCTGATGGGTGATGCGTCGGACAACATCCCCGGCGTGCCCGGCATCGGCGAAAAAACCGCGCTGGCGCTGATTTCGAAGTTCGGCAGTTTGCAGGGCGTCTATGACAACATCGACGACAAGGCCGTCAAGCCGGGGCAGCGCGCCAAGCTGACCGCCAACCGCGACAAGGCCGACCTGTCCTATATGCTGGGCACGATCCGCAAGGACGCGCCCATCGAGACCGACCCTGCCGCCTACCTGCGCCAGCCCGGTGACCCCGCTGCCGCCGCGCAGCTGCTGGCCGCGCTGGAAATGCACAAGCTGGTGGACCGCTGGGGCCTGGACGGCGGCACCGCGCCCGCCCCATCCGAGAATGCCGCACCGCTCGAGACCGTCGAGCCGTCCCCCCTGCCGCTGCTGCTGGAGGGCCGCTTCTACGCCGCCCGGAATGCCGACGGCGATTGGTACCTTGTGCAGGGGCAGGACGTCTACCTGCCCGACACGGACCGGCTGGCCGCGATTCTGGACAGCGGCGCCGAGCTTTGGGCGTTCGACGCAAAGCCGCTCTACCGCCTGGCGCTGGAGCACGGCGGCATCGGCAGTGCGCTGCGCTTTGACGGCAAGCTGGCCGCGTATCTTTTAAACCCGTCGGCCAGCGGCTATGAGGTGCACTCCCTGGCCGCCGAGTACGGCGTACACGCCGCCTTTGCCTGTGAGGCCGCGCCCGATGCGGGCGTGCTGGCGGGCCTGTGCGACACGCTGGCCGCCGCGCTGGACGAGAGCGGCCAGCGCAAGCTGCTGGACGAGATGGAGCTGCCGCTGGCCCGGGTGCTGGCCGACATGGAGCGCATCGGCTTTGCAATCGACGCCGCCGGTATCCGCGCCTTCGGTGACAGCCTGCGGGGCGAGCTGGACGGTATCCTGCACAATATTTATACAGAAGTCGGTTATGAGTTCAATGTAAATAGTCCCAAGAAGCTGGGCGAGGCGCTGTTCGACAAGCTGGGCCTGCCGCCGCGCAAAAAGACGGCGCGCGGCTACTCCACCGACGCCGAGACACTGGAAAGCCTGCGCCCCTACAGCCCGGTCATTGACGAGATCCTGAAATACCGCACCTACGCCAAGCTGCTGTCCACCTACGTGGACGGCCTGCTGAACGCCGAAGCCGCGGACGGGCGGGTACACTCGACCTTCATCCAGACCGAGGCACGCACCGGGCGCATCTCCTCCACCGAGCCGAACCTGCAGAACATTCCCATCCGCACCGAGCTGGGCAGCCGCCTGCGCGGCTACTTTGTGGCGGGTGCGGGCGAGACGCTCGTGGACGCCGACTACTCGCAGATCGAGCTGCGCATTCTGGCGCACATCACAGGCGACGAGCACATGCAGCAGGCGTTTTTGAACGGTGCGGACATCCACCGCTCCACCGCCGCCAAAATCTACCACATCCCCGAGAGCGAGGTCACGCCGCAGCTGCGTTCGGCCAGCAAGGCCATCAATTTCGGCATCATGTACGGCAAGGGCGCGTACTCCCTGAGCAAGGATCTGGGCATCCCGGTCAAGGAGGCGGACACTTTCTTAAAGACCTACCTCGACACCTTCCCGAAGGTGGACGGATATATGAAGGACTGCATCGCCCACGCGAAGGACAAGGGCTACGTCGAGACGCTGTTTGGCCGCCGCCGCGCCCTGCCGGAGCTGGCCAGCTCGAACTTTCAGGTGCGCGCCAGCGGCGAGCGGATGGCCCGCAACACGCCGATCCAGGGCACTGCGGCGGACATCATTAAACTGGCCATGGTCCACGTCTGGCAGCGCCTGCGGGACGAGAAATTGCAGGCGCGTCTGCTTTTGCAGGTACACGATGAGCTGATCGTCGAAGCGCCCGAGGAAGAAATCGACGAAGTCAAGCGCATTTTGAAAGAAGAAATGGAAAACGTCGTGCATTACAGCGTTCCCCTGACGACGGAGGTCGGCGTGGGAAAGACGTGGCTGGAGGCACATTAAAACGGGGCACAGCCTGACGGCTGCCGCACTTTTCCGGGAAAATAGCAAGTAAGAAAACGTTGCGGGCCGGGCATGCCCGGCCCCTACATCGAGGTTTTGTTATGTATGTTTTAGGTATCGAGTCCACCTGCGACGAAACCGCGGCGGCGATTGTGGAGGATGGGCGGAAGGTCATCTCCAACGTCATCTCCACCAGCGTCAAAGAGCAGGCTCTCTACGGCGGCGTTGTGCCGGAGATCGCCAGCCGCCGCCATGCGGAGTATATCAGCGCCACCGTTGACAAGGCGCTGGCCGACGCCGGCATGACGATGGCCGACGTGGACGCCGTGGCCGTGACGTTTGCGCCGGGGCTCATCGGCGCGGTGCTGGTGGGCGTCAACTTTGCCAAGGGGCTTGCCTACGCGGCGGGCAAACCGCTTGTGCCGGTGCACCACCTGCGCGGGCACATTGCGGCCAACTATTTAACGCATCAGGATCTGAAGCCGCCGTTTCTGTGCCTCGTCGCCAGCGGCGGGCACAGCCACATTGTACTGGTCGAGGACTGGTGCCGCTATAAAATCTTAGGCCGCACCGTGGACGATGCCGCGGGCGAGGCCTACGACAAGGTTGCCCGCACGCTGGGTCTGCCCTACCCCGGCGGCCCCAGCGTGGCCGCGGCGGCGCGGGACGGCAACCCCAAGGCGTACAAGCTGCCCGTGCCCCATGTGGACGGCAAGTACAACGTGAGCTTCAGCGGCCTGAAAACCGCCGTCATCAACGAGGTCCACAGCGCCGAGCAGAAGGGCCAGGCCGTGAACGTGGCCGACATGGCCGCGAGCTTTCAGGAGCGCATCGACCAGATCCTGGCCAAAAAGCTGCTGGCCGCGGCGGCGGACACAAACGCCAAGCAGGTCGTGCTGGCCGGCGGCGTCGCCGCCAACGGCCGTCTGCGCCAGCTGGTGAACGACGGTGCCCAAAAAC
>ERZ772820.2649-NODE-2649-length-12319-cov-3.045417_pt1 | contig 12319 bp, 14 predicted proteins | sample MGYA00511377_ERZ772820 | MGnify/ENA primary metagenome ERZ772820 (study PRJEB29015, sample SAMEA2737684) | human gut metagenome | biome: human gut; feature: human-associated habitat; material: faeces | place: China | collected 2012 ...
CAGCTTGATCGCATGCCGTCCGCCCTCCCACGTCGTCTGGATCCAGATCACCGGATCATCCGGGAGTATGGATTTATCCTTTAAGGATAAGCTGTCCGCATAATCCTCATAAGAGGTCAGCGGCACCATCTTCCGAAACTCTTCAATCGTCTCCGGATTCCGTCCCTTTAAGATCGCCTTTCCGATACCGCTGGCCTTCCATTTACTGATCTGTTCCAGCATAAGCCGGTTCTGAATCGCCATAAATTCTTCTATGGTTAAATCCAGAAAACCGCAGTATTCCTTCCAGAGCTCCCAATCCTTTCGCTCCTTCAGTTTATCTTCAAATTTCATCCCCGTCCTCCTCCACTGTCCGGAAGTACCCGGCACATTTACGTATGCTCTTTCCGTTGGGTATCAGAAATGGTGTTTCTCTCTGATACGCCTCATAACCGGAAAGCGTCCTCCGAAATGTAACCCGGTCCTGAAACCAGACATATAAAACATTGAGCCCACTGTAACAGATACACACAGCCATCATCAGCCTCTGCCCGGTTAACAGGGCGAGAAACAGATACAGAAAGAAAAACCACACCACCCCCGGGTGTCTGCAGAGGGAATAAACGCCCTCTGTGTACACTGGCGGGTTTTCTTCCAGCCTGGTATACGTTTTTTCAAACGGCAATGCGAAAAACAGTGTATAGACAAGCAGCGCAGCCTGACTCACAGCCAGGGCACCAAATATCACAATTCGCCAGACCGGCGGTCCGTACGCCTTCACCAGCGTCATGAAACATACCGCGGTAGAAACCGCCAGAATCACGCTGCCGATCAGGAAAAAGGTGTGCAGAATGCGGTTTTTCCAGGTAAAGCTGTTCAGATCATAGAGTAAATACATACCAAAAGCAATCACGCCTGCTGCAAGATAACTCATTCTCCCTGCCTTTCTTTATGATGACGTCTGATAATTCCGACTCCCAGCGGATACGGCCCCGTATGAACGGCGATCGTCGCACCAATCTGGTTGATCCAGGCATCCTCCATCTCATACCCCCCGGTTCTGAGAGCTGCAAGCACCTGGTTCTTAAATAAAACCGCCTCTTCACGGTCATAGCCAAAGCCAATGGTAAAACGGTAGCTGCTCATGGGCTCCCCGTTTTCCTTCAGATAATCGAGCAGAAGCGCAATCACCTTATCAATCGATTTTCTTCTGCTCCTCGATATTCCGCTCGGAAATATCTCTCCCTGCTTCAGGGTAATAATGGGCCTGATTCCCAGCACGGAAGCCGCAGCTCCGGCCACTTTTCCGATTCTTCCGCCATGCTGTAAGTAATCCATGCTTCCAATCGTAAAGAATATCCGGCCGCTCTCTTTCATCTCATCAAGTGCCGCCACAGCCTCCGAGAGGGTCATCCCTTCCTCCCTCATGGAGACAGCCTCCAGCACGAAAAGCCCCTGAAGCACAGTGTTCACGGTTGCGTCTATCACTTCAATCTGCGCATCCTCATACTGGCTCAGCACCATCTCTCTCGCATTCAGCGCGGACTGCATGGAACCGCTGAATTTCGTCGTGATGCAGATACACAGAACAGGAGTATGCGCCTGCGCAAATGGCTGAAATACATCGACATAATCTTGAATCGACGGCATGGAGGACTTGGGATATACACCGGGCTGCTCTACCATTTCCCTGTAAAACTCGCGGATGCCGATCTCCGTTCCCTCCTTTTTATAGGTCTCTCCATCAAAAGAAACATAGAACGGCACCACCGTGATTTCCTTCGCTGCAGCCAGTTCTTCCGGTAAATCACAGGAACTGTCACTGATGACTGCAAATTTGCTGTTTTCCATGTCTGATTCTCCTCTCCTCCGTATACAGCTGTGCGCGCATCTCCTGAAAAGACTGAAAATATTTACGCGACACCTCCATTATACTAAACCTGCCACAACCTGTCCATTGTAATTTAAACGATATCTGACAAAACTTTAGTTATATTTTAAAATTTTTAGCTATTTACCAATCTTTTTTGTAACCTTATCTGTTTCATATTTCCTTCCTTTTCACAGATTGCCATTCTTCCTCATATGATAAAAAGAAAGTGTACACATAAGGAACATCACATGGCACAGTTCACACCCGTTTATGGAACCATCACCTCCATCACTCCCCTGCAGACAGCAGACGGTACTCAGGACTGCACACTACTGTTTTTCATTATGACGCAGGATATGGGACCTGTAACCTTTACTGTCACCCCTCTCACCTATGTGGAAGGCCAGGAAACCCTGAAACCGGGAGATCCCATTGTCGCATTCTATGACAATTCGGTACCTGCTCCTTTAATCTATCCGCCCCGCTATCACGCAGTGCTTATGGCAGAGGCGGATGACGGCCTCTTTGCCGCCTTCGATTACTTCGACGAAAACCTGGTGAATACCGACGCAACGCTGAAATTAAACCTGATGGAAAAGGGTGGTACGGAAGTAGTCATGGCCAACGGCCAGATCTACTACGGCACCCCCGCGAACCACTACCTGCTGGTGCTCTACAGCACCACCACACGCAGTATTCCGGCCATGACCACACCGGAGAAAATCGTTGTATTCTGCAGTGAATAGAGCGAACACATCATCCGATCCGCAGAAAGGGATATCCGGCTCTAAGCCAGATATCCCTTTCGCTGAAGCTCCATCTCTATCATATCCAGGTTTTTTTCCGACTCTGCAGCTACCGTATGGTAATGGCAGCCGCCGGTCAGAGCCTTCAGCGGCTCATCCCGGCTCATAGCCATCTGATTCACAAATTCCTGCGCATCCAGACGGTTATTGATGATCAGGTCCACACTGATCTGGCCATAGAGCGTATGTTCAATGGATACATCGAGAATTCTTCCTCCATAATCCACAATCGTCTGAAGCTCATCCAGCATGTGCTCCGTGTCGTGATTCACCCGGAACACACGGACGTGAGCCTTCGGCCTTCCCGGCTGCGGTTTATAGAGAACATACCCCTTGTTTGTGGACATGATCTCTTTATTCTCGGCCCTTAAGAGCGCAATGTCCTGAACCACAACCTGACGGCTGACCCCTGCCCGCTTTGCCAGTTCCGTCCCTGATACAGGCGCCGTCTCCTGATTCAGAATCTCCATGATCTGCTGTCTTCTCTTCTCTCCGTCCACTCGTTCCATCACTCCTGTTATACTGTCCTGTCTTTTATGTCATTCACCGTCATAAACGCCCCCTCATACCCCAGTTTCCGGCAGAGAGCCGCCGTATGGGGCTGTTCCAGCTTTGCGGCCGCCAGGGCGTCCTCCTCATAAAATACGGTTTCCTTCGGTCCGTCGGCCAGCACCTTTCCATGCGCCATCACAATGACCCGTTCAAAGTACTCTGCCACAAAATCCATATCATGGAGAATCGCCAGCACAAACTTACCGGAATCGCTGAGTTTCCGTACAATCGATCCGATCACCCGGCGTCCTCTGGCATCCTGTGCAATGGTCGGTTCGTCCAGAATCAGGACCTGTGTGTCCATGGCGACGACAGAGGCGATTGCCACCATCTTCCGCTCTGATAAATCCAGATCATAGGGATTTTCTTCCGCCGCATCGAGGAGCCCCACCATGGAAAGGGCCTCTCTGGCCCTCCTCTCCGCCTCCTCCCGGCCCATGCCGATATTGAGAGGACCGACCATAACTTCGTCCATCACGCGATTTTTGAAGATCTGGTCATCCGGATTCTGGAATACATATCCCACACTGCCGGCCAGCTGTGCCACCGTCCGCTCTGAAATATCATTCCCGCCAAACAGAATCGTCCCGGAAACCGGCTTAAGCAGTCCCTTTAACAGCTTGACCAGCGTCGTCTTCCCGGCTCCGTTCTGACCGATTACCGCAGCAGGTCTGGTATCCAGCGTCAGGGTGAGGTCTTCCATAATCGGCACATGCTCCAGATAGTGGAACGACAGATCTTTGATACGGAATATTTCCCTTAGCGTACGGTCGGAGGCGCCGGTGGTTCTTTCTGTTTCACCGCCCGGCTGCTCCGCTTCTTTATATTTTCCGCCTAATTCCGGCGGGAACTGATCTTTTAAAGCCATGGTCTGCTCCATCGTCACCGGATAGAGGCGTTTTCCATCCTCCTCCCTGTATACGGAAAGCTTCCGGCAGACCCGGGTAAACACAGGTGCTTCCACCCCCAGTTCTTCCAGATCATCTCTGGAAAATATCTTCTCCGGCGTATCGTATGCAATCTGCTTCCCGTCGTGAAGAAGGAGAATCTTGTCACAGTAGGACGCCAGTTTTTCCATCTTGTGCTCCACCATAATAATGGTGATTCCGGTTTTGGAAAGCGTTTCCACTACCCGGAACACCTCCTCGCTTCCCTGGGGATCCAGCTGGGAAGTCGGTTCATCGAGCACGATAATCTCCGGCTGCATGGCAAGAATACTGGCTATGGCCACTCTCTGCGTCTGGCCCCCCGATAAATCAAAGGGATTCCGGTCTCGGTACTGTTCGATGTCGAGAAGCCGTAAATTCTCTTCCACCCGCCGCACGATCTCCTCCCGCGGCACCCCCAGATTCTGCAGACCAAAAGCAATCTCCCCAAACACCGTGTCCTTCGCACCGGAAAGCTGGTTAAATGGATTCTGAAAGATCAGTCCCACCTTCTGGCAGAGCATCGCCACCGGCGTTTTGCCCGCCTCCAGTCCGTCGATCATGATCTTTCCGCCGTAGGCCCCCTTAAACATCGTAGGCACCAGACCGACGAGAGCCTGGCAGAGTGTGCTCTTACCGGCCTTATTTTCACCGGCTATCCCGATAAAGCTTCCCTTTTCCACCTGAAAATGGAGGCCATCTAACGCCAGCTTTTCCGTATGGGGATAACGGTACTTCAAATTCGTCACTTCTATCAGAGCCATCTCATCACCCTCCATACCACAGCGCCCGCTATCAGAAGGACCATCACAATCATAAACGCCCTGTCGCGCCCCTTGATCTTGTGGTCATTTAAAAAGGTCTTCTTCGTCTTTGAATCAAAGCCCCGCACTTCCAGCGCGATGGCCCTCTCCCTGGTATTGATAAGGGAGCTGCTCACCACCGGTGAAATCAGCGGGATAAATGCCTTCGCCCTCACAAAAAGGCTTCCTTCCGTCTCCATCCCTCTGCTCCGCTGTGCATCCATGATGGTGTTCATCGTCCCCATCATCTGCGGAATGATCTGGAACACGGAGCTGATCATATACCCGAAGCGGGGAGAAAAGCCTGCCTGCTCCAGATCCTCCACCAGGGCAGCCGGCTTCGTAGTCAGCACAAACATGGCGAAAGCCAGAAGCATGTTTAAGATGTTAAGCCCGATCCGGGAGGCGTAGAGAAGTCCTTCCTTATAGAACTTAAGCGGCCCCAAAGCCGCCAGGACATTCTGATTCTCCCGGTTGAACAGGCCGTGGATCAGGAAGACCGTGATGATGATGGTAAACGAAAATGCAATCAGCGGTAAGACCTTTTTCATGATTTTTCCGCTGATGAGCAGTCCCAGGCTGACGGCGATAAACACGCCGAACATCCACAGTGTGCCCATGATGACGGGCACACTGATGGCCGCCGCAATATAAAGCATCTTGGCGAAGGGATGCAGCCTGGTCAAATATGTATCTTTGTCCACATAAAGGCTGATACTTTTCATAAAACGCTCCGTCCTTCATTAAAAAGTTTCGTGGTTAATCGAGACTCTCCACCTCATCGCCCATCTCGTAAAGGGAGGTCAGCTTCTTCGGCAGTCCCTTGATAATGGCAAATACGATGAACAGGGTAATCAGCTTATCCGGGACATCGACAATTACTTCATCCAGGAAGGACCCCAGCGCTACCGGAAGTCCGGAAGCCTGTGACCATGCAAACACGGCGTCTCCCCAGAGGTTTCCTGTCGTACCGCCCCAGAATATGATGTTGAGCGGTGTGGAAATAAGGACTGCCACAAAGCCGGCCACACACGCCGTCAAGACAGCACCCGAAAACTTCTCCATGCGTCCGAGCCTTGCCATAATTCCGACAGCCACACCGATGCCAAGACTGGTCAGTGCATAGACCAGAGTGATGGAATCGCCTGTTGTAAAGCCGTAGATTAAGTTGTTGGCCGCGCCGCAGATGCCACCGATGATGGGCCCGCCCAGCACAGCGCCGATGCAGGTTCCGATGGAATCCAGCCACAATGGCAGCTTTAAGACTGACGCAAACAACTTGCCTAAGTAATTGATTCCGATACATGCCGGAATCAGCACGATACATGCTGCATTTAATTTGGTTTTAAAAATGTTACTCATACGAATTGCCTCCCTGTTTGTTTTTATCTATTCGTACAAACGCTTCAAGCGCTGTAAGAATCTCCATCCGTTCCCCCTGCATCATGGCGGACTCTCCGCCGGTATAGCTGTTAATGTTCTCCTCCAGGGAATCCTCCCATTCCACGACCGTGTTCAGGATCGAGGCCGTCTTCACTCCCCGCAGTCTCCCGATGACAAACAGCGCCGCCGTCTCCATATCGGAGCCCAGAACGCCCCTCTCCCTCCAGTAGGTGCTGACCGCCTCTTCGTCATCGATGTAGAAGCTGTCCTGGCGATTCCCACATGGAACTTTGCTCCCAGCTCCTCCGCACTCATCATGCATGCCGCCAGCAGCTCCGTGTCCGGTATGGCGGGATAAATGCTGTCCACATAAGTGACTGAGGCACCGTCATCCCGCACGGCCCCATTCACCAGGATTAAGTCCCCCAGCCGGATTCCCTTTTGTAAAGCGCCGCAGCTTCCGATCCGTATCATGTTCCTGACGCCGATTCTCACCAGCTCTTCCACCGCGATGGCGGCAGAGGCACCGCCGATTCCCGTGGATACCGCCATGACCGGAACGCCCTTATAGACGCCTCTTAAGCTCCGGTATTCCCTGTTATAAGCCAGTTCTTTCACATCCTCCAGGCATTCCGCAATCCGGTCCAGCCGCTGCGGGTCCCCGGGCAGAAGCACATGGGGCGCCGCCTGCTCCTTCGACAGCCTGATATGAGGCATGAATTCTTCCATCTTCCCATCTCCTTTCCTCTCATTCCTGCGTTCACGTTCAGAAAGGGCTGTACCTGCTGCAACTCACTGACACTTTCGCCAAAAACAGTACTGCCCTTTTGTTTAAATTTACCATAAATCACCTGTCTTGTCAATCAAAAGACAGGTGACAAGACAGGTTTCCTTTTCGCCCGGTAACGTTCACGCCCTGTCCGGTGCCCCGCAGCGGGCCCTATACAAAAATCCCGGAAGACGTTTTTTCACAAAATGTCTTCCGGGATCTGATCTTTTCCCTTATTTAATTATAGCAGATAACCGGAATCCCGGTGTAAACCATATCATAGAGGGTCTTTGCCTTGGCCGGCGGCAGGTTAATACAGCCATGGCTTCCGCCGTACTGGTAAATGGTTCCGCCGAATTTACTTCTCCAGCTGGCATCATGGAGTCCGATGCCTCCGTTAAACGGCATCCAGTAATCCACGTGACTCTCATATTCGTATGTGCCGTCCGCCTTCTTCTCCCCGCGGAGTATCCGGTCCGTCTGTTTATAGGTCAGGCTGTAGATGCCCTCCGGTGTCGTGTAATTCTTTGATACATTTCCTGTAACACAGGGCGCGTCCCATGCAAGATTCCCGTCCTGATACATATATACGTGCTGGCTGGTCAAATCAATCTCCACATAAGTATTTCCCCAGTCCACGGTCCTGTCCTGGCCTTTTTTGCTGTATAAGGGTTCCCTTGCCTGGCTCTGTCCGGTCCGGATCATGGCGATCAGCGATGCGGTCTCTCCCGCCTGGTCAATCTGCCAGCCGTAGGGGCCCGTCAGATTCAAATCTTTTCCCGTCGTCGTATGGAACACCCTTGTCTTTCCGGCTGTATCAAACTGATCCGCCATGGATTTCACAAATGCCGCAGCCTTGTCGTAATTCACATCTACAAGTCCGTCCTGAGTGCTTCCGAGAATCCAGGTACAGATGGTTTCCCCTTCCAGCGTTACCGTCTGGTCGCCAAACTGATAAGTAATCACCATGTCCCTGCACCGGTTCATGGTATCGCACAGATCCTTTAACGCCGCATCCTCCGCGGTTACTCGGACAGTCGCGTAACAGCCGGATGCTGCCAGATCCACTTCGCTGCTGCCTGCCTTCACCGCTTCCTTTACGAGAGCCAGAACCTTATCCTGATCCACGTTGTTTCCCTGTACCTCGGGGATGATCGTGAAGGGGGTTCCCTCCTGATATGCCGTAATATGGGCATCCTGAGTCACTACAATGTCCGCGCCGCTGATGCAGCCCAATCCGTTCACCGCATTGGTCAGGGCTCCCTCATCGTACTGCACGCTCATACTCATGGTGTGGGAATTATCCGTCGAAGGCCCTGACACGCGGCCCGAGGCATTCTGTGCGTCGAGGATGGCGGAAAGCCCATCCGGAGCCGTTGCCTTATATCCCACATCTCCCCCCTTTAACGTCTCGGTCTTTCCGTCTCTCTCCTTTATCGTCAGCTTGTATTCTGCGCTGTAAAAGCCTTCTATCTGTGCTTTCGCTTCATCCACCGTAAGTCCGCCGATTCCGATGCCGTTCACCTTTGTTCCCGGTACAAATCTGGTCGTGTCATCTGCCAGTACAGCCTGTGCCGGCAATAAGATCAATACTGCCGCCATCAGGGCAATTCTTACAAGCATTCCTGTTTTCTTCATTCTGATACTCATTCACCTTACCTTTAAAACCTTTTAAGAATTGAGCGTCGCCTGGTCCGCAGACTCCCGCGTCCGCTCTCCCTATACCTTAACACCATATCAGCCAAAAGTACAACCCCTTTTTTAAATGTAAGAATTACTTAATACTTTATTCCTCTTTTATTCTCTTTTTCGTGCCCGACAGACAGTATTCCCCATAGTCATCCGTGTCAGTCCACCACTTCAACGCTCTCTATCACCGGCTGATTTTCTTTTGCCACTGTTCCGTTGCGGTCTGTCACTTTCGTGTCCTCACAGATTTTATCAACCACATCCATCCCGTCCGTCACATAACCGAACACTGCATAATCACCGTCGAGATGAGGGCTGTCCTGATGTACGATAAAGAACTGAGAGCTTGCGCTGTCCTTATCCTGGGAACGGGCCATGGAAATTGCCCCGCGCGTATGGGAAAGCGGGTTCTCCACACCGTTGCTGGAAAATTCGCCCTTAATGGTGGTATCGGAACCGCCCAGTCCTGTTCCTAACGGATCTCCGCCCTGAATCATAAAGCCGTCGATGATGCGGTGAAATGTGAGTCCGTCATAGAAGCCGGATTCCGCCAGCGAGAGAAAATTCTCTACGGTAATCGGGGCGTATGTTGGATTCAGCTCCACTGAGATGGTGCCGTAGTCCTTCACATTGATTTTCACATGATGTTTCACTGCTTCCACCGTCTCTCCCGCAGTGCCGGCGTCTGTTTTGGTCTCCTCTGCAGCCGTCTCTGCGGCGGAAGAGGAAATCGTCTGGTCTGCCGCGCCCGCCTTACCGGAGCAGCCGGCCAGCACGGCCGCTGTCAAAACCATGAGCAGCATGATACGTTTCTTCATAATCAATCTCTCCTGTCATAAAATCGTATTCTCTGATAACGTATCATATTATAAGGCCGCGCCTGGAAAAGATCAAATGAATTTATTGTGTCTTAGTAAGCCTTTCCGCCCAGAATCTCCTCGTAATCCTTTAAATTCCGTTCCAGGAGGGCTGGCGTATCCAGACCATATGGACATTTGCTGCTGCACTGGCCGCAGTGCAGGCAATCCTTAATCTTCATCATCATATTCTGTGACGCCTCCGTCAAATGACCCGCAGATGGGGAACGGCGGATCAAAAGCGACATCCGGGCACAGGTGTTGATCTCAATCTCCGCCGGACACGGCATACAGTATCCGCAGCCCCGGCAGAACTCTCCCAATAGCTCCTTTCTGTCGTGTTCGATGACTGCCTCCAGCTCCTCTGTCATGACCGGAGGATTGTCAATGTAGGACAGAAATTCATCGAGTTCATGTTCGCGCTGGATTCCCCAGATGGGAAGCACATTGTCGAACTTAGCCAGGTAGGCATAGGCCGCGGCAGAATTGGTGATGAGTCCTCCTGACAGAGCCTTCATTGCAATAAATCCCATGTCCGCCGCTTTGCAGGCTTCCACCAGCTCCAGTTCTTTTTCAGACGCCAGATAGGAAAACGGAAACTGCAGCGTCTCATAAAGGCCTGACTCGACCGCCTCGGCTGCCACATGCAGCCTGTGGTTGGTAATGCCGATGTGGCGGACCGTTCCGCGCTCCCTTGCCTCCAGCATCGCCTCATAGAGGCCGCTCCCGTCTCCCGGCTTCGGACAGACCGCCGGATTGTGGAACTGGTAAAGATCGATGTAATCCGTCTTTAAAAGGCGCAGACTTTCCTCTAAATCCCGCCGGAATCCCTCCGCCGTATCTGCCGCCGTCTTGGTGGCAATGTAAATCTTCTCACGAATCCCTTCAAAAGCCAGGCCCAGCTTTTCCTCACTATCACTGTAGGCCCTGGCCGTATCGAAAAAGGTGATTCCATGATTAAACGCCTTTTTTAACAGCGTTCCCGCCTCTTCCACCGAAACTCTCTGAACCGGCAGCGCACCGAAGCCGTTCTTGTTCACCGTAATCTTTGTTTTCCCCAATGTCACATCAGCCATTTCCGCTCTCTCCTTTGTATATAGAAGTATTCCATACTGTTGTTCTAAATTGTATCACACTGCAGTGGTCAAGTCACTCCCTTTATTTCCATAATTTTACTGCCATAATGTTTACCGTCCTGAGCAGTAAAAATACAAAAACGGAATACAGGTGAAACTACAATTTGATCGGTCTTCAAATTGTCTTTCCCCTGTATTCCGGCTTTACTTCAGCGTTATTTCGTATTCATCTTCTTTCACTCATTCACTTCCAGCAGATCCAGCAGCCTCCTGGCCGCCTCCTTCGGAAAATCCTCCGGAAGTTTATCGTCATCGGACACCATGGACATAAGCAGTTCATGGGTATTCCGGCTCTGAGGAAGCATATATCCCGCCTCGCGGTATAAATCCTCCGCCATCAGACGGTTGGACCGCTCCAGGGCTGCCGCAAACTGCTTTACCACCGGATCTGCCGTTCCACGGCCGATGGCCGCGGCCATGGCTTCCTGCTTTACCTTACTGGCAGCCAGTTTATTTAAGCGTTCTGTTGTCTTCTCTTCTTTCTTCTGCTGAGGAGGATATTTCTCCGGCACCATGGAGATGGCTCCTGAGGGACAGGCATTGGCACAGATTCCACATCCGATGCATTTGGAGGCATCCACCTGGCCGGTCTCCGTATCGGTTGCACCGGTAGGACAGACATAAAGGCAGAGACAGTCTTTCGTACATAATCTGATATTTCTTACTGCATGCATATTCTTACCTCCTTTGAACTTCCATAATTTTTAAGCTGGGAACCTTGCACACGGGACATATGGCCGGGGCCTCGTCGCCGATATAGATGAATCCGCAGATATCACAGACGAAAACCTTTGTGTGCTCCAGAAAGGCTCTCTGCTCATTTTCATAACGCTCCAACAGAGCTTCCAGCATCCTGGTAACCTTCCCGCTCCAGACCAGAGCCCGCCTGGCGCCGCGGTCCCCGCTCTCCTCTGCGGCCGCTTCCGCCTGAGGATATTCCGTCTCCAGATCCTTTGAAACCATTGCCAGCAGTTCTCCCGTATTCTCCATGTCTGCCGGTGCTGCCTTCGTCTTAAAATAGCCGGCCAGCTGTAAAAAGAGCTCCATTTCCTCGGCGAGGTACTGCTTCTCACAGCCTTTTGCCAGATTCGAACACACCGCGCTTAGTTCCCCAAAGGAAAGTTCTCTGAGTTCTTCACCGCCGCCTTCGCCGGATTTCCCTGCCGGTTCCTGAGAAACAGCCTTTGCCCCTTCCTCCTTCTTTTCACGAAAGGCAGATTTTGGAGCGCCGCATAACGGACAGACCCAGTCCGGAGGCAGTTCCTCCCATTTGGTCCCCGGCTCGATCCCCCGGTCGGGAATACCGGCGGCTTCGTCGTAGATGTAGCCGCAAACACTGCATATGAATTTCTTCATTCGTATAACCCCCTTTTCTTTTCAGGCTTTGCTGTCTGCCTTGTATGGGGAAAGTATAGCATTTATTTACGGCCCGGTATGTGACTTTATCACAATATTAGTAACTATTACTATTTATTCCAATTTCTCCTTCTTTGTCCTCGCTGCACAGGGATTACATCAGCGTACTGTTTTCCAGAAAGGCCGGCAG
>ERZ772820.2658-NODE-2658-length-12284-cov-59.299207_pt1 | contig 12284 bp, 9 predicted proteins | sample MGYA00511377_ERZ772820 | MGnify/ENA primary metagenome ERZ772820 (study PRJEB29015, sample SAMEA2737684) | human gut metagenome | biome: human gut; feature: human-associated habitat; material: faeces | place: China | collected 2012 ...
CAATTTTGCAGGCAGCTTGTCAAAAAAGTCCAAAAGGACTTTTTTGACAAGCTGAAAAAAGCATCCGCTTTTCGCGGATGCTTTTTGTATTTATTCTACCACAGGCGGCACAAAATTCTCGATCGCCTCGCGCATCTTCGGATGATGGATGACAAAATGGATCGCCGGAGATTTCCCCTTGGAGATCATCGCCCACTGGCCCTCATGCAGAATGATCTGTAGATTGCAGAAGGTGTGCGAGGCGGTCTGCTCCAGCCGGTAGGTCGGATGCGTCTGCGCAAAGCGCTTCGTCTGCCCCAGATGGGCAAGGTAGTCTGCATAGCTGTAGCGCAGATCCCGCTCAAAGAACAGGCCGGACAGGAGCAGCGTCAGGGAATGGCTTTCAAACTCCTGTTCGCTCAAATATGGGACTTCGTCCTGAATTTCACCATTTTCCAGAATTTTCTCCGTGATCTTCCGCTGTATGGCCGCGTGATTCAGGATTTGCCGGCTTTCCGCATCCGAAACGCGATGGCGGCACAGGAAGTCTCTGAGGTAGTTTTCTTCCATTGTATAAAGCGGTAGGGAGGAGAGAATGCTCCGGCGCTTTCCCTCCGTCCGGGCATCTGCCAGCAGGAAGGCGTTGAGCGACTTTGCATTTTCCGCGCGGTAGATCTCCATCAGCGGGCTGGCATTTTCCAGCAGCTCCTCGGCGCGGCGGTTATAATAGGCGACCTCCTCTCTGGATTTCGTCAGATAGTATCTGCCGTCGGCGTGGTGGCCGCTGATTGCCTCCCCGGCCAGCGCCGCGGAGCCGGAGGCACGCAGCAAATGCAGAAATACATGATTCTGCGTTCCCTTGAGATAATAGGGGGAGATCTGCCCCGTCATGTACATCGGAATGTAGCTTTCCAGCCCCAGCATCATCTCGGCAAAGGGCCGGTCAACATTATGGATCATGTTCAGATGCAGGCCCTTTTTCAGCATCATCGCCATACCGAACATCCATTTTTTCGCGAATTTCGCATCCTTGGACATCTCCTGCATGGGCATATCGCTATACATCAGGACCGGAGCCATGGACTTGGACAAAACGGTGGACTTCAGAAAATCCAGTTCGCTTTCCATCATCTGCTTCAGGCCGAGATAGGTCTTGGAGGTGGGAAGCTGAAACGGAACGCTCGGCACCTTCAATTCATCGAAATGGATCGCCTGAATGTACTCGTTCAGGTCAAATTCGTTGAGCTTGGCCAAAAAGCCGGGGATGCTGTCCTCCTGTCGTGTCTCGCCTTCGGTCAGCCATCGCTTGATCCGCTCAAAGCGCACTGCGCTGTCCGTCAGTTCCTCCGCCGGGCAGCCAAACAGCTCGGCGAGGATCGCAAGCTCCGAGCTGCCGTCCAGCTCCCGCGTCACATAGGCCGCGACGCCCGCCGCAAACTTTTCCGGCTCTGCCGGCTGGCGCGTGCCGTTTCGGATGCGGAAGATCGTGGAGGCATCATAATTGGTATGCCGGCACAGCCGGGATATGTTCATATCCAGCACGGACACCAACGTATTGAAATTCTGCCGCAGCAGTCCGCGGTCGGTCACCGCTACATCCGGGCAGCGCTGAAATCGCTGTCTGACCTTCTCCGACGTGAGTTCTCCGTACCCGCGCCGTTGGGCGGCCTGCGCGACCGCAGTGCAGAGCTTCTCCATCGCCGCGCTGCCGCGCTCCGGCACCCGCTCACCGGAGCGGTAGCGGCTGAGCGTCGCCGCAGACAGGCCGGAGTATTCCGTCAATTCCTTCGCCGTACAGCCAAGCTCTTCCAGATAGGCATTGAACGCTTCGCAAAATTTCATATTTTCCCCCCGTAAGCAATGCCGCCCCGGAGGTCCGGGACGGCTTTTTTTCTGGTATCATCCGACGCGGACGATGCAGGTATAGCTTTTTCCGTTGTATTTTACCGTAACTTCGGTCGTTCCTTTGCCCTCACCGCAGACCGTCACGCCGGAGACGGAGCAGACGTCCGTATCCTCGACATAGTAGCTCGCGCCGCTGATGCGGTTACCGTTTCCGTCGATCAGGCGGAGGTTGAATTCCTCGCCGACGGCAATGGAAACGTCCGTGTGGGTCAGATGCGTCCCGGCATCGCTGCCGTTCTCGGTCGTCCCATCGAAATCGCAGCGAATGATCATCTTTGCCGTATTGCCGCCGACATCCGCGGTGATCTCCGCGGTTCCTTCCCCCACGGCGGTGACCTTACCGTCGGTATCGACCTCGGCGACCTTCTCGTCGGAGCTCTCCCAGATGACCTTGCTGCCGTCAGGCAGGTTTGTGACCTTGATCGTCACGGTTTCCTTCGGCAGGGACAGGGTCACGTCCTCATAATTCAGCTCCGGCGTAAACTCGGCCACACTCGGTTCAGAGCTGCCGGAGGGTTCGGTCGAATTCTCGCCGAACGCGCTCGTGATATGGCAGGTACGGGACATCTTGCCGCAGGTGACCTGGATGGTCGCACTGCCCTCAGCCAGCGTAGAAACGTCCACCGTGATCGACGTCTGCTCCTGCTGCGTCTCGGTTTTCTGCGTCTGGGTGGAAACATTGACGATTTTGTCGTCGCTGGTCATAAAGGACACCGTTTCCTCGCAGCCGGCATTGATGACAACGCGCAGCTTCTGGATCTGTCCTTTCTGACTGAAGCTGATGCTCTCCGGCTGGATCTCAAGGAAGGTGCAGGTTTTGCTCAGCGATTCGTCGTCCGAGGTATTGCCGCGCATATCGGCATTGAGCACGCTGCTCAGTCCGGGCCAGAGGCCGTTGACATCGCCGATGAAATAGGCCACGACGAATACGGCCAGCGCCAAAAACACCACAGAAGCCGTCAGCAGCTTCTTGGGGATCCGCTTCGGATCCTGCGGCTCGGCGGCGGGCTTTTGCTTTGCCGGGCGCGCAGTGCGGTTTTTCCGGCGGCGTTCTTCCTCCGTGATCCTCCGGCGCTGCGGGGCGCGCTGGCGGTTCCTGGCAGCCTCCGACGGTGCGTTGCCGCACAGGGGGCAGACCGGCTTGTCCGCATTGTAGATCGTCCCGCAGTAATCACATACGATTTTATTATCCATGGCAATCCGCATACCTGCGTATGCTTGTGCTCCTTTCCGGCAAATCAGAGTCTTTCCATATCATAGCAGAAAAAACGAATTCCTGCAACTGATATTCCCGGTTCTTCGTCAAAATATTACAGCTTCAGCACTCGACGCCCATCTGCCGCAGCGCCTGCACGGCCTGCTCGTAGGATGCAAAGCAGATCCCGTGTATTCCGACGCGCTTCGCGCCGTCAATGTTTTCCTGCCGGTCGTCCAGAAACACCGTCTCCTCCGGGCGGAGGTCATAGGTTTCCAGCAGCTTGCGGTAGATGGCAGGCTCCGGCTTGAGGAGCTTCACATCGCAGGAGAAAATGCCCCCGTTCATATACGGAAGGAAACCCAGCGCCTCCGGGCAGTCACGGAGCGCCCTGCGCGAAAAGTTAGAGAGATAATAGACAGAATACCCGGCGGTCTTCAGCTTTTCGATCCACGGAACGGAATAGGGAAACATCCGCAGCAGATCGCTCAGATCGTCAAAGGCGCGGTGCAGCTCATCCGCGATCTCCGGGTCAAGGCGGATAAAGCCCTCCACGACCTCTTCGGAGGAGAGCACGCCGCGGTCAAATTCATTCCACGCCGGGTGCAGCGTCGAGCACCTGGCAATGCGGTCGATCATTTCCGGGGAAAAGCCCTTGTCCTGCAAAAAGCCATACCAGCGGTAATCCGCAAGCACATTGCCGATGTCAAAGACCACGTTTCTGATTTTCATTGCGTTACCCCCCATGGTGGTTTTTTACAGTATAGCACAGAAGCAGGCGAAAATCAATTCGACGATTCTTCCCTTTTTTCTTCTTCAGCATCTCAGCGTGCAGAAGTCACCTGAGCTTTCGTTATCTTCTGCTGCCCGCCGCCAGGCTTTGCCGCACCGGAGCAATTTCCCACAAATCCAACAAAAATCTAGTTGCTTTTTTCTAGAATTTATCATAATATAGAATAGCAAGAATTTGAGTTTTTATTTCAAGGAGGCGTGTTCGATGTCCGAGCTGAAAATGGTTTCTCCGCTGCTGGATCGCATGACGGTTCTGGAGGAGATTTCCGGGCGCGAAGGCTGTCACTGCTATGCCCTCCGGCACGAGGACTCCGGCGAACGTTACGTCGTCAAGCATATTTCCATCCCCGCCGCAGAGAAGCAGATCTATGCCCTGCTGCTCTCCGGTGCCTATCCGGATCAGGCCGCCGTACATACCTATTACGGCACCGTGGCCGACAGCATCCGCGACGAAGTCGCCGCCGGGCAGAAGCTCGCGGAATCCGGCTTTTTTCTCGGCGCCAAGGGCTGCCAGATCGAACCGAAGGAATCCGGCGTCGGCTATGATGTCTACATTCTCTATCCCCGCCAGATCCCGCTGAGCACGGTCATTGCCGAAAGTGCCATGACAAATCTGCGCGCGGTCAATCTGGGGCTCGACCTTTGCGACGCGCTGTCTGCCTGCCGGCAGGCGGGATACCTTTTCTCCAATCTGAAGCCGGAGAATGTCTTTCTGACCCAGTCCGGCCGCTTCCAGCTCGGCGATCTCGGTCTGACCGCGCTGGAGGATCTGCAATACGCTTCCGTGCCGGAGGAATATCTGGGTCCCTATGCCGCACCGGAGCTTTCCGACATCATGGCTTCGCCCAACCCCACGATCGACCTGTATTCCCTCGGTATGCTGCTCTACCGGATCTACAACGGCAACCACGGCCCCTTTGAGGACGAGCACACCGAGCCCGGCATGGCGGACAAGCTCCGTCTGACCGGCAAGGCCATGCCCACGCCGCTTTACGCCGACTATGAGCTGTCGGCCATCATCCTCAAGGCCTGCGCCCCCAGCGTGGAGGCGCGCTATCAGACGCCGGAGGAGCTGAAGCAGGCGCTCATGTATTATATGCAGCGCAACGAGCTTTCCGACACGCTGATCGTCCCGCCCATCGTTACCTCCCCCCTGCCCGTGATCACGGACGAAGCGGAGGAAAAAACGGATGAGCCGGTACGCTTCAACGTCGAGCAGGACGAAACCTTCCGCCAGAGCTTCGCGCCCGATCTTTCCGGCGCAGGCACCGATGCGGACATAGACGAAACGGCGCCCCAGCCCGCCCCGGAGCCGACAGAAGAACCGGCCCCCGCGGAAGAAGCGCCTTCGGAAGATCCTGCGGAACCGGAGGAAGTCGTAGAAGCCGAACCCATTTCAAAGGAAGAAGCGGAAGAAGAGGATCCCAACCAGATCGATCTTGATGCCTTCCTCGCCTCGCTCGGTGACGTCGTCGCAGATGACACGGCCAAGCCGGAGGATGCGGAAGAACCGGCAGAAGACGCGGAAGCAGCCCCCGTAGAGGCTTATGTGGATGCGACTCCCACCGAGGAAGAAGCGGAAGAGCCCGCAGAACCGGGCAAGCGTAAGCTGCCCTTCGCGGCCGCGCTGAGCATCATTCTCGGTGTCGTGCTGCTGTTCGGTGCAGCGCTGTATTTCCTGCTGAACTGGTATTTCGTCCGCGTGACCTCGCTGCGCGTCGTCAGCTCCACCACGGAGCAGTTCGTGCTGGCGGTCGACAGTAAGGACGATCCCTCGCACTATCTCGTCACCTGCACGGACTCCCACGGCGTGGCCTATTCCGGTACCCGCAGCGGCAACGAATACACCTTCACCGGTCTGCAGGAAAACACGATCTACACCGTCAACCTCCGCGCAGCCGGACGCCATCGCCTGTCCGGCGCGAGCGTGAGCGAGCTGAACGTCACAACACCGGAATCCACGCTGATCACGGACTTCACCTCCATGCTTGGTGACGAAGAAGGCTCCGTCATCCTGACGCTCGCCTACACCGGCCCCGCGCCCGTGGAATGGCTGCTGACGTATACGGATTCCGCCGGCGGCTCGAATTCCGCCTCCTTTACCGGTGCTTCCACCACGATCACCGGACTGTCGCTGAACCAGAAATACACCTTCACGCTGGAAAGCACGGACGGCATCTACCTTTCCGGCGCAACATCCACCCAAATCGACGTTCTGCCGCTGGTCAAGATCAGCAGCTACAGCTTCTCCGAGATCAGTGCGCAGTCGCTCACCCTGAACTGGACGGCTGCGGAGAATACTCCGTCTGCATGGCAGGTCACCTGTGAGGCGCAGGACTTCACGACCGTCACCGCCACCGTCACGGAGCCAACCTTCTCGACCGCCATTCCCGACCTCTCGCGGGAATACAAGATCACGATCAACGCGCCCGGCATGGCCGCGCCGCTGGTCTGCATTCTGCCCGCGAACCCCGTCGTCGTGTCCGGTCTCTCGGCCAGCGCTTCGGCCGACGGCAGCGTGCAGGTTTCGTGGAACACCCTTTCCGGCGCGCCTGCGGGCGGCTGGTACGTATCCTACGGCACAACCACCAGCTACCATGACCCCGCGATCAAGGACGCAACGGAAAATGCCGTCACTCTGACGAATCTGATCCCCGACGCAACTTATAAAATCTCCCTCCAGCCCGCCGACGGCTCTGAGGTGTTCGGCACGATTGAAACCACCGTCACGACCCCGGGCACCGACACGATGGATGCCTACGGCGTCAGCCCCGGCAACACCTACATCTCTCTGTGGGAAAAGCCCAGCGGCGACAGCTGGAACTATCTCTCTCTTTCCAACAGCAAGAGCACCTTTGCAGCGGACGAGGATATTGCGCTCTGCCTTCAGGTATCCGGGCGGAACAATTCGACCAACGCCGTGCAGATCCTCTATGTCATCCGTGACGCCGACGGCAACCCCGTGAGCGACGCCTCCGACAGCCGCAGCTGGAACGACATGTGGTATCAGCTCCGCCATACCAGCACCGTCCCGAACCCCGGAAAGGCCGGCGACTACACGCTGGAGGTCTATGTGGACCATGCGCTTCTGAAACGGATCGCCTTCACGATCTCTTGACCCCGTAAAAATTCTACCCTCTGGCCGAACCCCCGATCGTAGATTTTTAGAAAAATAAGGCGGCGCCCGCCGCCGAAAGCAAGGAGGAAAACTATGGAAAACTGGTTTGTAGTGGTTATGGGTCTTTGCACGGTCTTTGTCGTGCTGATTCTCATCATCGTTCTGTGCTGGCTGCTCGGACTGGTCTGCAAGGCTCTTGGCAAGAAAGAAACCGCAGAAGCTCCGAAGGCCGCTCCAGCGCTGGATGATGCCTCCATTCCCAACCGCCCGCAGTTCGTCGCAGCCGTTTCCGCCGCCATCGCGGAAGCCAGCGGCACCGACGCATCTGCGCTTCGCATTCTCTCTATCAAAAAACTTTAATACATTTCTGAAAGGTGAAAGAACATGAAAAAGTACCGCGTAACCGTGAATGGCTCTCTGTATGAGATCGAAGTCGAGGAAATGGACGCTTCTGCCGTTTCCGCCGCTCCCGCTGCAAAGGCTGCCCCCGCTCCCGTCGCCCCCGCTCCCGTCGCCGCCGCTCCCGCTGCCGGTGCGCAGATCAAGGCCCCGATGCCCGGCAACATTCTGGACGTCAAGGTCACTGCCGGCCAGTCCGTCAAGAAGGGCGACGTTCTCGTCATTCTCGAAGCCATGAAGATGGAAAACGAGATTCAGGCTCCCTGCGACGGCAAGGTCACCGGCGTCAACGTCCGCAAGGGCGACACTGTAGAAACTCAGGCTCTTCTGTGCACCATCGCGTAATCTCATTCAGGGAGAAACTGCTATGTTCAAAAACAATAAAAAACTGCACCGGGCTCTGGTCGCGCTGGTCGTCCTGGCCTTTCTGGTGTGCATGAGCTTCGTCCTCTGGGCGGGCGCTGAGGAGGCTCCGGCGACCGATACTGCCGTAGTGACCACTGCGCAGACCGGTGCTCAGTCCAACGGCGAAGCGCTGGAAAACTTCCTTAACCAGACCGGCATTACGATGATGATCAAGAACTGCGACTGGCGTTCGGCCATCATGATCGTCATCTCCTTCGTTCTGATGTATCTTGCCATCGCCAAGGGCTTCGAGCCGCTGCTGCTTCTGCCCATCGCTTTCGGCATGCTGCTGACCAACCTGCCCGGCGCCGGCATGTTCCACTCCGAGATCTTCGAGGGCGGCCATGTCCACTGGGATCTCATTAAGGACGGTGTCACGCTGTCAAACGGCACCAATGAGGCAGCCGGCCTTATTGATATTCTCTATCTCGGCGTCAAGCTGGGAATTTATCCCTGCCTGATCTTCATCGGCGTCGGCGCAATGACTGACTTCGGCCCGCTGATCGCCAACCCCAAGAGCCTGCTGCTCGGCGCTGCCGCTCAGCTCGGCATCTTCATCGCCTTCCTCGGCGCCATGGCGCTGAAGCTCGGCGGCCCCGTTCTGGAAAACATGCAGCGCCTTGCCGCTTCCATCGGCATCATCGGCGGTGCGGACGGCCCGACGGCCATCTATGTCACCTCCCGCCTCGCGCCTGAGTACCTCGGGCCGATCGCCATCGCTGCCTACTCCTACATGGCCCTCGTTCCGGTCATCCAGCCGCCCATCATGCGCGCGCTGACCACCAAGAAAGAGCGCCTCATCCGCATGGATTCCCTGCGCACCGTTTCCAAGAAGGAAAAGATCATCTTCCCGATCGCCGTTACCGCTTTCGTCGCGCTGCTCGTTCCGTCCGCAACCTCTCTGGTCGGCTGCCTGATGCTCGGCAACCTGTTCCGTGAGTGCGGCGTCGTGGATCGTCTGTCCGACACCGCGCAGAACGCTCTGATGAACATCGTCGTCATCTTCCTTGGCGTTTCCGTCGGCGCCACCGCGAAGGCCGAGTCCTTCCTCGCTCCGACCACGCTGGGCATCCTGGCTCTCGGCGTCGTTGCCTTCATGGGCGGCACTTCCGGCGGTGTCCTGCTTGCCAAGTTCATGAACCTGTTCCTGCCGGAAGGCAAGAAGATCAACCCGCTCATCGGCTCCGCCGGTGTTTCCGCCGTTCCGATGGCTGCGCGCGTTTCCCAGAAGGAAGGCCAGCGCGCTGATCCGGGCAACTTCCTGCTCATGCACGCCATGGGTCCGAACGTTGCCGGCGTGATTGGCTCCGCAGTTGCCGCGGGCGTGTTTATCGCTCTGTTCGGATGATAAGGAGGTAGTTTCATTATGGAAAAGAAACCTTTGATGATCACGGAAACCATCCTCCGTGACGCGCACCAGTCGCAGGCCGCGACCCGTATGCGCATTGAGGACATGCTCCCCGCCTGTGAGCTGCTGGACAACATGGGTTACTGGTCTCTGGAGTGCTGGGGCGGCGCGACCTTCGACGTCTGCATGCGCTTCCTGAACGAGGATCCGTGGGAGCGTCTGCGCACCCTCAAGGCGCATATGCCCAAGACGAAGCTGCAGATGCTCTTCCGCGGCCAGAACATTCTCGGCTACAAGCACTATGCTGACGATGTCGTCGAGGAATTCTGCCAGAAGTCCATTGAAAACGGCATTGACGTCGTCCGTGTGTTTGACGCACTGAATGACATCCGCAACCTGCGCAAGGCCGTGGAAAGCGTTAAGAAATACGGCGGCTGGGCAGAAGTCGCGCTGAGCTTCACCGTCAGCCCCGTGCACAACGACGAATACTTTGTCAACATCGCCAAGGAGCTGGAAAAGATGGGTGCAGATTCCATCTGCATCAAGGACATGGCAAACCTGCTGCTTCCCTTCCATGCTTATGATCTGGTTCGCAAGCTAAAGGACAATGTTACCATTCCCATCCACCTGCACACCCATAACACCGCCGGTACCGGCGATATGGTCAACCTGATGGCCGCGCAGGCCGGTGTTGACATCGTGGACTGTGCGTTGTCTCCCCTCGCGAACGGCACCTCTCAGCCTGCCACCGAGTCCCTCGTCGCCACCCTTCAGGGCACCGACCGCGACACAGGTCTTGATCTGGTCAAGCTGAACGAAGCCGCCACGCATTTCCGCAAGGTCGCCGACCGCCTGAAGAAGGAAGGCTTCCTGGATCCCAAGGTTCTGGGTGTCGACACCAAGGCCCTGATGTATCAGGTTCCCGGCGGTATGCTTTCCAATATGCTCGGTCAGCTCAAGCAGGCCGGTGCAGAGGACAAGTATTACGAGGTTCTGGCAGAAGTACCGCGCGTCCGTAAGGACTTCGGCTATCCCCCGCTGGTCACCCCGACCAGTCAGATCGTCGGCACACAGGCTGTTATGAATGTCATCGCCGGTGAGCGCTACAAGATGGTTCCGAAGGAATCCAAGGGTCTGCTGCGCGGCGAGTACGGCAAGCTGCCCGGTGAAGTCAACGAGGAAGTCCGCCATAAGTGCATCGGCGACGACAAGGTCATCACCTGCCGTCCTGCCGATCTTCTCCAGCCGGAGCTGGAGAAGTACCGCGAGGAGTCCAAGGACATCGCCCGCTGCGAAGAGGACGTGCTCTCCTACGCCCTGTTCCCGCAGGTCGCGCGCAAGTTCATGGAAGCCCGCAACAATCCCAAGCCCGCCGAAGAGCCGAAGAAGGCTGCCGATCCCAATGCAGTCCGCGAGCTCTACGTCGAGGATTGCGGCAAATAAAGCGAAATCGCCGGGGAAGTCCCCCGGCGATTTTTTCTGCGTGCAAAAACGCGCTCCGGCACCATACGATGCCGGAGCGCTGCTTTTCTTTTATGCAATATCCCACTTGATCTCTTCCGGCTGCTCGTCGAGCACTTCCGGATTGCGCAGGAGCTTCTGGAAGTATTTCAGAACCGTCGCATAGTAGAAGCCGTCGACAGTTCGCTCATCGCAGTTCAGAACGAAGTCAACATAGCGATGGGTCACGGGTTTGCCGGTCAGGTCCAGCTCCACCTTGCGGTACTTCCGTCCGAACGCGACAAAGACCGGCAGGTTGCCGAAGTCATACAGATGATGTACAATGGGCGGAATGCCCAGCGAACCCATGGAGGTGAAGATCACAGAAGCGTGGAAAGGACTGACCTCCAGCAGGAACTTTGGGATCTTGCCGAAATAGTCCATGACCTTCAAGAACCAGACGACAAACTTCAGAAGCAACCCCGGCAGACTGGCGAGCAGACTGGCAACATGGTCGAAACTGCTGTCCAACGGCGTGTTCTTGACTTCCTCATAGACCTTGTTGAACTTCTCATAGACCTCCTTGGAGGTGTCTGTCTGCGTCAGGTGCAGCTTGATCATGGTGTCCGAGGCTTCCGTGCTCATATCCTTTTTGATCGCCATGGTGAACTGAATGTCATCGTCGCGCTGGTAAACGCGCTGGCCGGACAGGAAGCGATTGCAGCCGGGGTATTTGGCAATGCAGCGGACATAGGCCGCGAGGAACACATGGGTAATGCCGAAATTTTCGAAGCCTTCCTTGCGCTTTTTGTGGATATAGCGCTCGATATTTGTAATCTCGACCGTGTCCTGAATGGAATTGGATGCGCCGTTGCGGTTCGGCATAATATAGTTTGCAACCACGGACATCCCGTTGATGGTGCGCACGCGGCGGCCATCGGAACGGTCCCCCCATGTCCTGTGGTACTTTCCGTCCATAAAGCGGCGCATGGCCAACGTCATCAGGAAGAGGGCGCTCACCATGCAGATGTTGGAGAGCTTGTCCATCAGATACCATAGCTCGATGGAATTCCACACCAGCAGGCAGTCATAAGTCAGTGCCGCAAGCGGCAAGAGCGTGATCAGGCTGAACACCCAAGGTCTTGTGATCCGCCCCGTCATGATAAACCGGTAGATCAAATAATAGCCCAGATACAGGATCCAGCAAACGACCACATAGCGCATATATCCGAACAGCGCATAGCCGCCGTGCAGATGCAGATCAAGCGCGATCTGGCCAAAATATACACAGACCCAGAATACCGGCGTCGTGGTGCGGTACAGGCTCTTGTCCCCCCAGATCAGAATCTGCATCACAAACAGCAGCAATGCTGCGATTGGCAGGGCCTTCTGGAACCAGATGTTGACCGTGCGGATCTGCGCCGCTTCTCCGAAGCAGAGCGCGAGGATCTGCAGGGCGACCGCCGCGACGGACATAAGGGCAGCGATCCATGTCATGGCATTTTTCCGACTGACATAGTATCGTACAGCTTGTGTCATTTATTTTCCCCTCCTTCTGCAGCATCCCTCTGTGGATGCGTGCATTATATTATACCTTAATTCAAAAAAAGAGTCAAGAAAAAAGCAAAAGGCGGCGCATTACGCGCCGCCTCAGCTTGTCAAAAAAGTCCTTTTGGACTTTTTTGACAAGCTGCCTACAAAAT
>ERZ772820.2672-NODE-2672-length-12233-cov-6.908770_pt1 | contig 12233 bp, 10 predicted proteins | sample MGYA00511377_ERZ772820 | MGnify/ENA primary metagenome ERZ772820 (study PRJEB29015, sample SAMEA2737684) | human gut metagenome | biome: human gut; feature: human-associated habitat; material: faeces | place: China | collected 2012 ...
GCGGGCTTTGCGGCGCGCGCGGCGCTGGCCAGACCGCCGTTTGTCTCGGCGCTGGAATGGATGGGCTCGCCGCTTTTGCCGCTGGATGATCTGCCGCTGGCCTGCCGTCTGCTCGCCGCCATGGGCGCGCAGCGGGTGCTGGTCGTCGCGCCGCAGAGCGCCCTGCGCCATCAGCCGGACGCGCTTGAACAGGCGAGCGGCTTTTTCGTGCCTTGCGCGCGGGAACTGGGGGAGAACGTCGGCGTTTTTCGTATTCCGCTGCCGGAAACGCTCGGCGCGCTTTCCCTCGATCGGATTCTGCCCGCCATGGACGTCGGCCGGGAGGCCGCCGAGCAGGGCATGGAGGCGGCGCTGGAGCGCATCGGCATGCCGCTGTGCCGCGTGCTGCCGTTTCGGCGAAGGCTCATCGCACCGTGATATCCACGGTGGCCTTCTGCCGTTCGCCGCCGATCACGGTTTCCAGCGCGGCGGCGTATGCCCCGGCGGGAACGCGCTCCCCGGCGTCGTTTCGCCCGTCCCAATACAGGCGGGTGACGTCTCCGGGCGCGGGGCGCGTGAGCTGGGCGCTGGCCAGACGGCGGACGAGCTTCCCCTGCGCGTCATAAATGCAGACCGTGATTTCTGCCGGCACGTTGATCCGCGCTTCCAGCACGAGCTCGCGCCGGGCGGATGCGTCGAATTCGGCGTTTTCGGCGCTCAGCGTGACGCTCGGCTCGACAGATGCGGGGCGGACGGCCAGCAGCCGCTCGGAGCAGAGGATCACCTCGCTGCCCGTGACGGCGAAGACCTGAAGCATCATGTAGCCGCTTTCGCCCTCCAGAATGCCGTCGAGCGTCAGCTCCCGCGTCTTGCGGCCGGGGGTCAGCAGGCCGCCTGCCATGTCGCCGTCATCCAGAAACGTCGCCGCGTTCTGCCAATCCCAGCCGCCGTTCACCTGCCGCACCACGCGGTACTGCACGGCGGTTTCGGCCGTGACGGTGTAAGAAAATTCCAGCGTCGGGTCGTCGGATTCGAGCAGGCAGTCGCCGTAGCTGAACCCGGAAAGCGCGCGCGCAAGGGGGCTGTTCGTCGCCACGGGGAGCGTCAGCGCGTTGGCCTGCGCGGAGAGAAGCTGCGCGGAGGAGGAGGGAACCGCCGCGTTCAGATACCGCCGCAGCTCTTCCAGCGTCACCTCGCCGTTGCCGTTCACATCCGCTTCGGGCTTGCCGTAAAGCCCGAGGCCGCTGGAAAGCGCGCTGGCGAAGTAGGAAACCGCGCCCGTGGAGAGCCCCTCGCTGTCGTAATACCAACTGGATTCAAACCCGCTGGCGGAGGTCAGCACGTGGATGCTCGGGTCGGCCAGAAAGGGCGTTTCCAGCGACGCGGGGGATTGCGCGCGGCTGCCCGGCAGAAGGCTGTGCGCGAAGGCGCCGCGGCCGATCAGCGCGCCGGAATAGCAGGCGTCCACGATCAGCAGCTTTTCGCCCTGTATGCCCGAAAGGATGTTTTGCAGCGCCGCCGCGCCCAGCGGCGCTTCGTTTTCGCCGTCGCCCAGCATTAGATAAACCTGCCCGTCGTCCGAGGAGGAGAGCACGCCGTGGGTGCACAGGTAGAGGATGGAAAGATCGGTCTCGTCCGCGTCGCCGAACGTGTTGTCCACGGCGGATTGCAGGTGCCGGACGGTGCCGATGGTGCCATCCTCGATGGAAAGGCTGCCGAGGTTCAGCCCCGCGCCGACCAGCGCGGAACCGACGATGTGCAGATTGCCGGAGACGGAATTGCCCAGATCCGGCAGGGTGAGAAAGTCGCGGCAGGCGACGAGCAGCGCGCGCGTCTGCCCCAGCGCCCACGCAGGCAGCGCGAGCAGCAGCAGAAAAACGACGAGCGGGAAAATCCTTCGCATAACCGGCGACCTCCTTTCTTCCGTAACGGCGGCTGAAAGCGGCAAAAAGCGCTTTCGGCGGTTCTCTACTTGTATAGACGTAAAAACCGGCCGAAAATTTCACTTTTTTTCAAATTTTTTTGAAAATATTTTTTGATGGGCGGGATTATCGCGTAAATTTGCCCGCGCGCACTTTCGGAAATATCCCCATTTTATCCGATTCTCTGCGGATCGGCAAGATAAATGTTACGAAATTCCATAAAATTCCGCCTGAATGTCACAATTTTGTCACAAACTTGAAGGCGCTTGCCAAATGAACCGCCCGGTGATAAGCTGGAAGCATCACATGGGGAAGGAAAGACAGCATGAAACCTGAAAAACAAAAGAGACACGCCGCTCTGCGCGCGCTGCTGATCGCGCTGATGACGCTGGCGCTGCTGGCGGCGGGCTTTGCGGCCTACCGCCTCTGGTGGATGCCGCGCGCCGGGTTCGCCGTGCACTTCGTGGATATCGGGCAGGGGGATGCGGCGATTGTGGTTTGCGACGGGAAAACGCTCGTCATCGACGGCGGGATGCCGGAGAGCGGCGCGAAGCTGGTCGATTATCTGCAAAACACGCTGCACGTTTCCACCATCGACGCCATGATCGGCACCCACCCGCACGCGGATCACATCGGCGGCCTGCCGGATGTCATCCGCGCCTTTGCGGTGAAGACGCTGTATTCGCCGGTGGATGAATTTGAAGGCAAGCCGTTTGAAGCGATGAAGCGCGCGGCCGACGCGAAAAACGTCAGAATCACCGTGCCGCAGGCGGGGCAGCGCTTTTCCCTCGGGCGCGCGGAGGTCGAGTTCTACGCGCCGCTGGGCATTTACGATGACGTGAACGATCTCTCCCTCGTCACCCGGATCACCTACGGGCAGACGGCGTTCCTGTTCACCGGCGACGCGGAAAGGCCGTCCGAAAACGACATGATCGACAGCGACGAGGCGCTTTCCGCAACGGTGCTCAAGGTCGGCCATCACGGCAGCAACACGTCGAGCTCCTATCTCTTTTTGCGGCAGGTCATGCCGTCCTACGCGGTCATTAGCTGCGGCCGGGATAACGCCTACGGCCATCCGCATCAGGAGGTGCTGGCACGGCTGCGGGATATCGGCGCGGCGGTGTACCGCACGGATGAAAGCGGCACGATCGTCTGCCGGTCAAACGGCGAGCGCGTCGCGTTTGAGACGGAAAAAGGGAAAAAGCCGACCGCAACGCCCCGAAAGGGTCAGTCGGTCGGCTATATCGGCAATATAAAGAGCAAAAAGTTCCATCTGTCCACCTGCTCGTCCGTGCAGGATATCCAGCAGAGCAACCGCATCACGTTCGCCACCCGCGCGGCGGCCGTGAAGCAGGGGTATTCGCCCTGCAAGGTGTGCAGGCCGTGAGGCGCGCATGGCATGGGAATACAGGCGTGGGGGAGACAAAAGAAGACAAAAAGGGAGCGGCCCTCGTCAAAAGGCCGCTCCTTTTCGTATGCTGTTTGGGAAAACGGGCGCTTAGTACATGCCGCCCATGCCCGGATCACCTGCCGGGGCGGGCGCCGGATTCTTCTCCGGGATATCCGCCACGAGGGATTCGGTGGTCAGCACGGTCGCCGCGACGGAAGCCGCGTTCTGCAGCGCGCTGCGGGTCACCTTGGTCGGGTCGATGATGCCGGCCTCAACCATATCGACGTACTTGTCGTTCAGCGCGTCGTAGCCGTAGCCCGGCTTCTTGGTGCGCTTGATCTTCTCGACGATGACGGAGCCTTCCACGCCCGCGTTGGCCGCGATCTGGCGAACCGGCTCTTCCAGCGCGCGCAGGACGATCTGCACGCCGGTCTTCGCGTCGCCGCTGAACTTCGGCAGCAACGCCTGAACCTCCGGCAGCACGCTCAGCAGCGCGGTTCCGCCGCCCGGAACAATGCCTTCCTCAACGGCGGCACGGGTCGCGGAGAGCGCGTCCTCGATGCGCATCTTGCGCTCCTTCATTTCGATTTCGGTGGCCGCGCCGACCTGAATCACCGCAACGCCGCCGGCCAGCTTGGCCAGACGCTCCTGCAGCTTCTCGCGGTCGTAATCGGAGGTCGTCTCGCCGATCTGGGTGCGGATCGAGGCGACGCGCGCCGCGATATCCTGCGGGTTGCCCGCGCCCTCGACGATGGTGGTGTTGTCCTTGTCAACCTTGACCTGACGCGCGGAGCCGAGCATATCGACCGTCGCGCTCTTGAGCTCGTAGCCCAGCTCCTCGGAGATCACCTGGCCGCCGGTCAGGATCGCGATATCCTGCAGCATGGCCTTGCGGCGGTCGCCGAAGCCCGGCGCCTTGACGGCCACGCAGGTGAACGTGCCGCGCAGCTTGTTGACAACCAGCGTCGCCATCGCTTCGCCTTCGATGTCCTCGGCGATAATCAGCATCTTGCGGCCGGCCTGCACAACCTGCTCGAGCAGCGGCAGGATCTCCTGAATGTTGCTGATCTTCTTGTCGGTGATGAGGATGTACGGGTTATCCAGCACGGCCTCCATCTTGTCGGTGTCGGTCGCCATGTAGGCGGAAACGTAGCCGCGGTCGAACTGCATGCCCTCAACCAGGGAGAGGTTGGTCTGCATGGTCTTGCTCTCTTCAACGGTGATCACGCCGTCCTTGCCGACCTTCTCCATCGCCTCGGAAATCAGCTTGCCGATGGTCGGGTCAGCCGCGGAGTTCGCCGCGACGTTCTCGATGGACTGCTTGCCACTGACCGGCACGCTCATGCTCTTCAGGCTCTCCACCGCCGCGTTCGTGGCGGCCTCGATGCCGCTGCGCAGAACCATCGGGTTCGCGCCCGCGGCCAGGTTCTTCAGACCCTCGCGGATGATCGCCTGCGCCAGCAGGGTGGCGGTGGTGGTGCCGTCGCCCGCGACGTCGTTGGTCTTGGTGGCGACTTCCTTCACGAGCTGAGCGCCCATGTTCTCAAACGGGTTCTCCAGCTCGATTTCCTTGGCGATGGTCACGCCGTCGTTGGTGATGAGCGGCGCGCCGTATTTCTTGTCGAGCACCACGTTGCGGCCTTTCGGGCCGAGGGTGATCTTGACGGTATCCGCCAGAGAATTGATGCCCTTTTCAAGGGAACGGCGGGCTTCCTCGCCGAAAATAATCTGCTTAGCCATAATGATGACCTCCTACCAATCGGGTTCTTTTTGAATTTCCGCACAGCTTGCTCGTGTGCGCCAAACATTTGGGGTTTATGCAGTCAAGCGGCGGAAGTAAGCGAAGGCTTAGCCCTCCACGATCGCGAGAATGTCGCTCTGACGAACGATCTTGTATTCCTCGCCGTCGATCTTGATCTCCGTGCCGGCGTACTTGGAATAGACGACCTTCTGGCCTTCCTTCACCTGCATGGCGACTTCCTTGCCATCCACAACGCCGCCCGGGCCGACGGCCACGATGTAGGCGTACTGCGGCTTTTCCTGCGCGGCGGACGTGAGGATGATGCCGCTCTTGGTGGTTTCTTCAATTTCCGCGTCCTTGAGAACAACGCGGTCAAAAAGGGGTTTCAAGCTCATTTTGATAGACCTCCTTAGATGATACGGTGACTTTGTTAGCACTCTTTACGGATGAGTGCTAAAGCAAGATATAATATACGCGAGTCAAGCCAATTCGGCAACATGGGCTGATTGCCAAATTTTAACGTTTAACCCTATTTTAAGCGATTTGAAAAAAATAATGCGCTTAAATGATTTGAAACTTGAAATTTCTCCGTTTTTTGAGTAAATCGCCCGATTGGGTGGCCGAAATCCGCTTTTTATGGTAGAATGAGCGCCATTGGAGGGCCGAATATGGATCAAAACTTTACGCGGTCAGTCCTTTCGTGGTATGACGCGGCGCATCGCGACCTGCCGTGGCGGCGCACGAAGGACGCTTATCGAATCTGGGTTTCCGAAATCATGCTCCAGCAGACGCGCGCGGAGACGGTCGTTTCTTATTATGAGCGCTTTCTTGCGCGCTATCCGGATGTGCGCGCGCTGGCCGACGCGCCGGAGGAGGAATTGCTCAAGGCGTGGGAGGGGCTGGGGTATTACAGCCGCGCGCGCCTGCTGCAAAAGGCGGCGCGCGAGATTGTTTCGCAATACGGCGGCGAGCTGCCCGCCGATTTGCAGAAGCTGCGCGCCCTGCCCGGCGTCGGGGATTACACCAGCGGCGCGATTGCGTCCATTGCGTTCGGCATTCCTGCCGCCGCGGTGGACGGCAACGTGGAGCGCGTGATCTGCCGGTATTTCGCGATTTCCGAGGAGATGGGCAGCCCGAAGAGCCGCCGCATGATTCACGAGCTGGCGCAGAGCCTCGTGCCGCCCGACCGCCCCGGCGCGTTTGCCAACGCCATGATGGAGATGGGCGCGACGATGTGCACGCCGAAAAGCCCGTCCTGCCTGCTCTGCCCGGTGCGGGCGGGCTGCAAGGGGTACGCGCAGGGGATGGCGGAGCGCCTGCCCGTCAAGCCCAAGAAAAAAGCGCAGCGCGTGGAAACGCGCTGCGTGATGCTGGTGTTTTGCCAAAACCGGGTGCTGACCGTGCTCAGGCGGGAGCGCCTGCTCGGCGGCCTTTCCGTCTTCCCGGACGCGGTCGGGGCGCTGTCGCCCGCGCAGATGTGCGCGGCGCTTGAAGCGCTGGGCGTTTCTGCCGTTTACGACGCGCGGCTCGGCTGCGCAAAGCATGTGTTCACCCACCTGATTTGGGAGATGGAGATCCATGCGTTTGTCGCGGACGCGCCGACCGACGTGCCGGACGGCCGCTGGGTGAACGCGGCCGAGCTGGCCGCCCTGCCCATGCCCACCGCCGTCAAGGCCGCGCGAAGGCTTGCGGAGGAGGCGCTTACCCGCGCCACCGCCTGAGCGTCGGCAGATAGCGCGAAAGTGCGTCTCTGGCGGTCTTTTCGTCGGGGAACAGGCCGAGCTTGGCCTCGAGCGGCGCGCAGAAATCAATCATTTCATCCAGCGTGCCGGTCATGTTTGCTTCGCCGTCGGGGCAGCAGTAGACGCAGTAATCGCCGTTCGTCGTGCCGTCGGCGTTTTTGCCGAATTGCTCCGGCGCGGTCAGCGGCATGCCGCAGCTTTGGCAGATCGGGGCGTTGGTGAAATGGATGTTCTTTTCCATGGAAAACATTCCTCCTTGCTGTTGATGAATGGATTATCGCACGGAAAAGCTGACAACTGCATGTCAGGTTTTGTAGAGCGCAGACATTTTTTCAAGTTCGCGGCAAACCGCGTCCGCGAGCGCTTTGGGTTCGAGCACCTTTGCGTGCGCTCCGTAGCCCAGAATGAAGGAAATCAGCCATTCGCCGGGCATGAACGCGGCATGCGCGATAAAATCGCCGTTTTCAGCCTGCGAAAGCTGCTCTTCCTCGAAATCGTCATAAACGCGGAAAGCCATGCTCGCGTCGATGCGCAGCGTGAAGCGAATCGGGAGCACGTCCGATTGAATTTCCGCCGTTTCGTCAGCCACGCAGGAAAGCGCCTCGTCGGGAAATTCGCCCGGAATCGAGCGCAGGCGCTTGATGCGCGTGAGCTTGAAGGTGCGCAGGGCGCGCCTTTGCATGCAATAAGCCAGCAGATACCACGCGCTGCTTTTGAACCACAGGCGGATGGGGCAGACCTCGCGCGGCGCGCAGTCTCCGCTGCTGTTGTAATAATCAAAGGCGAGCGGCTGGCGGTTTAATATGGCGTTTTTGAGGAGCGGAATCATGCCGCTGCGCGTTCCGCTCCAGTCTGCAAAGTCGATGCGCACCCAGTCGGCCTGCTGGCCGCCGAAAAATGCGCTTAATTTGCCGAGCGTCTCCCGGTCGGATGCGCCGGTGGAAGCCAGCGCCTGCAAGGCGGAGAGCATATCCTGCTTTTCCCCGGCGCTGAGCATGGATTTGTTCAGCCTGAACGTGGGCAGAATGGCGATGCCGCCGTCCCGCCCGCGTTCGGCATAGACGGGAATACCGGCTTCGCCGAGCGTCTGCACGTCGCGGTAGATTGTCCGCACGGAAACCTCGAGCGTCTGAGCCAGCTCTGAAGCCGGTATGCGTTCGCGCTCCAACAAAAGATAGAGCAGGCGAAAAAGACGGCTGATCTGCATGGCAATCACTTCCTTGCCGCTTATCGTATCACAGCCGAAACGCTCTTGCAAGCTCAAACGGATCGTGTTATCATGTCAACCACAGAAAAGGGGGGAACGTCATGCCGTTTTGTCAGGTGATCGTGGATATCAACCACACGGATGTGGATCATGTGTTCACCTACCGCGTGCCGACGGGGCTGGACGTCTGCCCCGGCATGCGCGTCCACGTGCCGTTCGGGCCGCGGAGGCTGGAGGGCGTGGTCGTCGAAATGGCGGCGGATTGCGACCTGCCGCCCGAGCGCGTGAAGGATATCTGCGACACGCTGGAGGATTATCCCGCGGTGCTGCCGCCGCTGCTTGAATTGGCGAAGGAAATCCAGCGGACGTCGTTTTGCACGCTGGCGGTGGCGCTGAGGCTGATGTTCCCCGCGCAGATGCGCGGCCAGCGCATCCATGAAAAACAGCAGGAGGTTGCCGTGCTGACCGTCGCGCCGGATGTGCTGGGGCAGGTGATCGCGGCGCAGGTTCGCGCGCCCAAGCGGGCGAAGGTGCTGCGGGCGCTGGCCGACGCGCCGGACATGGAGCTGGCGACGGCGGCGCTCCGCGAAACCGTCGGCGACTGCCGCGACGCGCTGAACGCCCTTTGCCGGATGGGCTTTGTGAAGCTGGAAAAGCGGGAGAGCCTGCGCAGGCCATACGGCGAGATGGAGCGGCTTTCCGCGCAGGACCCTGAGCTTACCCGCCAGCAGGAGGACGTGCTGGCCGAGCTTCTGCCCGCGGTGGAAACGGGAAAGGGCGAGTTTCTGCTTTACGGCGTGACGGGCAGCGGCAAAACCGAGGTGTTCATCCGCGCCGTCCGCCGCGCCGCGCAGATGGGCAAGACGGCGATTGTGCTGGTGCCGGAAATCGCGCTGACCCCGCAGATGGTCTCCTGGTTCCGCTCCCGCTTCGGCGAGGATGCGGCGGTGCTCCATTCGCGCCTGTCCCCGGGAGAGCGATACGACGAGTGGCGGCGCATCCGGCGGGGCGACGTGCGCGTGGTCATCGGCGCGCGGTCGGCGATCTTCGCGCCGCTGCAAAACGTCGGTTTAATCATCATCGACGAGGAACACGAGCAGAGCTATATCGCCGACAACAGCCCGCATTACGATGCGCGCCAGTTGGCGCACGAGCGATGCGCGCGGGAGGGCGCGGCGCTGCTGCTGGCCAGCGCAACGCCGAGCATGCGCTCCTTTGCGATGGCCGGGCGCGGGGATCTGAGGCTGCTGGAAATGCCGAGGCGCGTCAACAACCGCCCGATGCCGACGGTGCATGTCGTCGATATGCGCGAGGAGCTGAAAAAGGGCAACCGAAGCGTGTTTTCCGGCGCGCTGGTCAACGGGCTGGATCGGTGCCTCAAAAGCGGCAGGCAGGCGATTCTGTTCATCAACAGGCGCGGCTTTTCGACGTTCGTTTCCTGCCGAAGCTGCGGCTATGTTGTGACGTGCAGCCAGTGCGACGTTTCCATGACCTATCACAGCGCGGAAAACGTGCTTCGCTGCCATTACTGCGGGCAGGAGACGGCCGTGCCGAAGGTCTGCCCGGAGTGCGGCAGCCCGTATATCAAGTATTTCGGCGTGGGCACGCAGCGCGTGGAGGAAGAGGTGCACAGGCTCTTCCCGGATGTGCCGACCCTGCGCATGGACAACGATACCACCCGCACCAAGGACGCGCACGCGACGCTGATCGAGCGCTTCCGCCGGGGGGAGGCGCGCATCCTCGTCGGCACGCAGATGATCGCCAAGGGGCTGGATTTTCCGAACGTGACGATGGTGGGCATCGTCGCGGCGGACGCGATGCTCAAGCTGCCGGATTACCGCTCGGCGGAACGCACCTTCCAGCTGCTCACGCAGGTGGCCGGACGCGCGGGGCGCGCGGACGCGCCGGGCGAGGTCTTTTTGCAGACCTACGACCCGGAGAATTACGCCGTGGAGGCCGCGAGCCGTCAGGATTACCGCGCGTTTTTTGAAGAGGAGATGCGCCGCCGCCGCCGCGCGCTCTATCCGCCGTACACGCTGATTGCGCGCCTGCTCTTCGAAGCGGACGACGAGAAGACCGCGCAGCAGGCCGCCGAGACCGCCATGCGGCTGATGGAGGCGTTTTTTGAGCGGCGGGCATATCTCAAAAAATATGTGATCGCCCTGCGCGCGATGGCCTGCCCGATCAAGAAAATCAAGGGCAAAAGCCGCTGGCAGACGACGCTCAAGATCGTCGATCAGCCGATTTGTCAGGAGGCGGTCGGAAAGATGAGCGAAATCGCCGCCGCGCCGACGGCGGGCTGTCTGTGCGCCTGCCAGATCAACCCTTCGAGCATGATGTGACGCAATAAGCAGGCCGGGCGGAAAGCGCGAAAAACCAGAATCTTTGAGCCGAGGGCGTTTTTTGCGTCGTCGGCTCTTCCATTTTGCGCGGATTTGCTTTATAATAAAAAGGATGATGGGTTAATGCGTCCATTTCCGTTCGATGAAACGGCAGGGACGAAGACAAGTCGGAAACAAGTCAGTTGTAGTTAAAAGGAGAGACGATTTTTCATGGCGCTTCGCAAGATTATCTGCATCGAGGACGAGCTGCTTCGCAAAAAGAGCCGCCCGGTTGAAAAGTTTGACGAGAAGCTGCACAAGCTGCTTGACGATATGGCCGAAACCATGTACAACGCCAACGGCGTGGGTCTGGCCGCGCCGCAGGTGGCGGTGCTGCGCCGCGTGGTCGTGATGGATTGCGGCGACGGGCTGATCGAGATGATTAACCCCGAAATCCTTGAAACCGAGGGCGAGCAGGACGGGCCGGAGGGCTGCCTCTCCGTTCCGGGTCGCCGCGGCATGGTCAAGCGCCCGATGAAGGTGCGCGCCAAATTTCAGGATCGAAACGGCGAATGGTACGAAATCGAGGCCGAGGAGCTGCTGGCGCGCTGCATCATGCACGAGACGGATCACCTCAACGGCCAGCTGTACGTGGATATCATGTCCCGCGAGCTGTTTGATGACGACGGGGAAGAGACGGAGGAATAACGCTTGAGAATCGTGTTCATGGGTACGCCGGATTTCGCCGTGCCGTCGCTGCGCGCGCTGCTGGACAACGGCTATCAGGTCGTCGGCGTGTTTTGCCAGCCGGATCGGCCGAAGGGGCGCGGGCACAAGCTCGCCGCCTGCCCGGTGAAGGAAACGGCCGTCGCGGCGGGGATTCCCGTCTTTCAGCCGGAGCGCATCAAGCGCGCGGAAGGGGTGGAGGCGCTCAAAAGCCTCGCGCCCGATTTGTGCGTGACGGCGGCGTTCGGCCAGCTTCTCTCTCAGGAGATTTTGGACGTTCCCAAGCTGGGGACGATCAACGTCCATGCGTCGCTGCTGCCGCGCCATCGGGGCAGCGCGCCGATCAACTGGTGCGTGATGATGGGCGAGGCCGTCACGGGGATCACGACGATGTACACCGATATCGGCATGGATACCGGCGACATGCTCCTCAAGGCGGAAACGCCCATCGGGGAAACCGAGACGGCGGGCGAACTCAGCGACAGGCTTTCCGAATTGGGGGCGGAGCTGCTGATCCGGACGCTGCGCGAATTGGAGGCCGGGACGCTCAAGCGCATTCCGCAGAACCCGGCCGAGGCCACCTATGAGCCGAAGCTCGACAAGGAGACCGGCCGGATCGACTGGTCGAAGACCGCGCGCGAGATCGACTGTCTGGTGCGCGGCGCGACGCCGTGGCCGGGCGCGTTTACCGCGACGGCGGAGGGCGCGATCAAGATTTTCAGCGTGAAACCGCTTCACAGAGGCCCGAGCGGCGCGCCCGGCGAAATCGTCGCCGCGGATGCAAAGACGGGGCTGGTCGTCGCCTGCGGGGATGACGACGTGGAGCTTGAAACCATACAAATGCCCGGCGCAAAGCGCATGAACGCGAAGGATTATCTGCGCGGGCACGACATGCAGACAGCGATTTGTCTGGGAAAGGCGTAATCAATGGCAGACAACAGGGGGCGCGACGGCGGTTTCCGCGGCGCAAATCGAAATACCGACAGAAAGCCGCGCGGCGATAAGCCCGGCTTCGGCGAAAAGAAGTTCGGTGAGAAAAAGTTCGGCGACAAAAAGCCTTACGGCGAGCGCAAGTTCGGCGACAAGCCCGGCTTCGGCGAGAAGAAATTCGGTGATAAAAAGTTCGGCGATAAAAAGCCTTACGGCGAGCGCAAATTTGGCGATAAGCCGTCTTTCGGCGAGCGCAGGTTCGGCGACCACAAGCC
>ERZ772820.2679-NODE-2679-length-12217-cov-3.157951_pt1 | contig 12217 bp, 11 predicted proteins | sample MGYA00511377_ERZ772820 | MGnify/ENA primary metagenome ERZ772820 (study PRJEB29015, sample SAMEA2737684) | human gut metagenome | biome: human gut; feature: human-associated habitat; material: faeces | place: China | collected 2012 ...
AGTCTTTCTATCATGGAATCACCTACACAGTATTGATATAACCATGCCAGCTTATTTCCCACATAAAAGATCACGATATATGGAAGATTCATCAGAACAATCCGAAGCAGCTTATGTACATCCACCGGCGGTAATCTCTCCAGGTATCCTTTTCCTACACCAAGCAACTTCTGTAATCTGCTCATAATGACGGCTCCTTCTCCTTTCCTTTTGTTTTCTCCAGTTCTCTGTGCTTTGCAAGCGATTTGGTGATTGCCTGCTGTAACTTCTTCCTCACAGATGGTTTTTTGTCCTTATTCAGAGACTTGCCCGTGTATTCCTTAAAAGCGGCAGTCATCACATCGGCATCTCTTGCCTTAAAGAACACATAATATCTTGGCGGGTCAGCAGTCACATCTTTTTTCAGACTGAAATCAATGCTGTACTTTTTTGCTACCCGTTCAAAAGACTTGATGTTTCCATCTGTGATCTCAATGTTGGACAGCTGTACATTCTGCTTCATCAGCTTATCAAGGCTCTGTTTTCCCTTGTAGGTCTTATCCTCCTTTTCCTTCTGGGGCTGTTTCTGTCCCTGCTGTTTTTTCTCCTGCTCCATCTTTGCAAGAGCCTTTACCATGGCAGCTTTCAGCAAGTTGGCAGTGACCTTGCCACAGCGGATACAAAGTGAGACTGTTTTCTCATTCACTTCATCCTGCAATCACACCACGCCCTTTCTTCTCTCACTGCTGTCTTATCCTCATTTATCACATTGCTGCTCCTTTCCTCTCTTTTCTGCCAGTTTCATATATTCTTTTTCTGATTCTGCCCCCACTTTGATACAGCACCAAAGGACAAATCCATATACCAGAAATACTGCAGCCGCAGCAACGATCAATACTGTTTTTGTCATCTTCTTTTCTCCCTTCACATCTCTTGAAATTTTTCAAAAGGGCATCTATGAATCCTGTGTCCATAAATGCCCTCATCCATTACTAAGAAATCTTATGATCTCTTATTTCTTCTTTTTGCGAAGAATCACTGTTCCACCAAGACCAGCCATTCCAGCCCCTGCAAGCAGAATCCAGAACAGAATCGGTGTATTATCTCCTGTCTTTGGTGAAGTCGATTTCTTTGTTTCTTCTGTGGTTTTCGTCTCCGGCGTTGGTGTGGTTTCTGGTGTTTCCGTCGGTGTCTCTGTTGGAGTTTCCTCCGGTTTCGCCTCATCCTTCATCACAACCTTCTGGATTTCTCCAGTATCTTTGACCGTAAACTTCACATCTTCTGCAACCAGATAACCATCCGGTGCAGTTTCTTCACGGAGGATATATTCCCCGATTGGAAGCATCTCAATATAGTGTGGTTTTTTCTCAGATGTCCAGCTTTCTACGGTCTTTCCATCTTTATCAAGGATCGTCAGTTTCGCTCCTGGCAGCTCCTTACCGGAAATATCGGTCTTGGAAATCTGCACTTTTGTCACATCATCCTTCATTTCCACCTTCTGTACTTCACCGGTATCTTCCACCGTAAAAGTGATGCTCTCTGCTGTCACATAACCGTCCGCAGGAAGTGTTTCTGTCATGGTGTACTTCTTGCCAGCGGTCAGTTCTTTGATGATATGTGGTTCTTTACCAGAAGTCCATTCATCCACAGTGTTTCCACTCTCATCTGTAACTTTCAGTTTTGCTCCCTCAATCTCCTTTCCGTCTGTCAGGGATGTTTTGGTAAACTCTACGGTTGTCGGCTCATCTTCAAAAGTGAACGCATAAGACAGTGTTTCCTTATCTGCCCCACCATATTCAAAAGTAAATTCCTGTACCTGGTCTGTTGTCGCAAATCCCGGTGCCGGAGAAGTTTCTTTCACATAGTAGGTATAGCCAAGTGGCAGATCTGCCGTAAAGGTCAGTTTTCCTTCCTTATCCGTAGCCTGCTCCTCAATAACCGTATTTGCTTTCAGGATCACATCGCCTTTTGCATTGACAATATCTTCTTTATTGCACAGGGCAAATACAGCCCCTTCCAGTACACGGTCGGAATCTTTTTCTTTCTTTAACACGTTTACTTCTGCTCTCTGGCGTTTGTTCTGCCAGTCAGCAGAATAAGTAACAACTGCGGTATTCTGGTCACGGTAAGTCAGATCCACTTCACGAGCTTCTCCATCCAGGACATATCCATTTGCTGTCTCTTTCTCTTTGACACAGTATTTGCCAAGAGGAAGGTCTGTCAGTTTCGCCACTCCTGTTTCATCCGTCGTGATCGTTGCTATCAGTGCATCCTTTTTGTAGTAATCTTCACTCTCACCATCCGCCGCTTTTATATCTTCTAAGGCATAAACCTCAAAAGTAACGTCTTTCAGGGAACCGGAAAGATATTCAAACAGATGCTTCATCCATCCGCCAATGGAATCCAGTGCAGATATTTTCTCCAGGAACTCACCTTTTTTATTGATGATAAGTGTTCCGGTTGGCACTGCATCTTTCATCTCTACCTTCTGGATATCGGCAGTATCGTCCACAGTAAAAGAAACTTCTTCCGCCATCAGATAGCCATAAGGAGCCATTTCTTCACGAAGAGTATATGTCTCCCGGGCTGTGAGTCTTTCAATCAAGTGTTCCTCACCCTTTACAGACTTCCATGTATCTACCACATTTCCATCCTTATCAAGCACCGTAAGCGTTGCCCCTGAAAGTTCCACGCCTGTCGTAATATCGGACTTCGTAAAGGTTACTTTTGTCGGCTGGTTCTTAAATACAGATTCCAGCTCTACCATTTTCACATCCTGTCCCTGATATTTGGCAGTCACTTCCAAAGTCTCAAAAGAAGAGACATACCCTGCCGGAGCTGCAAGTTCTTTGATATAGTAAGTACTAAATGGAAGGTCAACGTCAAATACTGCCTTTCCATCTTCCCCACTGACTGCTTTTCCAAGTAAGGTATCTGCCTTCACAATCACTTCTTCATGTGCCAGAATATCTTCTTTTGCATAGATACCAAACTCTGCACCCGCCACAACCGTTTTTGTCTCTGCATCCTGTTTGACTACGGACACTTCCACTTTCTGGCGGTCATTCTCAAAGGTTGCTGTCTGCTCAATAACTGGTGTTTTCTGGTCTTTGTATTCAAATGTTACTGTCTGTGCTTCTTCATTTAACACAAAGCCCTCTGGTGCTGTCTTTTCAACAATCTTATAGGTTCCAAGTGGAAGGTCAGCGATCTGTGCCTTTCCATCCTTATCCGTGGTAACAGTTCCTACCAGTTCCCCAGAAGCATACTCCAGGATACGGTTTCCATTATCATCTTTCTGGAAATCTGCTGTATAAATATCTTCGGCAGCATATACCTCAAAGACTGCTCCCTCCAGAGTTTCTTTCTGATAAGTAAAGTCATCTTTATAACCATTTAAGACCTTACCCTGTTTTACGATGTTCAGTTCTCCCTTAACCGGATGATTCTCGTATGCAATCTCGATGATCACATCGCCGGAAGTTCCGTCCATCTGATATGCTGTATTGGAATCTACATCTACCTCATAGTAATTCTCATTGAGCGTATATCCATAAGGTGCGTTCACTTCCTCAATACGGTAATGTCCAATCTTCAGATTCTGTGGAAGGATTAAGTATCCCTGCTCATCTGTAAAATAAGATTTGTGTTTTACCGTCGTCGGATACGTTGTTACCTGCTCCACATACTTTTCTGTATCCAGGTTAAAAATCTTAAACTCCGTATTTTTCTGAAGGACTGCTTTCTTTGTCTCATCGTCCTGTTTGATGATCTTCAGCTTTGCTTCAAACTCTTTGTCAAGCAGCACTCTCCATACCTGCGGTGTAGTCGGATGATTTTCCGTAATCTGCACGATGAAATCATTGACCGGAGTGTAATTATGTGGTGTGGTTGTTTCACGGACGATGTAAGTTCCATACGGAATCGCAATACTGCGGGCATACCCTTTCTCATCTGTAAAGATCTCTGTTGCACCATTTTCCCCGATCACTACCGGCTTGGCAGAACCAAAGTCATAGCTGCCATCTTCTTTTACTGTCAGGGAAGATACCAGATAAGCGGTAAATCCTGCACCTTTCAGTAAATCGGCATCTGTCTTTCCGTTGTTCGCTGCCTTGATGATTTCAAATGGCTGCTTCATTACCTGTTCCAGAGACAGACAGTCACGTTTTACTTCCGCTACAAAATCACCCTCATAGTTGCAGACCAGATCATGTTCTTCTTCATCTGCCAGGTAACCCGTTGGAGGAGTAATCTCTTTTACATAGTAATTGCCAAGATATAATCCATCTACAGAAGCCTGTCCATTCTTATCTGTTGTAAGAGTGGCAACCTGCTCACCCGCTTCGTAGATCACACCAGTTGCTCCATCCGGATGGACAATATCCTCACGGGCATATAGTCCATAGACTGCCTTTTCTAAAGTAGCATCTCCCTGTGGAACAGCCTTCTTTGTTTCTTTGTCCTGCTTCTGTAAGGAAATCTTTGCTATCACACGCTCGTTTCTGAAGGTATGCTTAAATGTCAGTTTCGCTTCCTTATCGTTTGTATAAGAAAAAGTAAACGTATAGATATCATCCGCATTTCTCAGATAGCCTTCCGGAGCCTGTACTTCCTTTACATCATAGGAAAATCCCAGCGGCAGGTCTGCGGTAAACTTCGCCATTCCATCATTTCCAGTTGTCACTTTCTCAATCAGAGTGCCTTTCTTTACAACAACCGTTCCATCTGCATTTTTAATGTCACTGGCTGCATAAAGTCCAAAAATTCCTCCATCCAGAGGATTTTCTGTATCCTTATCCTGCTTTGTCACAACTACTTCTGCTTTCTGTCTGTCATTCGTAAAAGTTGTCTCAGAAAAAACAACATCTACATTCTGTCCTGCATAAGAAAGAGTGACTGACTTTTCTTCCCCGGCATTATAAAATCCGGTCGGAGCCTGTTTTTCTTTGATGATATATGTACCAAGATGCAGGTTTTTCAGAATGACTGCCCCATTCGAGTCTGTTGTCAGATTCTCTTTGACCAGATCACCCTTGCTGTAAACCTTGGCACCATAAGCAGTTTTAATATCTGCTCCGGCATACACATCATAAATCGCACCTTTCTGTCTGCGTTTCTCATACTTAAATGTTGTTCCATTCTCGGTGACATCTGCACCTGTCAGAACCTGACCTTCTTTATAAACAGTCAGCTGTCCCATCTGTTCTTCATCCGGAACAGTCACAGTCGTTGTTTTGCTGACTTCCAGTTTTACATTGTAGGCAGTTGCATTGATACGGTATCCTGTCGGAGCTGTAATCTCTTTCAGATATACGGTATTCTGTGTCTTAATGATCTGTACGGACGATTCCCCGTTCGCATCGGTTGCCGGTAACTTTGTGATCAGCTTTGTACAGTTTGCATCACTGTATAAACCAAACACTGCACCAGACAGCTTTGCGTCTGCTTTTGCATCTTTTTTAATCACCTTAACACTTGCGTACTGTACCCATGTTACTTTGAAGTCCACATATTTTTCATCATCAACACCTTCACCAAATACCAGTGCCAGGTCCTGTGAACCAGATCCGGTACTGATCTTATACGCAGAATAATCTTTTGTTACACTGCCTTTCATCGTTGCAGACCAGTTTCCTGCGACATCCTGTACCTGTGTAAGAGGTGCAGATAAGTAAAACTTGGTTCCACCACTGATTTCCACTGCTTCACCAGCTTTGCTTGTCTTTCCGGTTGTCACGTTGTGAAGTTTCACACCACTTGGAAGTTTCATTGTGATACTCTGCAGTTCATCTGCTTTAAAAATGATTTCCTTTGTTCTCTGGCTGTTGCCATCTACATAGGCTGTCACATCTGCATCAGAAAAACTCATATCTACATCTGGAATCTCCGGCTGTGAAATACAGTAATTATACAGTTTCATTGCAAGTGTCTTTGCTGTACCGCTTGCACCGGAAAAGGCAGAATCTCCACCATTAGCATAAGATGCTGCCAGATGTACCAGAATAAATCTGGCACCTGCACTTAGGTTTCCATATCCATTTTCCTCTGTGAAAAATCCTTCATCACCGGAAGCCTTTGTGCCATAGTAACAAACCTTTGCCAGCTTCTTACCATCACTGAGCTTTGTAATATCATAAGTACCACTTCCCGGACTGGATTTAGAAGGCTCCACGCAATATGCTGTTGCAGAAACATTACCAAACTGAACCGTATATTTGTAAGTCAGATAACTTCCATACCCGTAATCCGAATACTGATAACAGGTTCCTCTTGTTACTGTAACTTTCTTGGTACTCTGTGTTGCAATGTCTGTTGCCATGAAAGTAACCGCTTCTCCTTCTTCCATAGAATAAAGGTCGATACCGTTCTCCGCTGCCTGATCCATTACTTCTGAAACAGCCAGACCGGATTCTTCATCTGTCGTCACTTCCTGCTCATCTGTAAGATCAGTTACAATTTCTTTTGACCCGTCCGAATCAGCATCTTCATCCGCATTACCGGAATCTTCTGTTTCACCGGCATTTCCTTCACCAGCTGTATTTTCAGAAGAACTCTTTGTCTGTTCTTCTGTTTCTGGCTCTTTTACCGTAATGTTTCTGCTTACTCTGTAAGCTGGGTGACCGCTGACTGGCTCTACTGCATAGACAGCTTTGTAGGTATCCGGTGTATGTGCGTCAAAATCTGTACCGGCTTCACTCTTTGCTTCATGGAATAAAACTTTCACCTTTTTTTCATTCACGCCCTCTATACCGGACAGATCGACTTCCACTTCAAATTCTTCTCCATAGGGAATCTCAATATCCTTTGCTTCCACAATTTCGTCTTTGTCAAGAGTATCCTGCACATCCTGCAGTTCCGGATATTGCTGTTCAAATGAAGTTGGCTCTGGTTCTAATTCAGAAGCAGAAACCGTGACTGGTTGAACGATAACAGACGCCAAAGTTGCAACTGCCATAAATCCCGACAAGAATCTTTTAAATCGCATTTTCATTTTGACTGAGTCCTCTCTTTCTTCGATAATTTACTCCACTTTCGTTCAGGCTTACACCTGCATGAATCAATCATATAAACCACCTCCCTTGTGTCTTGGATTGACTTTTAAATAAAAACAGGATTGAGCTATTTAAGCCGCAAGAGGTAATTCGTAATCATTCCTGCCAAGGGTGCCTCTCATCCATTGCCCTTCACGTTGCCACCGAATACCCGCCGCCAGATGCGTAGCTGGGAAATTCAGGTATCCTCTTGCTGCTGATATGAAATTGTCAAGGTTCACTTTTAGGAGGGAATTTATTGTTTTGAATTAAAATAGACATTTGCCCCTCCACTAACCGCATGTGTGAAAGGGCAAAAATTAACCTGTTTGAAATTTTTTTATAAAATTTTTTTGAAACAGCAAAAACTTACAAAGTTTCCAGCCTGTCTTTTAGTTTCTGCAATACTTTGTTTTTCCTGTTTCTGATTGTCTTTGTACAACACCCGAAATATTGTGCTGTTTTTTTTACTGTGTACTCTTCAAAAAATAATAGTCTTATCAATTCCATTTCTTCTTCAGACAAATATTTCAGTGCTTCCTGCAGCTCTTGTATTTCTGACACCCTGATGACTATTTCTTCTGGTGATAATATATGCAAATAACTGTTGTAACTCGTTTCTCCTACTTTTTCTATTCCGCATACACCATTTTTCTGCATTTTTTCAAGCTGGTATCTTTCTTTTCTTCTTGACTGGTACCATGCCAGATATACGTCTCTGGTAACTTCTACGAGAGTTTCATTTACACGCAGCACATACCGTTGTCTTTCCTTTGGTTTTTTACCACGCATCTTTTATTCTCCCTTCTGAAGCACTCCGGTCAGTCTGCCTGCATTTCTTCTCATTTTCTGCTTTGCCTGTGAAATACATTTTGATACTGCCGGTTCTGTAATTCCAAACACCCGTGACACTTCTCTTTGTGTCCGTTGCTGAAAATAAATTTGATGGATCACCTGTCTCTGCCGGTCAGTCAGCAGATCCATGAATTCTCCAATAGCTTCTTCTATAATCAGTTTTTCAAGTACATTCTGCCTTTTATCCACCAATTCGCACCAGCCTTCTGAAATATGGCTGTATGAAATGCAATTATTATGTTCTCGTACCTCCCTGTTCCTGCACAGCCGATCTTCACCTTCTAATATCAACCGCACATACCAGGGCTGATTATCAAAAAAATCTTCCTTAACAACTGTTATTTTTCTTCCTGCTTCATATACATAATCTCGACAGGTAAATAAAGAAAAAACCGTTCCATAATCACCTGCACAATAGAAAACATATCCTGTCTGATACGCAATAATTTCCGCACCATCTATCAGTCTATGCTTTACAACTGCCACATCGTTTTCTCTCAAATACCTGGCGGACGGAACCTTTCTTCTTTCTTCCCTGTTACCTACAACCTGTTTCAATTCCTGCAATGTCAGCATGATTACCACCCTTCTGCCTGCTGGCAACAGGTGCCCATCAGCAGAAAGGATAGGATTATTACTGATCTACTGGCAAAAGGGCAGTAAAAAACAGCTTCCGGCACACCCGTTTTTTTTAACGAGAGCCTGAAACTTCCTTACTGCCCTTTCTGCTAATTTACAGCATCCTCTATTTTATTTTCCGTCTGATGTCCCGGTCAGACTTCTTTGCATTTCTTTCCGTTTTTATGTTCTTTTCATTTTCCATTAAAACAGAATAGTCTCCCATTGCATCATAGGGACACTGCTTCCGATAGATTAAATTTTCTTGTCTGGTCATCAATCCTATCTCCCTTCCTTGTTTCTGTCTCTTTCTCTCTGTTTGCTATTTTAACAGCACAAAAAACTATTATCCTTAGCATATATGGGGAGTTTTTTTGTTTTACACCCCATATATGGTGAAATTTCACCTGTACTCATTAAAACTTTCTATCAGTGAATCTATTGTCTGCATGATAATTTTCTGCTCTTTCCATTCCATCTTCTGAATACGATAAAATACTTCCTCAAACTGCTTTCTTTTTTCTGCATCGTCCCTCTCTTTTCCCATCAGGATATTGGCATCTGTTTCCAGGATCTCAATCATCTTCCTGAAAATCTCAACAGACATTGCCGTTTGCCCTCCTTCTATCCTGCTGACCGTATTGACACTGATACCTGCTTTTTCCGCAAAAGATTCCTGTGACAACTTCATTTCCTGCCTGCGTTTTCTGATCCGTTCTCCCAATTCAATAAGTTCTGTGGAAATTGCACGATTGCTCAATACGGTGTCTCCTTTCCTGCAATTTATCCCAGCTTTACGACATTGTGTCGCAAAGTTTCCAGAAAAAAAGCAGCTAATTTTGTCTTAGCTGCTTTTCAAAAGATCTATTTCATTTTATTCTCGGTATTTTATGTATTCCTGTAATAACTGTGAGCAAGAAAACACTAAGATAAATGATTGCCTGTCCAACCATTGCCAGAAGAACGACACTTCCTATCAATCCTCCGATCAGAAAATTCATTGTCCATACTGCCAGTGTTCCTCCAAGGTCAAATCCTCTTGGAACCATCCAGACACACATTTTTCCAATTCCAAACGGTATCCCCATCAGAAGCAACAGCAATAAATAATTGCACTTCCCATCCTGGATACAAAGCGGTCTCAGCACCGCAAACAATACAGCAATCACCAGTACTGGCACAACAACTTTTTTTATCATATTTCTCATGTTCCTTTATCCTCCATACATATCGTGATTAACCTCTGCCTGATAATAGCTGTTTATCGTTGCCGGGGCATTATACAGGGCAGTCAAAAGATATGCTTTAATGTTTCCAACCTTGGTCGTATTTCGATTCAGACAAAACAGCACATATTCGATATGTGAATAATTCAGCTTCATAAACCTGCTTTTCACCAAAGCAACTGGCTTTTCTGTCCCTGCGATCCGAATCATACTGTCCTCCGGCATCATCATAACTTCAATCATCAGTTCTACCAGTTCATCCACATCTTCTTTGGCATGATATTGATAATCTATGTTTTCATGAATCACTTCACGATATGCCCGCATCTCCTCCATCACATCCCTTTTCTTTTTCAGATTGCCTGATATGATTGGATAGGATTGATTTATCTCAGTTTCACTAATATCAGTCTTGTTAATATCAGTATTATTAGATTGTGATTTCGGATATTCTGGTTTTGTGATTTCCACTATTCTTGAATGATGATTTTCACAATTTTGGAATTGTGATTCTGGAAATTCTTGATTTGTGGTTTTCATCATTCCTGAATTGTGATTTTCACCATTCTGTAATTGTGATTCCACACAATCCTGAATTGTGGATTTCACTACTCCTGAATGATGATTTTCACAATTCAGAAAAGTGCCTGTTTTTTCCCTATTCTCAGCTTCTGATTGCAGATTTGCACACTCTTCATGGTTTCCCTGCTCAGATTGCAGATCTGCACATTTTCTATAATTTTTCTGCTCTGATTGCAAATCTGCACAGCTATCCGTCAGCTTTTGGTCTGGCACTTCTCTGATCATAAAATTTTTCACATAAATAACATTAGGCTTTCCCAGTCCCAGACGTTTCTTTTCAATCAGTCCAATCCCATTATTACTGTCCAGCTCTTTTACCAGCTTCACTGCCTTTTGGGTTCCACAGTTCATCAGCTCTGCAATTTCTTCCACCGTGAAAATAATATATACTCTGTCCTCTGAATCCAGCCATCGGTTCTTAATGCTCAGGCTCATACGGTCCAGCATCAGACCGTATAATACCTTTGCTTCACAAGAAAGAGCTTTAAAGCATGGTTCTGTAAACAGCACTTTCGGGACACGATAAAAGCTATATTGTTCCGCTTCCATTCCCGTAAAATAATCAAACTGTATCTTCTGCATCTGCTACTCCTTCTCTGTTTTCTTTCCATTTATCCAAAAGCATAAAAATGACTTCTTCTATCTGTTCTTTAGAATATGTCTCTGGAAAATAATTGCCGATTTTTTTTGCCGGAATGGTTACATTGATTTTACTGTTTTCTTTTTTTAACAAAACGGCATAGATATAACCCTGATTTAAATTTCCATTTGCACTGCATTCCTTTAATTGTTCTGCCTGTTGTTTTGTCGGAAAGATATTACTATTGACAATTCCTTCCAAAAGCCATTCCTGTTCCTGTGGTTTCAGATAAGACAATTTTTCTCCCACTATCATAGGGATTTTATTATCGTCCACATATTCCAATAATTCATCTGATAATGAAGCCAGACGGATATATCTCTGCACAGTTCTTCCACTGTCCCCGGCTGTTTCACCAACCATATCTGCCGTATATTTTTCACCTTTACTTCCCTGGTGCTTCATAGCATCATATTTCATCTTATAGGCATGGGCCTTTTCACTTGGCAGAATATTTTCACGCTGAATGTTGGAATCAACCATAATTATAACTGCTTCATCATCTGTATAGTTTCGGACAAGGACTGGCATAGTTGTCTTACCACACAGTTCACATCCTCTTTTTCTCCTGTGACCTGAAATCAGTTCATATCCACCTTCTGATCGGGGTCTTACCAGAGCAGGATTTAAAACACCGTAGTTTTTAATACTCTCTACTGTCTCAGCCATTTTTTCATCATCGCTTACATGAAATGGATGATTTTTGAAAGGATAGAGCTTTTCCAGTTCTATTTCCACAACCTGGTTCATACTCTTTTCCGGTGATTCTTCTAATCCCAGTAACTCATCATAAGAGGTAAGCTGAATCTCTTTTTTCGGTCTACGCATGTTTCAACACCTCCTGAACCAGTTCTCTGTAACTGTCTGCCCCTTTGCTTTTTCCATCATAAGCAAATATACTTACACCTTCAGATGCTGTTTCTGCAAGACTTTCTGTTCTTGGAATTGTCTGCTCAAAAATCTTAATATCCTCTCCATATGTGCTTATGATTGCCTGCTTATTTCTCTTTGCATTGTTGTAACGGCAATTATCCATTGTGAACAAAATACCTTCTATCTGCAATTCCGGATTAAACCTCTGATGGATTCCTTTTACCACTTTCAGTAATTCCATAAGTCCATCCGCCGCATAATATTGTGGCTGTACCGGAATCAGAACGCTGTCCGCTGCACTCAACGCATTGATTGTCAGCATTCCCAATGATGGCATACAGTCAATCAGAATATAATCATATTCATCTTTCAATAGTTCCAGATACTCTTTCAATACTTTTTCCCTATCC
>ERZ772820.2687-NODE-2687-length-12197-cov-3.345742_pt1 | contig 12197 bp, 10 predicted proteins | sample MGYA00511377_ERZ772820 | MGnify/ENA primary metagenome ERZ772820 (study PRJEB29015, sample SAMEA2737684) | human gut metagenome | biome: human gut; feature: human-associated habitat; material: faeces | place: China | collected 2012 ...
GGCAGCTTCTTCATGCCCTCCATGGCCCGGCTGACCAGCGCCGTTTCCCGCTGATGCATGGTCTCAAAGCCCACGCTGAGCATGTACTCAATGGCAGCCTGCAGACCCGCCGCGCCCGCCGCGTTCACCGTGCCCGCCTCAAATTTGTGGGGCAGTTCGGCATAAATGGCGGATTCCCGGGTGACGGATTCGATCATTTCACCGCCGGTCAGGAAGGGCGGCATATTGTCCAGCAGTTCCTTTTTGCCGTACAGAACGCCGATGCCCATGGGTCCAAAGACCTTGTGGCCGGAGAAAGCGAAGAAATCCGCGTCCAGCTCGCGCACGTTGACGGGCATGTGGGGCGTGCTCTGCGCGCCGTCCACGACGATAACCGCGCCGTGACGATGCGCCATATCGGCGATCTCCCGCACGGGATTGACCCGGCCCAGCACGTTGGACACCTGATTGATAGCCACGATCTTCGTGCGGTCGTTGATCAGGGGCTCCACCTTGGCCAGATCCACGCTGCCGTCAGGTTCGCACTCGATAAAGCGGAGCTTCGCGCCAGTCTGGCGGCACACCATCTGCCAGGGCAGCAGATTACTGTGGTGCTCCATAATGGACACCAGAACCTCGTCTCCGGGATGCAGGCGGCTGAGGCCGTAGCTGTAGGCCACCAGGTTCAGGCTTTCCGTGGTATTCCGGGTGAAGGCCATAGCTGTACGCCACCAGATTCAGCCCCTCGGTGGTGCCGCGAGTGAAAATGATCTCCTCCGTGGAGGACGCGTTCAGGAAATCCCGAACGGCCTCCCGGGCGTTTTCATAGATCTCCGTGGCCTCCACGCTGAGGGAATACAGCCCCCGCAGGGGGTTGGCGTTGGAATTGCGGTAAAAGCTGCTTTCCGCGTCGATAACGCACTGGGGCCGCTGGGCCGTGGCCGCGTTGTCCAGATAGGCGATCTTGTTCTGCTGAAGCAGCGGAAAGTCTTTTCTGAAATCGTATGCCATGTTAAAGCTCCTCGTTCAAAAGCGCTGCGGCTTTTTCTTCCGTTTCGGCGTCGCCGGTCTTCCGGGCCAGCCGTTCGATGGAGGCGCGGGCCAGCAGGTCTTCTGCCGCTTCCCGGCCGATGCCGCGGCTTTCGAAATAGAACAGGGTCTCGTCGTCCAGTTCGCCGATGGTCGCGCCGTGGTTGCCCACCACGTTTTCTTCGGCGCACAGGATGATGGGCACGGTCTTATTGACGACGTTTTCGCCCAGCATGAGGACGGTTTCTTTTTCGTTGCCCACAGAGTCGCTGGAGCCGTTCTTGAAGTCGATGGTGCCCCGGAAAACCTTCGCAGAGGAATCCATCAGCGCGCCGGCGGCGTTGATCTCGCTCTCCGTATGCTTGCCGAAATGGTCTACGGCCAGATTCATATCCAGCTTCTGCTCCCTCCGGCCCAGATAGCCAATGTCCGCCTTCAGCCCGCTGCGGTCGCCCTGCAGGATGAAGCGGCTGTCGGAGTACAGGTGTCCCCGGCCCACGAACATCTGGATCAGCTCGATATGGCCGTTTTCCTCACAGTGGCCATCGATCTGATTATGCAGAAGGGAACCTTCCCGGGTGTCCTGCAGTTGCACCAGACGGATGACCGCATCCTTGTGCGCTACCAGCGACGTGCGCAGGTTGAAATTCTGCCGGGCCTCCATCTGCTCATAAACGGTGATGCGGGTTCCGGGGGCCGCCTCCACCTTCACCTGCTTGCGGCTGAATTCCCCTTCTCCCCGGGCGACGATACGCACCGGGCCGCCCGCTTCGGCGGTAAAGGCCTCCGTACCCAGATCGGCGGTACGGTCTTCGTCCCATTCAATCACGGCTTCATTCACATTCAGCCGGTTCCACGTCCTGACCGGGAGCTGATCCACGATCAGTCGATTATTCGTTTTCATGGTTTCTTCCATCGTTTTTCCTCCTTCCGCAAACGGTGTCAGCCGATGCTGCCCTTCATTTCCAGACGGATCAGATTGTTCATCTCCACCGCGTACTCCACGGGGAGCTCCTTGGACACGTTATCCGCAAAGCCGCTGACGATCAGCGCCCGCGCGTCCTCCTCGGACATGCCGCGGCTCATCAGGTAGAAAATGGCTTCGTTGCTGATGCTGCCGATCTTGGCCTCGTGGCCCACGGAGGCGTTCCGGGTACGGATGTCCATGGCGGGGATGGTGTCGGAGCGGGACTCGGAGTCCAGCATCAGGCTCTGGCAGGACACGGAGGATTTCGCGCCCTGAGCGCTCTTTTCCACCACTACGCTGCTGCGGAAGGTACTGATACCGCCGCTCTTGCTGATGGAGCGGGTGTTCATGTAGGAGCTGGTGTTTTTGCCCACGTGGACGACCTTCGCGCCGGTATCCAGATTCTGACCCTTGCCCGCAAAGGTCACGCCGGTGAACTCCGTGCGGGAGTTGTCGCCCTTCAATACGCTCATGGGATACAGACAGCCCACATGGGAGCCGAAGGAGCCGGACACCCACTCGATGACGCCGTTTTCTTCCACCAGCGCACGCTTGGTGTTCAGGTTGTACATGTTCTTGGACCAGTTTTCAATGGTGGAATAGCGCAGCTTGGCGTTCTTCTTCACATACAGCTCTACGCAGCCCGCGTGCAGGTTGGCCACGTTATACTTGGGTGCGGAGCAGCCTTCGATGAAATGCAGGCTGGCGCCCTCATCCACGATGATCAGCGTATGCTCGAACTGGCCCGCACCCTTGGCGTTCAGCCGGAAATAGGACTGCAGCGGAATGGACAGATGCACGCCCTTGGGCACGTACACGAAGGAACCGCCGGACCAGACCGCGCCGTGCAGCGCGGCGAACTTATGGTCCCGGGGCGTGACCAGCTTCATGAAATACTTGCGCACCATATCAGCGTATTCACCCTTCATGGCGCTCTCCATGTCGGTGTATACCACGCCCTCGGCGGCCACTTCCGCCCGGACGTTGTGGTACACAAGCTCGGAATCGTACTGCGCGCCCACGCCTGCCAGAGACTTCCGCTCGGCCTGAGGAATGCCCAGCCGGTCGAAGGTGTCCTTGATGTCCTGAGGCACGTTTTTCCAGTCGTTCTGCATTTTGGTGTTGGGGCGGACGTAGGTGGCGATATGATCCATGTCCAGCCCTTCAATGGAGGGCCCCCAGTTGGGGATCTCCATCTCGTTATAAATCTGAAGGGACTGCAGGCGGAACTGCTGCATCCACACCGGGTCGCCCTTTTCCTTGGACAGCTTATCAATGATCTCGGGGGTCAGACCCGCTTCCATGCGGTAGGCGTCCTTTTCCTCATCCCGAATATCATAAATGCTGCGGTCAATATCCTCTACCAGGCTCTTTTCTCTCATCCTTGGTCACCGATCCTCGCTCAGCTTTCCGAAACCGTGTTCGTTGATCTCCTCCACCAGAGACGCGCCGCCCTCCTTGACGATGACGCCGTTTTCCATCACGTGGGTCGCATCCACCTGAAGGGCCTCCAAAATGCGGGTGCTGTGGGTGATGATCAGCAGGGAACCGTGGCAGCGTTCCTTAAACAGGCGCACGCCGTTGGAGACGGTGCGCACAGCGTCCACGTCCAGACCGGAGTCCGTCTCGTCCAGAATGGCCAGCTTGGGCTCCAGCATAAGCATTTGCAGGATCTCGGCCTTTTTCTTTTCGCCGCCGGAGAAGCCCACGTTCAGGTCGCGCTCGGCATAGGCTTCGTCCATGTTCAGCAGCTTCATGGTCTCCGCCAGCTTCTTTTTGAAGTCCCACAGGCGCAGACGGCTGCCGGTCTTTTGTTCCAGCGAAGTACGGATGAAGGCGCTCAGGGTCACGCCGGGAACCTCCAGCGGGTTCTGGAAGGACAGGAAAATGCCCTTCTTGGCGCGCTCGTTGACGGGCAGGTCGGTGATGTCCTCGCCGTCGAAAATGATTTTCCCTTCGGTGACGGTATAGTTGGGGTTGCCGGTGATGGCATAGCCCAGCGTGGACTTGCCGGTGCCGTTGGGGCCCATGAGCACGTGGGTCTCGTCCCGGCCCAGCGTCAGATTGACGCCGTGCAGAATTTCGGTTTCATCCTCGGCGCTCACATGCAGATTTTTAACTTCCAATAAAGCGTTCTGTTTCATTTTGCTTCAACCTCTTTCCCGCCGCAGGCCGTGCAGCCGCCGCATTTGTCGTGATTTTTTTCTCCGGATTCCAGCAGATCCTTCAGCGTGTAGCTGTTGACGTAGGAGTTAATGTGTTCCTCCAACCCGATCCAGAAGGGCAGTGTGTAGCAGGAATCCACCTTCTCACACTTCTTCCCGTCCTTGGTCAGGCAGGAAACGGGGGCTAATTCACCCTCTGCGGCGCAGAGGATCTCGCCCACCTTGTAGTCCTCGGGCTTCCGGGTCAGCTTATAGCCTCCGGTTTTGCCCATGGCGCTTTCCACCAGACCATGCTTGGCCAGATCGGGCATGATGCTTTCCAGATATTTCCGGGAAATATTCTGGCGATCGGCAATATCCTTCAGCGGGAGGAAGCTGTCGCCGCCCTGTTCGGCCATGTCCAGCATGACCCGCAGGGCGTACCGCCCTTTCGAAGAGATCATCATAAGGCAGCCGCTCCTTTCGCGCTTCGTATTTTTCAGGAAAGGAAGGGTTAATTCCTACCTTTCCGGTGGACATTATACTTCCTATCTCCTATAGTGTCAATGGGAGTTGAAAAAAATACACGAAAAGGAGAGCCGGCTGCGTCCTTACCGACTCTCCACAGAAAATGAAATTGGAACAGAACAGGTTTTTTGTTTGTTTCGCGCAAACCAGAAATCAAAGTTGAAAATCGCACAACACTTGCCGAAGAAGGGGGCCTGAAGCCGCGTCCATCAGCTCCCGCCCGGTTTTCTCCGTTACGGCGGAATCACTCCGCCAACGCCTTGCCCAGCGCATCACAGCTGGCCAGAGCATCCCCGTCGGGCTCGTCCTGACAGATCACGCTGTCGCAGGCCAGTACCGCACCGGCCGCCACGCAGTCTTCTTCCCAAGTCCGCATCCATTCGCCGTCGCCCCAGCCATAGGAGCCGAACAACGCGATCTTCTTGCCCTTGAGCTGGGGCTTCACGTCGTCGAACATGGGCTGGAATTCGCTTTCCTCCAGCACTTCCGCGCCCATAGCCGGGCATCCGAAAGCGATGGCGTCATATTCCGCGACCTGATCGTGGGTAAATTCCGCAGCGGTCATCAGCTTGCCGCTGCAGGCACTGGCTACTGCTTCGGCCATGGCCTGCGTATGGCCCGTGCCGCTCCAGTAGACTACTGCTACTCGATTCATTTTCTTTTCCTCCTGATTGAAATTGTATGTCAAGCGGCTACCGTCAGCCGTGCGACATCAAAGCCTTTGCCGTAACAGTTCAGATAAACTTCCCGGCATTTGCGGTACAGTGCGAAGGTCTTTTCCGCCGCTTCGGCGTTGGAATAGGCCTTCCAGCATCCCAGACAGCAGAACCCGCTGCCCCGGTTGCGGATGAAGCCGATCACGTCTTCCAGCGGATAATCCAGAAAGACGCCGATCTCATGAGGGAAATCCTCGCACTGGGCCAAGCGGCGCGTCAGCGTGGCGAGACAGCCCTCCCCGGAGAAATCCGTGTAGCCCTGCGCGGAGAGAAAATCACGGACCGCAGGATCCTCCAGCCGTCTCGCCAGCTTTCGCGGGCGGTACACATATAATAGACCGCCCCGTGCGCAGCCCCTCAGCAGCCGGACGCGCACGCCCTTGTCGGAGAGATGAACGTTGACCGGGTTCACATTTTCTTCCATGGTTTCCCCCGCCGCCAAATGGTACGAAAACAAACTGCCGCACTTATGCCCCGCCAGCGTTGCCGCGCAATGGCCGACCAGCGTTTTCTCAAAGCGTTCCGTCATCCTCCACCCCTCCTTTTGGTTAGTTACGTTTAACCTACCTCCCAAAAGAAAGCTCCTCTACGGAGCCCCCTTGGTTAAACTCAACTAACCGCAAATTCATATTACCATACTCTCCTTCTGCTGTCAACCGTCTTTTTTTCTTTTTGGGGAAAATTTTTCACCCCCCTCAGCCGCTCTGGCCAAGGTCTGTTTCTGCTGCCTGCAAGCAGAACGTACTTCCATGTCATTCTGAAATGGCGGCATTTCCCTTTCCGTGCTATAATGGAGCGGCCTGAACGGATGAAAACACACGGCGGCCATCCGCGCTCCTTTTGGAGCAGCAGTTTCAATGCCGCAAGCCGTTTTTTCAGGTATTCATGGCCGTATCCGCCGCAGGCTGCGAAGGATACGTTTCGACGTTTGAGCATACTGGGAGGAGCATCTTGGACAAGCAGATCTGGTTTGCAAAAAAGGCCCTGAAAAAACTTCATGCGGCAAAAGAGCTGAGAATGAGCGTCTATCTCTACGGCGCTACGGGTTTTGGCAAAACAAGCGTCGCGGAGCAGGTTTTTGACCGTGCCTCCACGCGCTGGATCAGCGGGACGGAGCCGGAAGAAGTGCTGATGGAAAAGCTTTCGCACTGCACCGCCGATGAATATACCATATTGGATGACCTTCATGGTGTGGAGGGCGATACCCTGCCCCAAAAGCTCGTTCCAATGATCGGCAAGGAGGGCTGCCGAATGGTTCTGATCGGCCGCGCTTCTTTGCCCGCATGGGCTTCTTCTCTGGCGCTTCAGGCCAAAATCATGGTGATCCCGGAGGACGATCTGCGCGTTACTGCCGACGAATTAGCGGAGTTCTGCCCTTCTGTGGGCCTGAAGCTTTCCCCGGAACGGATCCGGCTATGGCTGGAGGCGACCGAAGGAAATATCATGGCGCTGAATCTTTTTCTTCGCCGGGTTCAGCAGGGAGCGGCCGACGGAAATGCTCTGGAAGCCGACATCAAAAGAGTTTTCATGGATTATCTCCAATCGGACGTCATCAGCCATTGGAAGGAGGATATCCGAAGCTTTCTGATGCAGGTCAGCGTTGTAGACGCTTTTACGCTGGAGCTGGCGGAAGCCATCACCGGAGAGGACGACGCCGCTTCTCTGCTTCATCGCGCGGAACAGGCCGGCAACATTCTTCAGTGTGACGGCGGAGAATGGCACATTCGTCCGGTACTGCTGGAAGCGCTGCGGGAGCAGGCTCTGGTGGTTTTCGGGCACAAATGCATCTATCAGCTGATGTACAATGCGGGACGATACTGTGAAACCAGCGGTCAGACGATGCGGGCGCTCAGGCTCTATCAGCGCTGCGGCGACGCGGACAGCATCCGTTCCCTTTTGCTCCGGGAAGCGCGGAAGCATCCGGGCGTCGGCAGCTACTGGGCGCTGAGGCAATACTATCAGGCGCTTTCAGAGGAGGACGTCCAAAACGAACCGGTTCTGATGAGCGCGCTGAGCGTCCTATATTCCGTGCTGATGAACACGGAAAAAAGCGAATACTGGTACCAGCGCCTGAAAGAATATGCCGCTGCCTCCCGGGGCAATGCCCGCAGCGAGGCCAATGGGCAGGTTTTTTATCTTGATATCGTCCTTCCGCACAGGGGTTCGCGAGAAATTGCCCGCATCCTGCCCACCCTCTTCAGCGCACTGCACGGCAGCGGGAATGTTCTCCGGCCCGTATCCCTGACCAACAATCAGCCCAGCCTCATGAACGGCGGCAAGGATTTCTGCGAATGGAGCAAAACGGATCTGTTTCTGGCCAACACGCTGGGCCCTGTGGTGGAGAAAATGCTTGGGAAGGCGGGCATCGGTCTGGTACAGACCGCATTGGGAGAAAGCGCCTATGAAAAAGGCGAAGACCGCTTCAAGGTGCTCAGCCGTCTGACCAAAGCGCAGAATCAATGCGAGAACAACGGCATCGTCGAAATGCTGTGGGTCGATATTGCCCTTCAGGCAAGGCTTGCCCTAAGCACGGACGATATGGAATACGCCCGGAGGCTGGCAGCCGGAATGCTCCAGCGATGCGAGCGGGAAGGGCTGTCCCACCTGTCTGATTCCGTCAGCGCATTTTCCTGCTGGCTGGGGCTTTACCAAAATGAAACGGGAAAAATCCGCTCCTGGATGGAAAGAGTCCCGGACGAGACCGTGGAATTCTGCACGCTGAACCGTTATCTGTATATGACCAAAATCTATGGCTATATCGCGCTCGGCAAGCATACGGACGCGCAGGCGCTGATCCGGCGGATGCTTTTGTATGCCGATTATGCGCAGCGCACCTATATCCAGATGGACTGCCGGCTTTTGAACGCCGTCATTCTGCGGCGAACCGGAAAGCCGTGGAAAGAGGAATTCGTTCAGACCCTGCTGAAAGTCGGCGAATACCATTTCGTTCCCATCATCAGCGAAAAAGGGGCGGCCATCCTACCGATGCTGGCGGAGATCAAGACAGCCTTTTGTCAAAATCATCCCAAACTGGCGGAATGGTTTCAGCAGGCGATGCGGGAAACCGAACGCATGGCGCAGCTTTACCCTCAATATTTGCAGGGAATGGGGATCGACATTTCCGCTTTTTCGGAGACGGCGCTTCAGGTTTTGCGCTTGCAGGCGGCCGGTTATACCGCAAAGGAAATCTCCGAAAAGCTGCACATTACGCCCCGAACCGTCAAATATCACGCTTCGCAGAACTACCGAAAGCTGGACGCCAAAAATCTGGTTGACGCCGTACAGATCGCTCAGGCACTCCATATTCTGTAGGACAGACTGTACTATGGTACAGTTGCGGTCCTGGTGTCGCGGTGGTATCATTCCCTCATCGTTAAGGGTGCGCTTCGCGGATCAGGCGACACCTGACAAACGATCATTTGACAGTGCGCTGTCACCATACTGAGGAGGAAACACCCATGAAGAAACTCGTTGCCCTTTTTTTGACCGCTGCCATGATGCTGTGCGCCCTTCCGGCCTTTGCCACTGAAATCAACTGGGCTGATCTGGAAGCGCAGAGTGCAGAGACCGTCGCCAAGGGAGAATTCGTCACTTTTGATGAAATTTCCATCAAAATGTGGATGCCTACCGTTCTCTCCGCTGTGGAGCTGACCGACGAGGACAAAGAAGGCGGCTACATCGGCTATTACATGACCGAAGACGAATCCGCCGCCATCTCTGTGGTGTATGCGGATGTGGACGGCATGTCTCTGGAAGACTACAAGGCCGCGCTGGCTGACAACGGCGCCACCGAGGTGGAGGACGTGACCGTGAATGGTCTGCCTGCTGTGACCTACGTTCTGGAAGAAAGCGACACCGCCTGCATCGCCTTTACGACCGAAGCCGGATATGTTCTGGAGGTTGCAGGCTCTCCGAAGTCCGACGAAGGCTTTGCCGCCATCCTCTCCTTCGTGATGGCTTCCATTCAGTCCGCTGAGGGCGAATAATTTCGGTTCCTTTTTCAAAACACAAAAACAAGGCTGCCCGAAAGGTCGTTCACCGATCTTTCGGGCAGAAACGTTGACGGAGCTTGTCAACGAAGAAAGAGCGGCGCGTTCATGTAGGCGCGCCGCTCTTTCTTTTTTCTTTTTCAGCCTTCCAATTCGCTGTATCCCATCAGGAAACGATCCATCCGGCAGGCGGCTTCCCGTCCCTCCCGGATGGCCCAGACCACCAGCGACTGTCCGCGTCGCATATCGCCCGCGCAGAACACGCCCGGCGCTTCCGTCTGATAGTCCTCTGTGACCACCCGTCCGCGTTCCGTCACAGCCACGCCGAACGCCTCCGGGACTTCCGGCACGCAGCCTACGAAGCCCGCCGCAATCAGCAAAAGTTCGCAGGGCAGCTCCGCTTCACTGCCGGGGACAGGCTCCCGCCCCGCCAGACGCACGGTTTTCAGGGCGCGGATATGGCCCTTGTCATCCTTCACGATCTCCTGCGCCGTCGTTTCAAACAGACGAGGATCCTGCCCAAAGACCGCAATAGACTCCTGCTGACCGTAGTCGGTTTTCAGTACCCGGGGCCATTCGGGCCAGGGGTTGCTCTCCTGACGCTTTACCGGCGGCTTGGGCATCATTTCCAGCTGGGTAACGCTGGCACATCCCATGCGAATGCAGGTGCCTACGCAGTCGTTGCCCGTATCGCCGCCGCCCACGATGACCACCCGTTTGCCCTTTGCGTCGATGGAAGGCGTACCGTCCAGCAGATGCCGGGTGGCGGCGGTCAGAAAGTCCACGGCGAAATACACGCCCTCCGCGTCCCGGCCGGGCAGCTTCAGATCCCGGGGCTGACCCGCGCCGCAGCAAAGCAGCACCGCGTCATACGTCCGGCGGATTTCATCGGCGGAAACGTCTTCCCCCACCTTCATGCCGGTACGGAAGACAACGCCCTCCGCCTCCATCAGGCGAATGCGGCGCTCCACGATCTTCTTGTCCAGCTTCATGTTGGGAATGCCGTACATCAGCAGCCCGCCGGGGCGGTCTGCCTTCTCGAATACCGTCACGGAATGCCCCCGGCGGTTCAGCACATAGGCCGCCGCCAGCCCGGAAGGGCCGCTGCCCACCACGGCGACCCGCTTTCCCGAACGGGTTCGGGGCGGCTGCGGCTGCATCCAGCCTTTCTCAAAGCCTTCCTCAATGATCGAAAGCTCGTTTTCCCGGACGGTCACGCTGTCCCCGTTCAGGCCGCAGGTGCAGGCCGCTTCGCAGAGCGCCGGGCAGACCCGCCCCGTGAACTCCGGGAAACAGTTGGTCTTGGTCAGGCGATCCAGCGCATGGCGGGTATTGCCCAGATACAGCATATCGTTCCATTCCGGGATCAGGTTGTGCAGCGGGCAGCCCGTTACCATGCCGCCCAGCTCCACGCCGCTCTGGCAGAAGGGCACGCCGCAGTTCATGCAGCGGGCCGCCTGCCTGCGCCGCTCCTGCAGCGGCAGCGGCGTATGAAACTCCTCAAAGCTGCCGATGCGCCCGGCAGGCTCCTGCGCCGGAGTATTGCGGCGCTCATAGAGCAAAAATCCATCTTTTTTTCCCATCTGCGCTCACCTGCCCTCCGTCGTTTCCCGGAACGCTTCCAGTTCCGCTTCCTCCCGGGTCATGCCCTGCCCTTCGTAGCGGGCGATGGCACCCAGCATTTTGCGGAAATCCCGGGGTATGATCTTCTTGAATTTTCCGGCGGATTCCGCAAAGTTTTCCAGCAGGCGGCGGCCCTTTTCGGAGCCGGTCTCCCGCACATGGGCTTCGATCATACCGCGCAGGGCCTCCATATCGTGCTCGGAGGTCAGCTTCTCGATCTCCACCATCTGTTTGTTCACCCGCAGGTACAGGTCATGGTTCTCGTCCAGCACGTACGCCACGCCGCCGGACATGCCCGCGGCGAAGTTCCGCCCCGTTTTGCCCAGTACGGCCACGCAGCCGCCGGTCATGTATTCACAGCCGTGGTCGCCCACGCCCTCCACCACGGCTGCTGCGCCGGAGTTGCGCACGGCGAAGCGCTCGCCCGCCACGCCGCAGACGTAGGCCTGTCCGCTGGTCGCGCCGTACAGCGCCACGTTGCCGATGATGATGTTTTCATCCGCCTGGAAGCGGGCGTTTTCCGGCGAACGGACCGCCAGCTTGCCGCCGGACAGGCCCTTGCCGAAATAATCGTTGCTGTCGCCGGTCAGGCGGATGGTCACGCCCTTCGGAATAAACGCGCCGAAGGACTGGCCGCCGCCGCCTGCTGCCCGGATGGTGTAGGTATCCTCTTTGAGGGATGTGCCGTGAACGCGGGTCACTTCGCTGCCGAAAATGGTGCCGAAGGCCCGGTCCGTGCTGGAAACGTCCAGCTCGACGCTCTGCGGCTTCACACTTTTCAAGTTCAGCTTTTTCAGCAGCACCCGCTCGTCCACCGTCTTTTCCGTATGGAAGTCGAAGGTGTCCTCCGGGCGTCGGTATTCGTTGATGCACCGGCCGACGATCCGACTCATGTCGATGGACGCGGCCCGGCGGGTAACTTGATGCTGCCGTACCCGCAGCAGGTCGCCCCGGCCGATCAGTTCCTTCACGCTGCGTACGCCCAGCCGCGCCATGATCTCCCGCAGCTCCTCCGCCACGAAAAGCATGAAGTTCATCACATATTCCGGCTTACCCTTGAAGCGCTTGCGCAGCTCCGGATTTTGGGTGGCGATGCCCACCGGGCAGGTATCCAGATTGCATACCCGCATCATCACGCAGCCCATGCAGACCAGCGGCGCGGTAGCAAAGCCGAATTCCTCCGCGCCCAGCATGGCGGCGATGGCCACGTCCCGGCCGCTCA
>ERZ772820.2692-NODE-2692-length-12181-cov-3.012535_pt1 | contig 12181 bp, 17 predicted proteins | sample MGYA00511377_ERZ772820 | MGnify/ENA primary metagenome ERZ772820 (study PRJEB29015, sample SAMEA2737684) | human gut metagenome | biome: human gut; feature: human-associated habitat; material: faeces | place: China | collected 2012 ...
GGGAGTCCCCATGGTGCGAGGGGCGTCCGGGCTGGCATATCGAGTGCTCCGTAATGTCGAAAAAGTATCTGGGAGACCAGATCGATATTCATGCAGGCGGAGAAGACCTTGTGTTCCCGCATCACGAGAACGAGATTGCCCAGAGTGAATCTGCCAACGGCAAAGAATTTGCAAAATACTGGATGCATAATGCATTCTTAAATATCGATAACCGGAAGATGTCTAAATCCCTGGGGAATTTCTTCACTGTCAGGGAGATCAGTGAGAAGTATGATTTGTCTGTGCTCCGTTTCTTCATGCTGAGCGCGCATTACAGAAGTCCGCTGAATTTTAGCGCGGAGCTGATGGAGTCTTCCAAGAACGGATTAGAGAGAATTCTGACGGCGGTTGATAAGCTTAAAGATCTGGAAAGCAGGGCTGTGGGCGATTCGTTTACAGAGGGCGAGAGCAGGGAAGCCGTGGATGAACTGGTTGCAAAGTATGAGGCGGCCATGGATGATGATTTCAACACTGCCGATGGCATTTCTGCCGTTTTCGAGCTGGTTAAACTGAGCAATTCCACAGCAGGGGCAGACAGTTCGAAAGCGTATGTCGTTTATTTAAAGGAGACCATCGAAAAGCTGTGCGACGTGCTGGGTATCGTTACGGAGAAAAAGGAAGAGATGCTGGATTCTGAGATCGAGGAGATGATTGCAGCGAGGCAGCAGGCGAGAAAGGATAAGAATTTCGCGCTGGCCGATGAGATTCGCGGAAAGCTTCTCGAGAAGGGAATCGTTCTGGAAGACACCAGGGAAGGTGTAAAATGGAAGAGGGCATAAGAGATGTTTCCGGATTCCAGACATTATGCAGAGAAGCACTCAGATTAAAGGAGATGGATCCTGGGACGTATTCTCCGCTGGCGCTTGCCTATATCGGAGACGCTGTCTACGAACTGATCGTCCGTACCATGGTGATCAGCCATGGAAGCATACAGGTGAACAAGATGCATAAGAAGAGTGCCTCGCTGGTCAATGCAGGTACCCAGGCGGAGATGATCCGGCTTATGATGGAAGAACTTACCGAGGAGGAAACCGCAGTCTATAAGCGGGGGCGTAATGCCAAGTCCGTGACGACGGCGAAGCATGCGACCGTCGTGGATTACAGAACGGCGACCGGATTTGAGGCGCTCTGCGGCTACCTCTATCTGATGGGACGCCTGGAGCGTCTGGTTACGCTGATCAGCCATGGATTTGAGAAAATAGGAGAACTGGAATGACGGAAGAATTTACAACGGAAGAATTTATAATAGAAGGAAGAAACGCCGTGCTGGAGGCATTCCGTGCGGGAAAGACCATCGATAAGCTGTATGTGCAGGAGGGGATAAAGGACGGGCCTGTCCAGTCTATTATCAGAGAAGCAAAAAAACAGGATACCATCGTGAATTTCGTATCGAGAGAACGATTGAACCAGATGTCGCAGGAAGGGCGTCACCAGGGTGTGATCGCACATGCGGCAGCTTATGAATATGCTGAAGTAGAGGACATTTTAAAGGCGGCCGAGGAGAAGGGAGAACCACCGTTTATTTTCCTGTTGGACGGGATTGAGGATCCCCATAATCTGGGTGCGATTATCCGTACAGCCAACTTGGCGGGAGCCCACGGCGTGATCATTCCGAAACGGCGTGCGTCCGGTCTTACGGCGGTAGTGGCAAAGACCTCGGCGGGAGCCCTTAATTATACCCCTGTGGCGAAGGTGACAAATCTGGCTGCCACGATCGAAGAATTAAAAGAAAAGGGATTGTGGTTCGTCTGTGCGGACATGAATGGTGAACTGATGTACAGGTTAAATTTAAAGGGACCGATCGGTCTGGTGATCGGCAGCGAAGGAGACGGCGTTGGAAGACTCGTCAGGGAGAAGTGCGACATGGTTGCATCGATCCCCATGAAGGGGGATATTGATTCGCTGAACGCTTCCGTAGCCGCAGGTGTGCTTGCGTATGAGATCGTCAGACAGCGTCTGGGCTAGTACCCGCAGAGACAGCGATGCCTGAGGCTCTGGTACCGGGGAGACAGGTCCGGTCTGATGTGAGATGGAGATGAGGAAAGATGAAGAAGAATAGAATTGTGGTTCTGACCGCCTGTGCGGCGCTGATGGTGTCGGTGAACGGCTGCCAGAGCCAGAAGGCATCTGTGGCGGACTCCCAGGGGATCGCTGCGGAGAGTACAGCAGCTTTGACAGAAGAATCGCTGACAGAAGAGCCGGAGCTGACCGGAGAAGCGGAGACGGCCAGGGAACCGGAGGTGACCGGTGAATCAGAGACTGCCGGCGGACAGGAGAGCCAGGCGCTGGTAACTGTTGAGGCGGAAGCGGTTCCGCTGTATTCAAAGCCGGCGGGGAGCAATGTAAGAACGCCGCAGGCTTCCGGTACGACGACCTACAGTAATAACTCGGTGACACTGGATGCGTCCAATCTGTCTCAGGGGTATGTGATGGTGCAGTATACGGGCGGTTCCTCCAAGATCAAGGTTCAGGTAATCAAGAGCGGCGGAGAGACATACACGTATGATTTAAACGCCAGATCCTCTTATGAGGTGTTCCCGATGTCCGAAGGCAACGGAAGTTATACGGTGCGGGTATTGGAGCAGGTACAGGGCAACCAGTATGCGGTGAAGTTCAGTCAGGATCTGTCGGTAAGTCTGTCGGATCAGTTTGCACCGTTTTTATATCCGAATCAGTATGTGAATTTTACTGCGGACAGCAGTGTGGTACAGAAAGGCGCGGAGGTGGCTGCCTCTGCTGCGGATGCGCTGGATGTGGTTTCGTCTGTTTATAATTACGTGGTATCCAATATTACATATGATACGGCAAAAGCCAATTCCGTTCAGTCCGGATATCTCCCGAACTGCGATTCTGTCCTGGCTCAGAAGAAGGGAATCTGTTTCGATTACGCCGCGGTAATGACGGCGATGCTTCGCTCCCAGAATATACCCACGAAACTGGTGGTGGGATATACCGGCAGTCTGTATCACGCATGGATTAATGTTTATATCGAGGGCCAGGGCTGGGTGGACAATATCATCTACTTTGACGGCCATGACTGGAAACTGATGGATCCGACATTCGCCTCTTCCGGCAAGGGAGATCCGGCGATTGAGGAGTATATCAAGAACAGCTCGAATTATAAGGCAAAATACTCGTATTAAAATTTCATAATAAAGGAGAAGCGATACATGGCAAAGGAATTGAAAAAACATTATTCCGCCCGGGAGCTTTCGGCTTTCTGTCTTCAGATATCTCTTCTGCTTCGCGCGGCAATCCCTCTTGACGAGGGATTGTCTGTTATGGCGGAGGATGCGGCAGATGAAGAAGAGAAAAAGATTCTGCTGCACATGTCTGAAGAAGTGGAGCTGGGGAGTCCGTTTTCGGCTGTTTTGCAGGAAGTGGGAAGTTATCCATCCTATGTAATCAAGATGGCGAAGCTGGGGGAGGAGACAGGGACCCTGGATCAGATGATGGCGTCCCTTTCCGAATACTATGAAAAAGAATACATACTGATGAAGAGCATCAAAAACGCGGTGACGTATCCGATTATCATGATTTTTATGCTTCTGGTTGTTTTGTTCGTTCTGTTTACAAAGGTAATGCCCATCTTTGAAAGCGTTTATGAACAGCTGGGAGCCCGCTTAAGTCCGGTATCCATGGCGGCGACGAGACTGGGCGGTATGTTCAGCGGCGTGGCTCTTGCGGCGGGCGTTCTTCTGGCTGTTGTGGCCGGCATCATCTGGCTGTTGGGAAGAGGCGGAAAAAAGATCGGGGCAGTCGAGCACGTGGCGGATCGTTTTAAGAGAAAGAGCCGGATTGCGCTGGCAGTGGCGAACCGCAGATTTACTTCTGTACTGGCTCTGACGCTTCACAGCGGTCTGGAACTGGAAAAAGGCATGGAACTGGCGGCAGAACTGGTGGAGAATCCGGCAGTGGAAGAAAAGATTAAGGCATGCGGCGAGGAACTGGAGACAGGAACCGATTATTACAGCGCTATGAAGAATACCGGTCTGTTTGGCGGATTTCATGTTCAGATGATCAAGGTGGGCGTCAGAAGCGGTCGGCTTGATCAGGTGATGGAGGAGATTTCCAGAAGCTGTGAAGAGGAAGCGGATACGGCACTGGACAACATGGTGAACCGGCTTGAACCGACGATGGTTGCTGTTCTCGCCGTCGCTGTGGGTCTAATTCTCCTCTCTGTCATGCTGCCCCTTGTCGGTGTGCTTTCGGCCATTGGATAAGAGGTGAGCCTATGAAAAGATGGAAACAGACAGTGAAGGAACTGTATGGCTACGTCCTGTCCGTCGTGGTATTTGTGTGTGTGCTGGCGCTTTTTGTCACGGGAATTCTGTTTTTTTCAAAGAAGGCCGATGCGAGAGGCGCGGATACGCTGCGGGATGCCATACGGAGAGCTTCCGTGCAGTGCTATGCCATTGAAGGCAGATATCCGCCCAGTGTGGATTATCTGGAGGAAAATTACGGGATTTTGATTGACCGGGATAAGTATGATGTCTTTTACAGTGGATTTGCATCCAATTTTATGCCGGATATTACGGTCAATCTTCACGAACAATAGCTGGGAGGTGCGCGGATGGGCCGCAGAAATGATCATAAGGGACAGCTGGTAAATACATTGTTTACCATGCTTCTGTTCCTCGTATTTGTGCTCTGTGCGCTGTTTGCGGTGTTAATCGGAGGAAAGGTCTACGAGAATATCAATGCCAGGACGGAATCGACCTACCGCGGCGATGTGGCGCTGAGCTATATAGCCAACAAGGTGAGGCAGGGCGATGCGGATGGAATGGTGGGCCTGACTGAGATGGAGGGGATCACTGTTCTCCAGCTAAAGCAGGAGATCAACGGTTCTGAATACGTCACTTATATCTACTACAGGGATGGAAAGCTTTGGGAACTGTTCACCGATACGGAGAGCGGTCTCGGTGTAAATGACGGCTATGAAATTCTGGAGTGTGACGAAGTGGTAATGTCCATGGACGGAGGACTGTTTTCAGCCTCGACCAGTGGAGATGGGGGCGGCCGGATCTGGCTGTCTTTAAGAAGCGGAGGATGAGACGATGAGGAGGAAACAGCATTCGGGTATCTTCATGATGGAGATGATCATGGTGGTCTTCTTTTTCATTCTCTGTGCCAGCATCTGTATTCTGGTCTTTGTGAAGGCGGACCGGATGAGCCGGGATGCCGCGGATTTAAACCAGTCGGTACTGATTGCCCAGAGCGTCGCAGAGGTATGGAAATCGGAGGGGACGGAGGGGCTTAAACAGCGCTTTGACGCCGACGGCCCTGCAGCAGACCGTAACTCCGCAACAGATGAAGAAGGCGCCCGGAACAGATATGTAATGGAATCTGATAAAAACGGAAGCAGTGCAAAAAACACTCCGGCTGGCAGCGGAGATGAAAGAACGAGTGAGAAAGTCTATACAGCAGTGCTTTCGGCGGATGAAGCGGAGGGCTCGGCGGAGATAACCGTCAGCCGTGAGGAAAACAGCGTCTACACGCTCTCTGTAAGCCGCCACGAGTAAGAACAGGGGTAACAGGAGGAAACAGATGGCTAAGCAGGAGAGCGGATTTAAGGCGAATATTGGAAGTTCTTCTCTGATACTGATTTTTATCGTCATGTGTCTCGTTACATTCGGGATGCTGTCCTTAACCTCTGCCAGGAGTGATTTAAGCCTTGCGAACAGGAATGCGGATGCGGTTGCGGAATATTACAGGGCTGATACGGAAGGCGAGGCATTTTACCACATGGTGGCAGGGGAAGTAAAGGCGGCATGTGCCGGCGCCGCAGGGCAGGAGGAGCGTCTCGCGCTGCTTAAGACATCTCTGGGAGAGTACCTCAGAGACGGAGTCGCGGTGACGGAAGTATCCATGGCACGTGCACAGGCGCTTCACATCGAGCTGGAACCGGATTTGGACGGTGACGGTTCTGTGCGTGTAGCGAAATGGAATGTGATTCAGACAGAAGATTATGAAATAGACGATTCCATGCCGGTATGGGGCGGAACGGTTAATTCCGAAGAGAAGTAGGCTGTTTCCGGGTTCCGGCGGGAAAGAAAGACAGGGAGAGTTGCAGGTATGAAGGTAATTGATTTGTTGAGTTCGGCTGTGGAACAGAATGCATCGGATATCTTTCTGGTACCAGGCATGCCGTTCTCTTATAAGCTGGGCAGCAGGATTGTCTGCCAGAACGAGGAAAAACTGTTTCCTGCACAGATGGAAACACTGATTACAGAGCTTTATGAGCTGGCAGGGAACCGCAGCATGGAGAAGGTGAGAGAGCATGGGGATGATGATTTCTCCTTCGCCCTTCCGGGGGTATCGAGATTCCGTTCCAGTGTGTTTCGTCAGAGGGGATCGCTGGCTGCCGTAATCCGGGTGGTTACGTTCGATCTGCCGGATTATGAGACGCTGCATATTCCGCAGAATATCATCGATATTGCTCAGATGACCAAGGGGTTCGTTCTGGTTACAGGACCGGCTGGAAGCGGCAAGAGTACGACGCTGGCCTGTATCATTGATAAGATCAATCATACGAGAAACGCACACGTCATTACTCTGGAGGACCCGATCGAGTACCTGCACCGCCATAAGAAGAGTGTGGTAACGCAGAGAGAGATCGTGACGGATACGGACAGCTACGTGTCAGGGCTCCGGGCGGCACTTCGCCAGGCGCCGGATGTCATTCTGGTCGGTGAGATGCGTGACTATGAGACGATCCAGATCGCCATGACAGCGGCGGAGACGGGCCATCTCGTCATCTCTACTCTTCACACGGTTGGGGCGGCCAATACCATAGACCGTATCATCGACAATTTTCCGCCCAATCAGCAGCAGCAGATCCGGATGCAGATCTCTATGGTTATGCAGGCGGTGGTGTCACAGCAGCTGATCCCTACGGTGGATGGCGGCGTTTATCCGGCTTTTGAGATTATGTTCTTTAATAATGCGATTCGAAATATGATCCGCGAGTCCAAGACGCATCAGATCGACAGTGTGATCGCCACAGGACAGGCAGAAGGTATGATCTCCATGGATACCAGCCTTTTAAACCTGTATAAGAAGGGCATGATTACGAAAGAGAGCGCTGTCATCTACAGCAGCAACAGCGAACTGATGGCGAAAAAAATTGAGCGCCAGGGTTAGGGATTAAGCATATTTTTTCCATAATCAGTTATACTATCCGTAAGACAAGACTGGAGGGTGAACTGATTATGAGAACAGATAAAAGAAAAGTAGCGCTCATCGGTACCGGTATGGTGGGCTTGAGCTATGCTTATTCCATGTTGAATCAGAATATCTGTGATGAGCTGGTTCTGATTGATATTAACAAAAAGAGGGCGGAAGGCGAGGCGATGGATTTAAACCATGGGCTTGCCTTTTCTGCGTCCAATATGAAGATTTACGCGGGGGAGTATAAGGACACGTCAGACGCGGATATTGCCGTGATCTGTGCCGGTGTGGCACAGAAGCCGGGAGAAAGCAGGCTCAACCTGTTAAAACGTAATGCAGCGGTGTTTAAATCGATTGTGGACCCTGTTACGGAGTCGGGCTTTAACGGGATATTCCTGGTAGCGACTAATCCGGTGGATATCATGACGCGGATCACGTATACGCTTTCCGGATTTAATCCGCGGAGAGTGCTGGGAAGCGGGACCGCTTTGGATACTGCCAGGCTGCGCTATCTCCTGGGAGAATCTCTTTCCGTCGATCCGCGGAACGTTCACGCCTATGTGATGGGGGAACACGGGGACAGCGAGTTTGTACCATGGAGCCAGGCGATGATCGCCACGAAACCCATCCTTTCATTATGTGAGGAACAGGGAGAGGGCGGTATGGAAGTGATCTGCGGGGATGAGTTAAAGCGGATTGAGGAAGACGTGCGTGGAGCGGCATACCAGATCATCGAGGCAAAGAGTGCCACATACTACGGTATCGGTATGGCGCTTTCCAGAATCACGAGGGCGATTCTGGGAGATGAAAACAGTGTTCTGACCGTATCCGCCATGCTGCGCGGTGAGTACGGTCAGAATGACGTATATGCCGGTGTTCCTTGCATTATCAATAAAAACGGCATTTTCCGCGTGCTGCCGCTGGACTTAAGCGAGGAGGAAAAACGACGCCTCGGTGAGTCCTGTGATACACTCAGGGCCAGTTTCGACGAATTGGAACAGTAAAGGCAGCCGTTCGGTTCGTGAAGGTGACACGGAAAAACGAAAATACAGAAAAAGGACCAGCCGTCCGGTTGAGCGGCTAGTCCTTTTTCTTTTCTCCCGTGGCCTTAGATTCTTTGCGTTCTTCAGCTTTTACATATTCCAGAATTGCGCTGATATCACAGTCCAGATATTTGCAGACTCTCGCCATCAGGGCAAGGTCGACGCGGGAGACCTTGTTGTTGCAGTAATTATTCAGCTGAGTCCGCTGTATTTCACAGTGGTAACAGACTTTGTTCTTGCTTTCGCCCTTTTCACAGATTAAGTCGGCCAGCTTAATATTAATATGCCCCATATAACGCCTCCTTCCGTATAGTGATATTATATTCAAATATATGTGCGAAAATAAGATGTATTTATATAGATATATTTTAACAGATGTATTAAAATACAGGTACAGCGCTATTCGAAAAGGAGAGGAAGTACCGTATGAAGAGATTGTCCTGTTTTGCAGCAGCGGTTATTGTGATGGTGACACTATACAGAATGATACCACATTATGAGATATTAGCCCAGTACAGTTTCAGTTCGCCCGGCAGCAGGGAGACGACAATTCTTGCCGTCAGCCACACCGTTGGGCCTGCGCTCTACGCATCGGGAGAAACTATTTTAAGACTGCACAGAAAACTGAATTACGATGTTACTTCCAGCCGGGTTATTCTTATGATTTATGGAAAGAAAAGCGATGTGGAGAAGGGGAAATGCAGTGCGATTATGATTTATGAGGGAGAGGATGGCAGCAGGGAAGAAGATGCGGGAATTGTATTCTTAAAATGACCGGAGACATGCAGGGCGGTTGGCGCAGTGAGGGGATTCCGCTCACTTATCTGGTATACAAAGTCGCTGCCACCCGTCTAACGGGTGGCTCGCGCTTCGGCTATAAGCCTTTGTTACTAGGCCAGCGTCTCAAGGCGCTGGCTTTCACTTCGTTCAAGCCACTTTGTGCTTTTACCTCTGTTGCCGCCCCTTCAAGGGGCTATCTGAATACCGACTAACCCCTAAAGGGGTCTTCATATTCTTTCACACTCAATTTGTCCAGCATGATATCTGCCTTCTCCTGATCTTGTATATACTTCTTTATGGTGTCTTCGTTTAATCCCACTGTGCTTACGTAGTATCCTTCTGACCAGAAATGACGATTCCCGAACTTGTACTTTAAGTTGGCATGACGGTCAAACATCATTAATGCTGACTTTCCTTTCAAATAGCCCATAAAACTGGATACGCTTATCTTGGGTGGGATACTCACCAGGATATGCACATGATCCGGCATTAATTTCCCCTCCAGTATCTGAACACCCTTATAATTACATAATTGTTTTATGATATCTCTCAGGTCTTCTTTATATTGATTATAGATCACTTTTCGTCTATACTTAGGGGTGAAGACGATATGATACTTGCACATCCACTTTGTATGCGCTAATTCATTGGCTTTCTTCGCCATAAAATCACTCTCCTTTTTAATAGTGGCTTGGACACCTCTATTATATCAGGCTGAGTGATTTTTGGTATAACCAACACCGCGCACCCGCATAGCGGGTGGTTTCTATTTCGCGCGCTTCGCGCACTCAACTGGGTCTATCCGACCCACAATGAAGAAGGGCGCATCGGAAACTGTCTGATGCGCCCTTTCCTATGCAGAACGTGATGAGAAAAGTCTGTAATCAGTTTAAAGAAAATTAGCAAATACCGACGCAAACAGGACGGTGCATAGCCCGGATACGGCGATGGCGAGGCTGCTCATGGCGCCTTCGACCTCGCCCATTTCCATGGCCTTCGTGGTGCCGATGGCGTGGGAAGCGGATCCGATGGCGATCCCTTTGGCGACCGGTTCCGTGATGTGGAAAAGTCGGCAGACCGTCTCAGCGATAATGTTGCCGATGATTCCCGTGATGATAATACAGGCTACAGTGATCGTGACGATACCGCCCATCTCCTCAGATACGCCCATGCCGATGGCTGTGGTGATGGATTTTGGAAGAAAGGTGACATACTGTTCATGCGTCAGCCCGAAGAGAAGCGCCAGGACCAGAACCGTTGCCATGGTGGTCAGAACACCGGTCACAGTCCCTGCCAGAATCGCCCTGGCGTGCTTTTTGAGCAGGCTTAACTGCTGGTAAAGCGGCACGGCCAGACAGACGGTGGCGGGAGTCAGCAGATAGCTTAAGTATCTGGCGCTTAAATTGTAGCTTTCATAGTCAATGTGGAAAACTGATAAAAATATCATGACTGCAATAATGGATATCAACAGTGGATTGAAAATGGGAGATTTAAACTTTGCCTTGAGAAACAGGCCCAGTTCATATCCCATGATGCTGACTGCTGCTCCAAAAAAAAGAAACTCTTTTATCATCTCATTCATGTTCCGGTACCTTCTTTTCTTTGTCAGATCTTATAAAAAACTGCGTGATTTTCCCTGTGACGACCATGACCACCACTGTGGAGACCAGTGTGATGACCAGGAATGGGACGAGGATCGGCCGGAGAAGCCCCCATGAATCCAGAAGTCCCACCGCGGCGGGGATGAACATCAGCGGCATAATATCGATCAGAAAAAAGCTGGCTTCCCGGACGCTGTCCAGGGGAATGAGCTTCGTATAAAGCCCCGCGAGCATGATAAGCAGCCCGTAGATGCTGGCTGGAACCGGCAGTGGAATAAAGTAGTGAAGCGCTTCCCCGATCAGGGAAATTATCAGGATGATACTGAATTGTTTGATGAATTTCATGTTTTGCCTCCCTTGATGTATCATTCGTTTAACTACGGTTTATCCTAAACTCAAAATAGCCGCTTGTCAAATATTTTTTCAGCTGTTATAATACCCATTAAATTGAAAAAAACAGATTGATACCGGAAGGAGCTTATAAATCATGATCGAAGCGGAGTTTGGAATTCTTTATTTTCTGCAGTCCCTCCATACGCCATGGCTGGATGCAGTGATGAAAAATATTACCCATCTGGGAGACAGCGGAATTTTCTGGATTCTCACGGGGCTTGCGCTGTTCTGCTTTAAAAAGACGAGACGGATGGGATTCTGTGTTCTGTTATCCCTGGCAGGCGGTTTGCTGATCGGCAATATCTTCTTAAAAAATTTAGTGGCGAGAGACCGGCCGTGCTGGATTGATCCCACCATTCAGCTGCTGGTCGCCAGTCCGAAGGATTTTTCCTTCCCTTCCGGCCATACCATGGCCTCTTTTGAGGCGGCAGTGAGTATCTTTTTATATAACCGGCGCTGGGGAGCGGCGGCATTCGTTCTGGCTGTGCTGATTTCCTTTTCCAGGCTGTATCTCTTCGTCCATTTTCCGTCGGACGTGCTGACCGGACTTGTGCTGGGGACTGTGATTGCCGTGGCGGTCCATAAGATTGTGGAATGGAGCGTGAGGCAGAAGAAAGAGACGGCTGGAGAAGCAGAATAAAAAATATTTGCATTTTTCGTATTCTATGATATACTTAGGTTCGGGTAGCGGCAGCTACGAGGTCATTTTAAGCTGATCATGCATGGAGCGCTCGGGTCAGAATAGAATGCAGAAAAAATAAAATAAGAAAAGCAGAGTAGGTTTGTGTGCGTTAAGTGCCGGTTGAACAGGGAGTTGTCAGCCGGACGAAAAGGTTTCTCTTGCGGTACACGAATCGCATCCCGCTGCATCAGAAGATGATACGTTTATTATCTCCGGTTGTAGTAAGAGGTCTGCAAAGGAGGTATTTTTTTATGAAAAAATTCGTCACTTTGTTCACCGATTCTTACAAAGAACTGAAATCTGTAAGGACCATCACCACCGCGGCTATGCTCGCGGCCATCGCCATCATTCTGGGCATGTTTTCCATCGATGTGGGCAGTACCATACGAATTGGCTTTTCCAGTATTCCGAACGGCGTATGCGCTTATTTGTTCGGACCTGTCGTGGGCGGCATCTTTGCCGGAGGCCTGGAT
>ERZ772820.2705-NODE-2705-length-12145-cov-58.104963_pt1 | contig 12145 bp, 18 predicted proteins | sample MGYA00511377_ERZ772820 | MGnify/ENA primary metagenome ERZ772820 (study PRJEB29015, sample SAMEA2737684) | human gut metagenome | biome: human gut; feature: human-associated habitat; material: faeces | place: China | collected 2012 ...
TTTGCAACGCTTACACTACAGGCTGGCGCGGATCTTCGGACGGTGCAGCAGCTCCTTGGTCATAGTGACATAAAGAGCACGGCGCGTTACTTGCATCCAGATCTTGCAGCCAAAAGAGATGCGGTGGCTAAACTTAGCTTGACGTGCGGAAGGTCATAGGTTCGAGTCCTATATCGTCCACCATAAGCCCACCGTAATTTTGATAGAATTACGGTGGGCTTTTTCTATACCCGAAAACCGCTTGGAATCAGGCTTTTTGGCTGTTCGGGCTCATAAACGAACCCCGCTGCAGGCAATTCTGCGGCGGGGTTTTGTGCGTTTTAGGAGGATTGTGCTTTCTGTGCCGTTGTAATCGTTAAACAGCTGGGGTAATCGTTGAACTGCTGGGAGTATCAAGCAGACTCGGCCACGCGCAGACCTCCACCACGATGAACATATATGCTCATGCCTTGCAGGAAAGCGACCGCAAAGCAGCGGATGCGCTGGAAAATCTCCTCTCCAAAGAGGCATGAAAACAAAAAAATCCCGCTCCGGTAGCCAAATAGTAGCTAAATGGCTTTCCGGGACGGGAAGTAGATTCAAGGCAAAAAGAAAAAAGCCTTGAAAATCAAGGCTTTTCACTGGAGCTGCTATCCAGATTCGAACTGGAGACCTCATCCTTACCAATTATGAGAAAGCTGCCGCAGGCTGTTGTTTGTTGATGTTGCCTGTTGTCCGCAAAGCGTTGCGGCGCAAGGAATTGCGGGTATTTCTTCGCGTTGCCTGTCGTGTGCTGATGATGCTTGAAATTGGCTGGTTTTTGGTGGCCGTATGGGTTTTGTATGGTTTTTTTCACTGGGTGCAGCGTGCTGACCTCATCCCTTTTTGCAGAGAGAAAGCCGGGCGGGGTTCTATCCCTGTCCGGCTTTCTTGATTGCATCCCGGACGATCTGTCCTGTGCGGCTGATGCTTTCAGCGCTGGCGTGTGTGTACATGCGCAGCGTGGTTGATTTGTCCGCATGGCCGAGCGCTTCAGAAACGCTGGCCACGTCCGCGCCGTTGGTGATAGCGACGCTGGCGAAAGTGTGCCGCAGCTTGTGCGGGTGCAGATCGGCCAATCCGCAGCGGGCAGACAGCTTTTTCAGATAGCGCGTCGGGCTTTGTGGGTGCATCGGTTCGGGGCTGCCCTCCTGCGTAAAGACGTAAGCGCTGAACGCCTTTGCAGCCTGCTCTGTGCGAAGCTGGCGCAGCAGGGAAAGCGTCTCGGTTCCGACGTAAACCGTTCGCCGGTGGCCGTTTTTCGGTGTGTCGAGGTATACACCCTTTGCCGGGGTGTAGCAGAGGTTCCCGCTGATCGTAACCGCGCCGCTGGAAAAATCGATATTCTCCCAGTGAAGGGCGCAGCACTCGCCGCGCCGGATACCGGTATCAATCAGCAGATGCACGAGCGCCCGCCATTTCAGCGGCTCTGCGTCCAAGATGTCAAACAACTGCTTGATCTCGGCGGCGGTATATGCCTGCGGCTCTGCGGCCTGTATTTCGTCTTTGCGCGGCTTTGGCCGCTCGACCTTATCCATGGGGTTCTTCGGTATCATATCGCCCAGATAGGCCATTTTAAACAGGCTGTGCAGAATCGTATAAGCCTTTATGACCGTCGCGTGTGCCTTGCCGGATGCCTGGATATCAAGCAGTAAGGCGCTGATCTGCGCGGACGTGATGTCCGGCAGCTTGAACGCGCCGAGGGCGGGATAGATCGTCCTGTCAAGATTTCCCTGATAGCTTGCCCGGCCATTCTCTGACATTGTGACGGCCTTTGCAGGCATGAACACGCGCTCACCATATTGCTTGAGCGTGAGAATCTTTGCAGCTTCGGCAGCCTGCTCGTCTGCAAGCGCCCGCTGCTCTGCCTTGCTGGTAATTTCCCCGGCGTCGCACTGCCGCTCAAATTCCGCAGAAACGGCGGCAAGCTCGCGCTCAATGGCCTTTTGGCTCCAGCCCCTCGGGATATACCAGCGGCGCGTTAGGTAGGCTTTTCCTCTGCCGCGGCTGACGCGGATTTCGTAGAACTCCCGTCCGGAAGCAGTTGTTTTCTTGCGGGTTGATGGCATGGAGAAAGCTCACCTACTTTCAAATTGATGCAACGATTTTTCATTCAGTCAGTCGCATTTCTGGCTGCGCCGCTCTTCTTTTTTGACAAGAGATAATCAGCGAATTCTTTTACTTCATTTAACATATCGTCCGTTATCATAAATGCTTCCTCCCCCCACAGCAGGGCTTTTAAGTAATCATCGGATTCTTTGCCGTTGCTTAGAGCGATACTACTGGAGAAAGGATATTCGTAGCCGTCTTTCTTGCTATTAGGCTTAAATTGAATATTCAATTGGCGCTCCCCTCCGGGAACAATGCTAACAATGTTCTCAGCAACAGCGCTTAGATATTCGTGATTGCTAATTTCTGATACACATCGGCCGCGCCGTTCAAATACACCCCGTTCCTCTAGCGCGTATAGGACTACCGATTTACAGTTGAATAAAAACCGCAAATCTTCAAAAGGCGGTGTCGCATAAAAAAAAGAGCTCGGAAGGTGCGTCGCTATGGTAATTTTGTCGACCATTGCTTTTCGTGGTTGACGCAAGTTTAATTCATATTGCTGAATTGTCCCGGTGGCCGCACCAATCATAGATGCAAGCTCTTTCTGTGTTAGTCCACATTCCAGCCGCGCCTCTCGGATACGGCTCCCAATAGATCCGATAGCTGGAGCATTGGGGGGAAGGAATTTCTTTTTGATTGTGTCTTGAGTTTCCACGCTTACCACCTCTTTTTGAATAATACCATAGTTCCGGCCAAAAAGCAATCAAAACGAATGCATTTTTATTTTTTCTTCCTATTGAATTATCATTTTGAATGTGTTATAATTATAGACACATTCAAAATGATTGCATCAAGGAGGCGAGTAGATTGTGAATGTAGACCGCAAGAGATTACAACTGGCCATGGCGAGAGCCTGTATGCGTAGCAGTGATCTACCAACAGCGGCCAGATTGCCGAGGGCGACAGTGCAAAACGCACTTTCCGGAAAGAGTGTTTTGCCTGCAACAATTGACAAGATTGCAAAAGCGCTTAATGTTGATCCGGAAGAAATCATCAAAATGGAGGAGTAGAACAATGCAGGAGGTTACATACACTAGTGCGCCGTTTCAGAAAATCCCGGATGCGTGCCGCATTACGGGATTGAGTCAGTATTATCTACGGCAGGGCTGCAAGGCCGGTACTGTCCCGCACATTAAAAGCGGACCGACATACTACATCAACGTCCCCGCTTTGCTTGAGAAGTTGGGACGAGAAGCGACAGAAAGCAGGCGGCACTGATGGCAATTCTGTTATTTGAGATCAGGGTATTCTTGACGATGGAGGCAATCTAAATGGCTTATGTAAGAAAAGAACAGCCGGGAATTATGATCTATTGGGAGGCGTTCGACGCGCTAGAAGCCATGATGGACGGCGAAGCAAAGCAGATGCTGAAAGCAATCCGGATGTATGCGCAGTATGGAGAAGAACCGGACTTTGAAAACAATCCGTCCATGAAAATGGCGTGGTATTTCATGCGCGGGCGTATCGAGGGCGATAAAAGCCGATACGAGGAAATAAGGGACAGAAACCGCCAGAACGGGAAGAAGGGCGGCAAGGCAAGCGGAGAAAGCCGCCGCAATTCTCCCGGCTCGTGGGGATTTTGAAGCGAGTGCTTCAAAATGAAGCGAGTGCTTCAAGTGAAGCGAGTGCTTCAAGTGAAGCGAGTGCTTCAAGTGAAGCGAGTGCTTCAAGTGAAGCCAACACAACACAACTCAACACAACACAGCTCAACTGTGTTGTGTTGAGAGATAAGAAAAAGCGATAGGGCAATCCCCGCACTTTGGGTGCGTGGTTTGCCCCACGTGGAGGAGGATTGAATGCTGGACAATCGACAGATGCAGGCGAGGGGTTATAGCAAGGCGTTCCGGGTCTGCTTTGACCTCATTGCGAAATACGCAGATGCAGCGGAAGCCCCTGAAATCTGGGATAGCTGTTTCAAGGAGTTTTCAGACACGTCAACACGATATGCAGGCAGCGACATGGCCCCGTTCGTCAACAAGCTATTGATTGCCGCCTATGAGGAACTTACCCGCCTGTATGACGTGAAGCACGAAGCGAACCCGACCGGGAAGCAGGCAGCACCGGAAAGCGGGGGCTACCGCTTCAAGCTGACCTGAGAGGAAGTGAACCAATGAACCAATGCGCCGACCCGGCTATAACTGCGCCGGATGCTGAAAACGCCGTTGCTGGGGCTATCCTGATAGATGACCGCTGCCTCCCGGATATTCTGGAAACCGAACTGACACCAGGGGAATTCGCCGCCGATCTTCCCCGGAGGGTATATGCAACTGCGCTTGAGTTGTATAGAGCGGAGCAGCCCATTGACCCGGTGACGGTGCGCGACAAAGCAGCGGGCGGGTTATCTTCGGAATATCTCTTGCAGCTCATGGAGATCACGCCGACCGCTGCGAACGCTGCCAACTATGCCCGGATGATAAAGGCGGCAGCGCTAAAGCGAAAGGCCGCAGCAATCGCTTTGAGATTATCGGGGCAGAGCGTGGACATTCCCAGCACGGTGGAGGAATTGCAGGAGATTGCAGCGCAGCAGGCGCAGTTTGCCAGCGCCAAAAAGACCGGCGTGGACTTCTTCCGGGAGTTTGTGCAGAAGATCCAGACTGAGGCATATGCGCCATGCAAGACCGGAATGCAAGACCTTGACCGGTTGTTGTCCGGTGGGCTGCGCCCGCAGGAGCTTGTTATGCTGGGCGGTGCGCCGGGTATCGGCAAAACCGCTTTCACGCAGCAGCTTTTCGAGGGCATAGCGGCGCAGGGGCTTCCCGTCCTGTATTTCAATCTGGAAATGAGCCGGGAACAGCTCTTCGCCCGGTCAATATCCCGCCTGATTGCCAGAGAGGGCGGGACCGTGACGGCTGCGGAGGTCATGGACGGCAGCACATGGAGCGACGAGCAAGGACGGGCAATAGAGGCCGCTTGCCGCAGATATGCCCGCGAGGTTGCCCCGAACATAAGCTATAACCCCATGAGCGGGCGCACGGCTGCGCTTTCGGCAATCATGGGCGCGATGATTGCCGAAGCGGAAAAGGCCCGCAGAAATGACACGTGCGCCCCGTGTGTGGTTTTGGACTACTTGCAGCTTTTGGAGGGAGAGCCGAAGCAGGAGCAGACGGAAGTTACAAAGCGGGCCGTGAAGGAACTGAAGGACTACGCAATCCGCTATAACACCGTTGTTTTCGTCATTATGGCAAATAACCGGGAGAGCAACAAAAGCGGACAGGCTTCAATGGACAGCGGCAGAGATACAAGCGCAATCGAATACACCGCTGACACCATGCTTCAGCTTGCCTATACTGCCAGCATCCGGGAAAAGAAATCCGAACGGCTCACGCCCGATCAGATTCTTTCCACTGCTGACGAACAGGAGCGCCAACGCCTGAAATCGGATGTAACGCTTCGGGTAGTCAAGAAAAGGAACGGGGAGCCGGGGCAGTCCATGCGGTTCTACTTCGACGGCGCAAATAGCCGGTATACGCCATATTCTGCCCGCTGCGATGATTTCGCCCGCCTGCCGGATAGCGCCCCGGTTCCGTTTGCTTGAGGACATACCGCAGTACGAGCGCCCCGGAGGGTGAGTACATGAGCAAGCAGAAAAAGCGGACTGCCGCCAAATGGAAACGCTACGAAGCAGAAAAGCGGAAGCTTGCGGGGAAGGGTCTGCCCGCTGCGCAATATGAGCAGGCAATAAAACAGCTTGCCCGCAAGTATCGCCTGTAAAGTGCAGCCGGTAAGGACTGCACTTTACGGAGGTTCGCCCCATTTTCCCCCTAGAAACTCTTTTAGGGAAAAATCTCCGAAAAACCCCGTTATTTCTGCGGGCGATCCCGTTCTTTTTTTAGTTGCATTTTTTTGCAAAATCTGAATTTGGGGGTGCTTTTGCGAGGCTGGCGGCACTGGGGTTTTTCGAAAGTTTTTCCCTAAAAGGCAAGCGACCGAAAAAACGCTGAAAAGAGGGATATAAAAAACAGCCCCCGGAACATTCCGAAAGCTGCTTTCTGTATAGCCTTGCAAGCTGATTATACAGGAGGGCGGCGGAAATGTCAAACAAAGAACTGCGGGACGAGCAGCAGAAGGAACTCGCAATCCGCATCCAGTCGGGCGCAACAGATCTTCTTGCGGAGCTGTGGGAATCCGTCGAGCGGTTGGTTGCAGCAAAGGCGCAGCGGGTGCTTGCGGCTCTGGGAGACAGCAACCGGATAGAATTCGACGACCTTTATAACACCGGCTTTCTGGCGCTCTGCGCTGCTGTGGAACACTACAAGCCGGAAACAGGAGAATTTGTGCCCTGGTTCCTGCTGCACCTGAAGAACGCCCTTGCAGAGGCGACCGGCTACCGCACAAAGCGCGGCAGGCTCGACCCGTTGCGAAACGCCGTTAGCCTGTCAACGCCGATCGGGGACGAGGAGGACGGCGCAACGCTGGGCGACGTGACCGCAGACCCGACCGCAACCGTGGAGAAGGTCGAGGGCGCAATCTACCAGGCGCAGCTCAAAACGGCAATCCGCGATGCAATGGACTGCTTGCCGGAGAATCTGCGGGATGTGCTCGAGTGCCGGTACTGGGAGAACCTGCCCGTTCAGAAAATTGCAGAGCGGCGCGGCACGTCCGAAAGCAGAGTATCAGACATGGCAAAGCGTGGCTTGTACACGCTGCGCCGAAGACGCGGGCAGAAGCTGGCGCATTTCTACGATTTCAATTATCGCGCCGGAACTGGGCTTGGGACATTCCGCAGAACTGGCATGAGCGTGCAGGAAAGCTATCTCATTCGCTGGGAGAATATCGAGGAGACACGTGATGAACGACGCACTGCGGATTTTAAGAGCCGCAGCCGCGCAGAAAACGAAGAAGCCGGAGAAGGCGTTTGCTGATAAAGGCACGGAATTTGTGGGTGAAGTGGTCGTTATACAGGATAATGAAAGAAAAAATGTTTATAAAAGAAAAAGGAGCTGACACACCGTCACACCGCCCGAAAGCGGATAACTGACAGCGACCAACTCCTATCCTGATTATACGCTATGTCTTAGAAAAAATCAAGTGGTATCGTTTGATGGGGAAACCCGAAAACGGGCCACGGGCGCAAAGAACGGCTGATAACGGCACTGCTGCAAACGTGCAAAATGCCCTCCGGTTTTATGACCAAGGGGGCATTTTGCACGAGTAGAAAAAGCGGGGCGTTATGCGCAAAATGTGGATTTTGTGCAAAAGTGTGAACAAAAAAAGCAGACCGCCGAAGCGGCCTGCAATTATCTTTTGGGATGGGGAATTCAGATATTCACTTTCCGTCCGAAAGGGGCACAACGGCCAGCGTTTTCCCCAGAGGCGCCAGCAGCTTTAAGATCGTGTCGATCTGCGGGCTTGTCGTGCCCTTCTCCATCCGGGCAATGATGGGCTGCTTTACGCCGCTCAATTCCTCGAGCTTCTTCTGACTGATGCCCTTTTCCTGCCGTGCCTTGATGATCTCACCGACCAGAGCGACGCGGAGATTGCTTTCCGCAATTTCCTCCGGCGTGAACAGCTCGGCGCGGGCTTCCGTCCAGCTTCTTCCGACTGCGTTATTCTTCATAGTCTACACCTCTTTCCAACAGGTCTGCAAGCTCACGCTTTGCTTTTTCGATTTCCTTCGGCGGTGTCTTCTGCGTTTTCTTGATGAAGTGATGCAGAAGCACATAACTGCCATTTACCCACGCGACAAACAGCACGCGGTTCCGCAGCGGGCGCAACTCCCATATTTCACCGTCCAAATGCTTGATATACGGCTCTCCGGCCTGCGTTCCGTAGCGGCTCAGTATTTCGATATAATCCCCGATCTTGTTTGCGTTGATTCTGCTGTTCTTATCCTTTTTGCCTGCAAGCTCTTTCAGGTATTCGAATACAGGCTCGTTCCCGTTTCTGTCTTTGTAGAAGTAAATCTTGTGCAAGGGTATCGTTCCCCCTCTCTGCCATTATTATACTCATAAGTTATTGAATTGTCAAGTACTTTCGAGTTATTAAATAGTGGAAAGTGTGTCTTTCGCGTTGCGGTCTGCCTTGCCTTGCAGCCGCCCGGCGGATAATGCGCCCGTTCTTTGCGCTTCTGCGGGCTTTTCCCCGCAAGGCATAAGAAACCCCATGCAGCCATAAAAGCCGCCACAGGCGCGACAGTGGCCCTTAAAACCGCGTTGTAGGAGAACGCCGCCGCGCTCACGCGCAAAGCGGCGGTAATTCCGATACTGCGCAAATAGAAAAGCCGGGGAGTAGACCCCGGCTTTTGCTATTCTGCTGGCTCAGTGCTGCTCGCGTTGTCCTGCTCCATTTGGTTTGTGATCGCCCGGTTAATAAAGGCGTTTACGCTGCCGCCGTCGTGCTTGTCGGCGTGGGCCTTTAGAACTTCTTTTTGGCCTTTGGGCATTCTTACCTTTACCTCGTCGTAGTTCTCCTTCATGTATTTGGTGACTGCCTTTTGCTGGGCTTTTGAAACTGCCATTTTTGCATCCCTCCTTTGCGGATATTATAGCATAATATTCTATCGGGAACAATATACAATATGCACATATTGGGGACGATATATTTGTGCATTATTCCGTCTTGATATATCGTCCCTGATAGATTATAATATAGACATAAAGCAAAGGCAAGACGGACGAAGTAAGCGAAAGCCGAACCAAGAACGCCAGATAAGAGCCAGAACGGATAAGGGAGAATGAGACGCGCAGCGCGCTAGATGCTTAAAGCCCCCGGCCCCTTTGCCAAACTGAAAGGAGCAGCAAACATGAAAAAGTACGATCTGAGCAGCATTATGACGGCAGCATGGCGAATCTTCCGCAAGGGCGTGCAGTCCTTCGCCGTGGCGCTTCGGATGGCATGGGCGAATGCCAAAGCCCACAACACCGCGAAGGAGGCCGCAGGGGTCAGGGAAGAAACGCACACATGGGCCGGCTGGCGCGATCTGGGCTATGAGGTCATCCACGAAAGCAAGGCGCTGTACAAGGCCATTTTTGCAGACCCGGCCACGAAGAACGGCACGCGCGTGACCTGCTTTTTCGGCCTCTCACAGGTGCAGGCCATCAACGCATGAAGGAGGTGGAGGCGATGGAGTATTCCACGGAGAAAGAAGCCCGCTGCGCGGAGCGATGGCAGAACATGACACCGAGCAAGCGGAAGCTGCTGGCCGAGGCGCTGGCGCTTCTGGAAGCGTCCTCAGAGGAGATTCTCTACCAGACAGTCAAATTTCTAAAGCTGATTCAGTGATAGGAGGGAATCTGAATGCAGGAGCAAATCGCAGAGATCATCGAATTGATCAAAATGCTGCCGGAGCCGGAGCGGGCCGCATATCTTTCCCGGCTGCATGATATAGCAGCGTCAGCAGACAGCAGCGGGAGGTCGGAACAATGAGCGAAGAAAAGAAAGACATGATCGCGGAGGCGGTCGAGCTGCTCAAGGCGGCAAACGAAGAAGAAGTCTATGCGCTGCTGCGGTTCATCCGCGCAGCGCTGCGACCAAAAAGAAAGGCGGAATGAAAAAATGGACAATCAAACGGGATGCAACCCAGCCGCCGAAGATCGGATTATAGCACTTATCAGAAGCGCAAAAGACCCGCAGCGGGCTATGGCTATCGCTATGGAGCTTATGACGCGCGAAGCCGCCCGTAATGCAAAGCCCGGCAAGGAATAGCGTCGTGATTTGCGACGGTATTCACGGAAGCCCGGGCAAGGCCATCAGCATAGCGAGGCCGGACGGGACCGATTTGTTCACCGTCTTCCGTTGGCCGTATGGGTTTTTGTATGGGTTTTTCAAAAATCAGGTCGTTCGTCAAAACGCCGAAACGCTCTTGAAAGTTCGAAAAACAAATAAAAACCGCTCAAAACCAGATGGTTTCAAGCGGTAAACATTGGAGCTGCTATCCAGATTCGAACTGGAGACCTCATCCTTACCAAGGATGCGCTCTACCTGCTGAGCTATAGCAGCGTCTGTATTGACAGCTTCCATATTATATCAGCACGAGGCGATCTTGTCAAGGATTATTTCAGAATTTCTGACACTTTTTTTGAGACGATTCCCGGACGCGGACGGCGTCGTCAAAAAATGCGTTGATACGGCGCATCAGCAGGGGATTTGCGTCTTCCGGGCGATCGCTGAAGAGCAGATCCGCATGGCCGTCGCGGCCCTCCTCACCCCAGAGCAGGCACTGCACGCCGCTGTTTCTGACCTGATGAACGTGGGAAATGACGGAGGCGCGGTCCAGAGGCGCGATCCAGTCGTTGACCCCGTTGACAAGCAGCAAGGCGCGGGCATCCTGCGCGCCGTCGATGGCTTCGCGCAGCAAGGCGCGCCGCCCGAAGCGCAGGCACTGGTAGGCATAGAGAAAGGGATAGTGCAGAAAGGCGAGGCGGCCGAAAAAATGATATACGCCGGAGATGGTTGCTTCCATGGCGCTGTTGACGCCGCCGACGCTCACCGCGGCGTCCGCCGCACATTCGGAAAGAATACTGCACACGGCGTAGCCGCCCATGCTGTGGCCGAAGAGGCACAGGTATTTGCTGCCGAACAGGTCGTTCTCGCGCAGAAAGCGCAGCGCAGCGCGCAGATCGTCCAGCGCCTGCGGAAATCCGCGGCAGGAGCGCCCCTCGCTTTCATAGCAGCCGGTGTAGTCGAAGGCAAAGACACGCTTGCCGGCAGCTTGAAAATAACGGATCTGCGGGCTGTAGTGGCAGGCACTGTTTCCCAGCCCTGCGGCCATGACGACCAGAGATTCGCCCTCGCCGAAGAGATAACCTTGCAGGGCTTTTCCGCCGCTTTCAAACGAAACCCGGCGGTAGGGGCAGCCGAAGTCCTCCGCTTTCGGCGCGTCGTAACGACGAAAACAGCGTTCATAGACAAGAATCGTCAGCAGCAAAAACAACAGCATGGCACACGGCTCCTTTTGGCTCAGTATGCCCGCCGGTGAGGATTTCATCCTTGCAAGACGCGGCTTTTATGCTATAATAAGAAAAAACTGGAGGCGGCCATGGAGTATTTTCATCCGGAGCGGACGGAACTGATCGGGGAGTCCGGCTATATCGAAACGCTGTGCGGCATCCGGGAACGGCTGGCGCCCTATCTTCTGACAGAGCGGTTTGCCTCCTTTGACGGCACGGAGCTGAGCTGGGAAGGGTATCTGGCGGAAAATGCCCGCGGTGCGGTGGTCATCCTTCACGGCTTTACGGAATTCCCGGGGAAATATCTGGAGATGGCGTGGTATTTTCTGAACCGTGGTTATCATGTTTTTCTCCCGACGCAGCGGGGGCATGATTCCGGCGGCGCGATCCACGTGGATCATTTTGACGACTATGTGCATGATCTGCACTGCCTTGTCGAGCGCTTCCGGAACTATTGCGGGACACTTCCGATGTACCTCTATGCGCACTCCATGGGCGGCGGTGTCGGTGCGCGGCACTTGCAGGAATATCCGGGCGAGTTTGCCAAGGCAGTGCTGACTGCGCCGATGTTCTGCCCCAAAGCCTCGGATGTGCCCTATCCCATCGCGCTGTGCGGGGCAGGGCTGCTTCTCTGCCGCGGGGCAAGGAAAACCAGCACGCTGTTTCGCAGCACCTTTAACCCGAATGCCACGGTCGAGCAGAGCAGCGCCACCAGCGAGGCGCGCTTCCGCTGGAACATGAAATGCCGGATCGAAAACCCGGCCTATCAGACGGCGGGTGCGACGAACCGCTGGGTCTATGAATCGCTGGCTCTGCGGCGCAAGATCCTGCGGCGGAAAAACTGCCGGAAGATCTGCGTGCCGGTGCTGGTATTCAGTGCGGGACAGGATTCTCAGGTGCGGACGGATGTGCAGCGGCGCTTTGTCCGGCGGGTGCCGGGCGCACAGCTGGTCGTCTACCCGGAACAGAAGCATGAGCTTTTTTCAACGAAAAACGAGGTATTACGGGATTATCTGGAAAAGATCTTCCGATTTCTGGAAGGATAAACAAGGGCCTCCGGCTTAGCCGGAGGCCCTTCAGCTTGTCAAAAAAGTCCTTTTGGACTTTTTTGACAAGCTGCCTACAAA
>ERZ772820.2713-NODE-2713-length-12114-cov-4.905299_pt1 | contig 12114 bp, 9 predicted proteins | sample MGYA00511377_ERZ772820 | MGnify/ENA primary metagenome ERZ772820 (study PRJEB29015, sample SAMEA2737684) | human gut metagenome | biome: human gut; feature: human-associated habitat; material: faeces | place: China | collected 2012 ...
CCGTTAATGCGTATTAATGTTATTACACGTCATGCTCCAGGTAATTACGGTTCGTTGCTTCAATCTATTGCAACTCAAAAAATTTTTAAAAAATTAAAATATGACTGCAAAATAATAGATTATGTTCCTGAAGAAGAAACAGGAGCAAGAGTAGCGTTTACTCAAATTAAAGGAAAAATAAATGAGAAAAATAATGCAATTAAAAAGATGATTAATATTTTATTGAGAGAACCTGAATATTTAATAATGCATCATAAATTTTTAAAAATGCGTAGAAAATATTTAAATATGACAAAACATTTTAAAAATCATATGGAGTTAAAAGAAAATTTTGCAAATAGTAAGGAAATTTTTATAACAGGAAGCGATCAGGTTTGGGGACCAATATCAAATGGCAAGTTGGACATGGCTTATTTTCTAGATTTTGTACCAGACAATGCAATAAGAATTGCTTTTGCGTCTAGTTTTGGAAAGGCAAATTTTGATAGAATAATTATTGATAAAATAAAAGATAGATTGAGCAAGTACAATGCTATTACCGTAAGAGAAGATAAAGCAGTTGAAATAATAAATAAAATGGGATTAGAAGCAAAGCAAGTTCTTGATCCAACATTATTAATAACTTCAGAAGAATGGTCAAAATATATTATAGAAACTAAAAAAAATAAAAAGTATATTTTAGTATATCAAATTCACAATAATCGCAATTTAGATATGTATGCAAAAAAATATGCAAAAAAAACTGGATTGCCATTAGTAAGAGTTTCTCCACTTCTACATCAAACAATTAGAGGAGGAAAATTCATATGGCTTCCAGAAATTGGAGAGTTTTTGGGGTTAATAAAGAATGCTGAGTGTTTAATAACTGATTCGTTCCATGGTACAGCATTTGCAATAAACTTTAATACTCAATTTGTTGAAGTTTTACCTAATACAGGAACAAGTAGTAGAAATCAAAGCATGTTAAAACTAACTGGGTTGGAAAATAGAATAGTAAATAATTTGGAAGATTTTAGTTTTATAGATAAAAAAATTTGTTTTTTAGAAGTAAATAAAATTATTGAAAAAAATAGAGAAGAATCTTTAAACTATTTAGAAACTATATTAAATAATGAGGTGAAAATATGATATATAAAAGCAAAAGTATCCGTTGGGCAAAAATAAGATTAATTTTTATGCAAAATGGTTGGAAAAGAGCTAAATATCTAAAGAAAAATCAAGTGTTTATGCAAATGGGTGAAAATTGCTATTATCATACTAGAGATTTGCCAGCAGAACCATATTTAATAAAATTACATAACGATGTAAGAATTGCAGCAGATGTGAGGTTAATTACTCATGATATAGCGTCATATATGATTAATAATATACCTGAATATAATAAATATGGTAAAGCTAAATACTATATGGGAACGATTGAGATATTTGATCATGTTATGATTGGTGCAGGAAGCAAAATTTTACCAGGAGTTAAGATTGGACCAAAAGCAATTGTAGCAGCAGGAAGCATTGTTACAAAGGATGTACCACCGAATAGCATAGTAGCTGGAGTACCAGCAAAAGTTATAGGAAGTTTTGATGAGTTTGCTTTAAAACGAATAGAAAAAACAAAAAATTATCCGGATAAATTAGATGGAATAGATGTGGTAATATCTTATTTTTGGGAGCAAAAGAGTTGAGATATAAAGGAGAAGATGTGAAGAAAATTTTGGTTTTACTTTCAACCTATAATGGAGAAAAATATGTGGCAGAGCAAATTGAAAGTATTTTAAAACAGAACAAAACTAAAATGGAAATTTCAATTTTAGTTAGAGATGATGGGTCTACTGATAAAACATGTTTAATTTTAGAAGAATATAAGAAAAAAAATAAGTTAGAATGGTATTCTGGAGATAATCTGAAATCAGCAAAGAGCTTTGTAGATTTAATATTTCATGCAGGAACAGAGTATGATTACTATGCTTTTTGTGATCAAGATGATTATTGGTGCCATAATAAACTATATGAATCAATAATAAAAATGGAGAATGATAATATAGAAATTCCAAAGATTTGCTATTGTAATATTGAAGTAGTAAATAAAAATCGAGAGCATATAAATACTAAAAAAATAAGTGATAGGTATAAATATTTTGATGAAATGATGTTAACTTACTGCGTACCAGGATGTACGATGGTTTTTAATAATGCTTTATTAAAAATAGCTAGAAAGCATAGACCTCAAGAGGTGACAATGCATGATTGCTGGATATATTTTTTATGTGTAGCAATAGGTGGCCAAATTTATTCAACTGAATATGTTGGAATACAATATAGGCAACATGAAGATAATGTGGTAGGTGCGACAAGAATTAGTACTAAAAGAAAAATTAGAATGATATTTGGAGAAAGAAATTGTTTAAGGAAAAAAATGGTTGCTGAGATTCTTGAACAATTTAAAGAAGATTTAAAAGATGGGGAAGAATTAAATTGTTTAAAAATTTTTTCTGAATATTCTGATTCATTTATAAAAAAGGTGAAAATTTTAAAGATAAAAAATAAAATGGCACCTAAAAGAGCGTTTATAAAAAGTAAATTGAGAGTTATGTTTAACTCGTTATAAGAGGTGTTTAATGGCGTTATTACTATTGTTTAATTTAATTTCATTATATATTATTTTTTTTAAAAGAAAATATATATTATTTTATTTTTTTGCGATATATCCAATACTACCTGATTATTTTGCCTTGGAGTTGGGAGGTGGATTACCCTTGCTTAAGGCAAGTAGAATACTAATATTAGCATTATTAGTTAGCGTATTGGTGTATAACAGAGGAAAAATATATTTACCATTAAAAGGTATAAAAAAAATTAAGATATTTTGGCCAATGATATTATATTTTTCAGGAAGAATTATTGCAAATATATTTTATGTTTTTAATTTGTCAGAAGCGATTAACACGGAGTTTTCGATTATATTTGAACAGTTAATATTAATGATTGTAGTTGTACAACTCATACATAGAAAAGACCAAATATTACAATGTATTAATGGAATGGTTTGTGGAAGTGGTATAGTTGCATGCTTGAGTATTGCATCGGTTATTTATGGAGAAAATATATTTTATCATTTGAATTGTGTTTCAAGAAATATGTTAATGGCATCAACTACGCGATTGGGAATAATAAGAGCAGAAGCTGGGTTTGGACATCCAGTGTATTATGGAGTATATTGTGCTTTAATAATACCAATAGCTTATTATATATATGAAAATAAAAAAAATGTTATTTATTTAATTATTTGTGGTTTAGACATAATAGCATTATTACTTACTGAGTCTAGGGGATCTATAGTAGCACTAATATTTATGATTATAATTACTTTTCTGAGAATGAGTAAAGTTAGAAGACAAAAAATTATAAGGATAATAGGTAGTGTTATTATTGTCACATGTATTTTATTCATATTAATTCCGAGCGTAAGAGAACAAATTGAGGGAATATTTAATTCGATTTTTGCAATTGTTAATACAAATATAGTAATTGAAGATTTTGGTGAGAATTCAACAACGGGATTGGATTCTAGGTTAATACAGTTGACAGGAGTATATTGGACTATATTAAATAATGCTTTATTTGGCTTGGGGGCTTCATGTCATACAAGAGGAGTATTGAAATATTATAAAGAAAAAATAGGATGGTTCGTTACATCGACAATAGATAATGGATATGTTGGATATTTTGTACAAGAAGGTATAATTGGAACTATAGGATTTTTTAGTTTGATAATTAGTTTGATAAAAATATCAAATAAATTATCAGAAAAAAGAGATAAGAAAAATTTAAATAATACATTTTTTATTTGTTTTTTTGTTTATGCAATAGAAATGTTTAGTGTTGCGGATTCATCGCAGACATTTTGGCTTATTATAATATTATTTGTTTGTTATAATACAGTAGATATAATTAAGGAGTAGTATATATATGTCAAATTCGTTAAAAAAAGGCATATTTTATGTGTTTTTAGCTAATGTGATAAATTTAATATTTAATTTAATAACAAATTTTGTGTTGCCTAAAAAACTAAGTATAGGTAGTTATGCAGATATTAAGACTTATCAGTTATATGTTAGCTATGCAGGCCTTTTCCATTTTGGTTTTGTTGATGGCATGTATATAAAGTATGGTGGGAAAAATATAAACAGTATAGATAAAAGAGACTTAAAAATTAATTTAAACACTTTAAGACTTTTTCAAATTATAATATCAGCATTATTTTTATTTGTATCAATTATAACAAGAGATATTGTGCTAATATTTTTTTCAGTATCCATAGTGCCATTAAATTTAGGTAATTATTTTAAGCAATTATATCAAGCAACAGGTGAGTTTTCATTATATGGAAAAATAATGAATATTACTACTGCACTTATATTTATTGCAAACATGATATGGATTTTTATTTTTAAAGTAGATAATCCTTTTTATTTTTTAGCAAGTAATGTTGTTGCTTATATTATTGTGTGGATAATTTTAGAAATTGATTGTAAAAAATATATAGGAAATATTAAGAGTATATTCCCTACTTTTTCATTTAAGGAGTTGATTACAAATATTAAAGCAGGTATTTTGCTTACAATAGGAAATTTGTCATCAATTCTTTTGACTAGTATGGATAGATGGTTTGTAAAAGCTTTATTGAATACAGTTGCATTTGCAGAGTATTCTTTTGCAGTAAGTATGGAAAATTTTATGAATACCGCAGTTACGCCAGTAACTATTACTTTATATAATTATTTTTGCAAAACAATAGATCATAAAAAAATACATAATGTGCGTAATTATATAATGATTTTTTCAACAGCTATTGTAGCATGTGCGTTTCCAGCAAAATTTATTTTAGAAAAGTATTTGCATAAATACACAAATTCTATTGACGTTATGTTTTTATTGTTTGCAGCACAGATTTTTTATATTATTATAAAAAGTATTTATGTTAATTTATATAAGGCTAATAGGCAACAAAGATTATATTTTGTTAAACTCGCTAGTGTTATATTTGTAGGATTTTTGTTTAATATAATATGTTTTAAAATAGTTGGTGTAAAAGAGAGCTTTGCTGTTGGAACTTTATTATCTGCAATTTATTGGTATATATTATGTATAGTAGATTTTAAATGGATAAAATTAAATGTAAAAGAATTATTATATCCATTTTTTGAGATGGCAATATTTTTAATTTGTGGATTTTATCTAAAAGCAATTATTGGATTTATTATATATATAGTTTGTACAATTGTAGTTGCAAAAATTTTTATGACAAAAGAGATAGACATAATATTAAAAACTGCTATTCGAAAAATTAAGTTGAGTTATAAAAAGAAATAGTTATGAGGAAGTCATGAATAATAGTATTGAATGTGTAACGAAAATAATAAAAAGCATATTGACAGCTTTATATCAGCCGTTTTGGGCTGCAATTATGATTTCTATATTATTTTCACTACTGTATATGTTAATAAAAGAATATAATATTTCTATAAAACAATTATTAATAAAATGGTATAGAAATTTTTTGAATTTAAGAAAATTTAGAATAACTTTTATTATATATATATATATATCGTTGATTTTATGTAAAACAGTTTTGTATAGAAGTATTTGGGCGAATCCATTAAGCAATGTTATGGGTGGCTGGGGTTTATATGACGCCGATGGTAATTTGACTACAGAGGCAATCGAAAACCTCATGTTATTTATCCCATTTGCAGTTCTGCTTTTATGGGCATTTAGAAAAGAACTTCTTGGGGACAAGCCGGGACTTAAAAAGACCCTGTGGGTGGCAACAAAGACAGTTGGTATTTTTTCATTTGTCATTGAATTTTCGCAGCTACTGTTTCACCTTGGAACCTTCCAGATATCGGATTTGGTTTACAATACTTTAGGTGGAACTATTGGTGGATTTGCGTATTATATAATTTATAAGTTTAGACATAGGAACGGATAGATTTTTGTTTTGATTTTATAGTCCGGTCGATGCTTAACTCTTTAGTGGAGGAGGCGTTGATTGGGCTTTTTTATAATAATATAAAAAACAGATTGAAATTAAGTTTTGTTTGATTATAACTTTGAAGTATGTTATTATATTTGTAAAATATAGGAGTAATACAATATGAAACCTGAGAAAGTATTAATAAAGATAAAAACTGAAATTACAGATGAAAAAAAAGATATAAATGAAAAAATGATAGATGATTTAGTCATGAATATATTTCTAAAAAATATGGGATATGAGAGGATAGATGGAAAAAATATACTTAAGGATAGACTGCAATACAATATTAGTAATTGTTTTATTATTTCATATTATTATGAGCTTGATGTTGATAAGGCGTTGAGTTTATTGACAAAAGTAATTGAAAATATGGCTGATAATACTTGGGGAATGTTGTTACATAAAAAAGGTGTATGGTTATTAAATAATAGTATTGTTACTATTGCTGGAGAAGAAAAGTTTAAATCAGACAAGATAGTTTTTAGAATACCATTTAACCAAAAAATAGACGATGAATATTTTCAATATTTTACACATGAAAATTTATTAATAAGAAAAAATACATGTTTTTTTAGAGATATGATTACGTATAGAAATACAGAGTTTAAAAATAAAAAAAATACATGGAATGCATATCATACGGCTTTAAAAAGATTCTTTTCATTTTATATAAACAATGTAAATGATTTTGATAATAATAATATAAAGTCAAGTGATAAATCTAATCGTTACGACGAAATAAAATTAAGTGATTTCGAGCAATATGTGGATCAAAAAGATACTATAGCAACAGTTAACAGTTTAAAAAACCAATTTTTCTATGTTAAAGATTTTATTGTAAAAAGAACGGACAATGGAGAATTTGATGTTAGTAGCAATGTTGTGATAAATAGATGCGAGAAGATATTGCGTAAAAAAATGGAATTAGAAGAAGTAGATGAGAGAAAAATAAAAAAAGCCATTAAGTATTTGGAAGCGGGTAGAAATGGATTAAGAGATAAGACTATTTTTTTGATTTTATTTTACTTTGGAATTGAGCGAAGAAATCTATGCATGCTTAGGTGGAATGAAGATATTACAAATGATTGTAAAATGCTTAAACGAGGAAAAAGAGAGTTTATTATACCTAAATATATACAGAGTAGTTTGAAAAAATTAAGAGAAGAACAACCACTGGATGCAATATATATTTTTGGAAGCAAAAGGACAAGGTATATGCAACCTATGCGAGAGGGTGGTATTAATGAGATTTTGGCTAAACTAACAGATATTGATGAAAACGACATTTTTTATAAATTACTAACTCCGGCTAATATAAGAAAGTGGATGTTTAAATATTTGCTCAAGAATAACTGGCCTATGCAGAATATTATTAATCATATGAATATTACGATAGATAATATTGGCAATTTTGTTACAAAGGATGAAATATGGAAATATCATATTGAGGGCGAAGCTTCAAAAGAAAATCCTTTGGATAAATTTATGAAAGATATAGAGAAATTATAGTTGTAAATTAGAGTATGCTTTAACTGGCGATTGATAATGAGTGTTCGTTTTGTTATAAGATTTACGAGATTTAGAATAAAATAATTGTTTTTGGAGGGAAAATAGTAAATGCATGAAGAAAAATGTGTTCTATGTTAAAAAATACAGGAGGGTAATTAAAATGAGAAAATATATGGCAGAGTTCGGATTAAATGTTTCAACAGGATATAAGACATTGATTCCTGTCGAGTCGTTGCAGAAAGTCAACGATGGGCATAATTATCATATTTATTTTATTCTTGCATGTTCTAAAATATTTATTAAGCCAGAGAGTATTTGTTTGGAGAAAAAATGTATTAGTTTGATAATATATAGAATTTTTGATGGGAATGAGGCCGAGATTGAAAATGTGAAAATGAGCTTAAATAGGGATATTGATCATCGTAAATTGAAAGTTAATTGTAAGTATCCGTATACACAGATTGAAATAGAGTTAGAAAATAAAAATACTATAACTATTGATTCACAAGCAATAAGCAATTATGCTGGTTTTAACAGAAAATGGGATTTAGAAGTTTTATATATAGGACAGGCCTATGGAAAAAATGGACAAAGGTTAGCTCAGGATAGATTAAAAACACATAATACATTATCAACGATACTTTCGGATTGTAATATGCGCTATCCAGACAAAAGAATATATATATTTCTATTAGAAGTGAATCCTATTTTAAATTCAGTAATGGATGGTATAAATGGAGGAAATGTTGCAAATATAGAAGAAGATAGACATTTTTTTAATATTTTTGCAAACCCACCTCAGATGAATCAGATTATAAATATTGCTGAGGCAGCTTTAATAAACTACTTTAAACCTAAGTACAATATTAATTTTAAAGAAAATTTTCCAAATAAAAATCATAAAGGATATAAGCAATATTTTGAATTAGATTATAACAGTATTATGGTCGAATTAGATTTAGATTTTGATGCTCCATATCCAAATATAAGTTTGTTTTCTGAAACTAATGTTATTAATAGACAAAATAGAATATTACAATATAATTTGGATAATGATGCAAATAGAGATAATATGTATTCTATTTTTAAAGAAAGTAAGTAGGGTATGCGTAAAATAAATAACATAAGAAGAAAAATTAATTGAGAAGGCAACTTCTGGCAACAAGAGTTGTTGACTTTAATATAAGTAATTTTGGTAGGAAAAGTTAGTTAATGTTAGTGTAAAATTTTAGGTGGCAAAAATAAATAAAAAATGGGAAGCAGAAAAAAACAACATAAAGACAGTTTAAGGTACTGTTGAATACAGTTGGAGAATATACGGAACAACCACGCAGGATGGCGAAAAGGCATAGTATATAAGGGAATGGGGGTCAGGAAAACCAGAACTGTACAATAATAACATTAAGAATGAAACAACGCAGAATGAGATGGTAAAAATCAGGAACTAATAATCTCGCGAAGGCATTGTATCGAAAAGAAAACAGATATGTTGACTTAATGAATGGAAATGTACCATTAACAGATGCGGTGCATATTACATCAAGAAGAATATTTAAAAAAGTATTCTGTTAATAAACGGAAAGAACAACCCAAAAGGGTTTATTTGGCATACAAAAAGCAGATAATAATCATATAGAAAAAAGGAACGTTGCCAACGATTACTTGACACAAATGCTATCGTACATTCAACTTGAATGCTTATATAATATGATGTATAATTAATAAATAAATGGGGAGTTATGAAGGACTTATTTTTTATTATCTTATAGGTATCTAAAGAAGTTCATAATGAATTACGATAGGAAGACTGTAATTTATATCTTAATTTTCCAAAGGTTTAATTTAATATTGGGGAGGAATACATATGATAAAAATATTGAAGTGGTTAAAGAATTTCTTTAAAGAGTATAAGGTTGCATTTTTTTCATTTATAGCTACATTAGGTCTACTTTTTACAGCATCACCTATTTCAGAGTGGTTACAGAGTAGTGTAGGTCAAATATTGACTTCGGTGATGCTTATTACATACTTATCATACAAATATAGATTAGTTGAAAATTTGTTATCTTTATATATAGGCATATTTGAAAAAGATAAAAGGATAAATAAAGGATATGTATATATAGGAATAGCAATATCATTATTAAATATGTTGAGTAGTGTTATTTTTCCAGATAAGTTTGAAACAGCAGTAAATATTATGCAGGCAATAAAAATTGCTATTTTGATTTATAGTGTTTATAGCATTTATAGTGAGAAAAATAAAGTAATATGCAGCAATATAAGTCAAATTAGTAAGTCAGTAGAAAATATGATTCTAAAGAATAAAACAAATGCTAATCCAACTGATTTAAATATAGAAAACAGAATGGATGATATTGAAGAATATACAAAACAACTTGAAGAAATTAATAAAAAAATAAACGAATTAGATAATGCTCAATATGGTAATGATAATGACTATGATATAGATGAAGAATTTTATGAAATGCAATATGCAAATTCTTATGAGGTTCAAATTGAACATTTGTATGACAAAAAGGAAGAAATAGAAGAAAAGCTAAATACATATATTTATGAGAAGAATATTAAAAATTTCATTAAAAATAGTGAGTATAAAAATAAAAGAATTGGAAAAGTATTAGATGATGATATTTCGGAGAAAGATTTATTAAATAGAGAATTGAAGGCAAAAAATACAGCGAAATATATTACTGAAATTAATGGCTCATTTAATATTGGAATAATTGGTGAATGGGGTATGGGAAAAAGTACATTTATTCAAATGATAAAAAGAAATCTATTAGATATTGAAAACAATAATGATATTAAAATAATAGAATATGATGCATCAGCATATTCTGAAAAAAATCAGATATGGGCCAATTTTGCAAAAATATTATTTCAAGAGTTTGAGAAAGATAAAATATTTTCGCATTTTATGTACATATATATTAAAATAATGCAAAATAAGAAAAAATATGCAAGTAGATGCATAATAAATATCATTATGTTTATAATAACATTTTTTGTTTCATATATAGGTATTCGATGGTGTTTTTCTAAAAAAGAAATAGAAAAACAAATATTCGGATACGGGTGTTCTATGATAGGAATATTATTACTAATAACACAAATAATTATTCCGTGGGGAAGAAAGTTATTGTCTATATCTATACCATTATCAGAAAAAATAATAGGAAGATTTAAATTTCCTTCATACATTGATGTATTGGGAACAAGAGAAGAAGTAGCATCAGAATTAGATATTTTATTTAAAGCTTGGTGTCCGAATAAAAATCAAAAAGTAGTGATTTTTGTTGATGAATTGGATAGATGCAGTGAAAAAGGAATAAGGGAGTTTTTTCAGGCAATACAGTTGTTTTATAACACTAAAAAGGTAATATTTGTATTTGCAATACAGTTATCTCATTTGGAAAAAGCGATTGACAATAGTAAAGAAATAGATGACACAAATTCTGTAAAGCAATATTTAGATAAGTATGTATCTATTTTGGTGAAATTAGATAATGAAAATAAAAAAATTTCCGAATATGCTTTAAATTTAATTAGGGAAATTAACGCTAAAAATAAATTGCAAATAGAAGAAAATGAGATAAGTAATATTGCTAAATGTTTAGATATTATTCCAAAAAGTAATTTGACTCCGAGAAAAATAAAAAAATTAGTCAATTTGTTAGTTTTAAGCAAAAGTTTTAGTATTTACAAATACAGAGAAGAAAGAATAAATTATTCAGAATTATTTACATGGATAATTATGTATAACTTTGAAACAAAAACATCAAATTACATATATTCACTATATAAGGATACTGAAGCACATAGTACAGTAAAGAATATAATGAGAAATAAATCATACGAAAAAAATTTAGAAGAAATACTTTGTAATAAAGAATTTATTAAATTAGTTGAAGAATTTAGAATGTGTGATGTAATAAGGTATAATAGTATAGCACAAGAATTTGCGATATTATCATAAAAATTTGACAATATTCAAATATTAGTGCTTGAGGAGGGAATGATGGATTGTAATATAATACAAAATAGTGGGAAAAATCACATAAAGTATATGAAAGAAATGGCAAAGAAGTCTGATACACTAATAATTGTGTCTCCTTTTTTATCAGATAAAATAGAACAAATTATAGAACAATTAAATTCAATAAAAAATATTACTATATATACAACACTTGATAAATTTGATGACACAGCTCAAAAGGCGGTGGCTTTATATATGTTTGCAAAATATTGTAAAAATAAGAATATTGATTTCAAAATAAAGATTGACGAGGATTTACATGGAAAAGTGTATTTATTTTATAAAGGATCAAATCCTAAAGGATTTATTATAACCTCAGGCAATTTTACAGAAAAAGGAATGAAAAAGAATCATGAGTATGGGATTATGATAAATGATGCAGCTCAACAGAAAACTATGGCAGATATGATTATGTCCATAATTACATATGATATAAAAGAAAAAGAACTTAAAGCATTGGCTTAACAGTGATAAGGAACTAATTTACTTATCAACTGTTAGCTGACGGTTT
>ERZ772820.2721-NODE-2721-length-12089-cov-8.323001_pt1 | contig 12089 bp, 5 predicted proteins | sample MGYA00511377_ERZ772820 | MGnify/ENA primary metagenome ERZ772820 (study PRJEB29015, sample SAMEA2737684) | human gut metagenome | biome: human gut; feature: human-associated habitat; material: faeces | place: China | collected 2012 ...
TTTAAGAAGCGCTATGGCATGAACTAATTGCGACAGATAAAAAAAGCAGGGATTTCCCCGCTTTTTTTATTTTTGCAATATTGAACTTGTATGCGCACTTCCCGTATTGTATAATTTATATATTGTCAGTCAAAAGGCCGATATTTAGACTTGCCGGAAGGAGGGACGCATATGCCGCGCAAACACGGGGATTTTCCGTCTGTACGTGACGCTATACTGTATACCGCATCCTCCCTCTTTACACAAAAGGGCGTCCACGGCACCAGCCTTGGCGATATCGCAGCCGAAGCAAAGCTGAGCAAGGGCACACTTTATTACTACTATTCCACCAAGGACGAACTTATCGTCACCATAACCGATGACTGTCTCTGCCATATGACGGACATACTTTTCTCCTGGGTAGACGGTCTGAACCGGGAGGAAGCCCTCCGCCCGGCGCTCATTCGCCTGTTTGAAAGTCTCATGGCAGACGAGCACAACGCGCGGCTGTACTGCGTACTATGCGCCGAATGCGCCAGCGAAGATACCCCCATACGCGAGCTCATGACGGAGTACAAGCAAAAGTGGCGGTTGATGCTGGAGCTGGGCGCGCTGAAGCTGCAATCCCGCAACGCCGGGATACTGGGCGAGCGGGCAGAGCTGTTCTTTACGCTGCTATCCGGCCATATGCTGCAAACCTTTGGCGGCATGGGCAGCATATCCATAGAGACCCTCGTGGACGCGCTGATGAGAGAATAAAGCGAATTCATGACCTTTTGGCGCTTTCGCAGTGCCCTCACCTTTCGGTCACGTGCCGTCCATTATAATCTTTACTTACTTGAAAACAGCCTGGGCTGGACGGTCATACGCCGTACCATATCCAGGCTGTTTTTGTCTATACAGTTCTCAAACGTCCTAACCGCGGTACGCCGCTACATGCCTATCATATACTTTTGCTTTTTCCGGCCATCGGCTATCAGGAGCGCCAACAGTCCCGTGAAAGACAACAGCATCATTGCCGCGCCGCACAGCAGCCGTATATCTCCGCCCAGCTCGCCGGTCTTGCCTATGCTGCCCGTCTTACCTGCCCCCCCAGCGGGCTTAGGCGTGCTGCCTGGGCCCGGCGTTGAGCAGGGGGGCTGGGTCGGTGTAGCGCAAGGCTGATTGGATATATTGTCCACCGTCAGCACCACTGTATTGCCCAAGGATATGTAAGCGCCGTTGCCGGATACGCTCATGTTCCCATCACGCTCCACAGTGAGCGTCCATCCGCCCAAAGGCCTTATATATCCGCTGGGCGTTGCCGTTTCGGTTATGCCGTAGGTCCCCGGCCTGAGCTTTATGGTCTCGGTATTGCCTAACGCATCCGCGGTAACGGTCTTTGTGTAGCTGTTGCCGGTTATTTTGAACGTCGCACCGGATAGCGCCTTGCCCGTAGAGGCATCCCGCTTATGCAGCGTCAGGGCGAATGTCACGGGCTGATTCTTCAGCGTGACCGTAAACCCTGATACAGCCTTGCCGTTCAGCTTTAATCCTGAGTCGCTCAGGTTCAGCGCCTGCTTTTCGCTGCTGAGCACATACCCGTCCGGAGCTATTACTTCCTCCAGTATGTAATCGCCGTATGGCAGGCTAATCTTTGCCGTACCGTCGCTGCCGGTGGTAAGTATATAGCTCTTTTCGCCGCTCAGCCTGAATGTGGCTCCCGTAAGCGCCTCGCCGGTATCCGACACTTTCTTCAGGGTTATCTCCTTTTCCTCTGCGGTGTTGGTTATCATGGCGGTGTATACAAGACCCTCCGGCTTTAGCTCGGTGCTCCCTACGCTTACCTTCCCGTATTCGTCCACGGTAAAGTCTATGGGGGCGTTCCAAAGCTTATAGCCCTTTGGCGCTTTTGTTTCCTTAGCCCGGTAGCTGCCCATCGTGAGCTCGGTGAATGTCACGAGGCCGTTGCTGTTGGTCACTCCCGTTGCCACAGCTTCGCCCTGCTTTTCGCCATTCATCCTGTAGAGGGTGAACTCCGCGCCCGCAAGGCGCAGCTCCTTGTTGTTTTTATCCACCTTTATGAAGCCTACCGCCGTACGCCTAAGCAGATTTTCTACCTTTATTTCAAGCGGCGCCGTCATATTCGCCTCGGTTATAGTGAAGGTTCTGCTGCCGTCCAGTATAGCGTAGCCGCTGGGCGCGTCGATTTCGGTAAGGGTATACGTGCCTTCCGGCAGGTCCTTGAGCGTTACTCTGCCCGCAGTTATTACGTTGCTGCCGCGCTCATCCAACGTGTATACGTCGCCCTCCGCCTTCCACTTGAGCAGGCTGCCATTTTCATCCGTCACGTTAAACTTCGCCCCTTCAAGGAGCTTTTCGGGGTTCTCGTGGTCTACCTTTTTAATGGTCACGCTGCCCAGTATATACTTGTTTGCCGCCTCAATAACTACGGGGCTGCCATGGACAAGCTCTGTCTTTTTTACTGAGTACTCCTTATCGCTCAGTGCATAGCCCTTTGGCGCCTTTATCTCGCGGATAGTGTAATCATCGTAAGGCAGCTCGGTAATAGACGCCTTGCCTGAGGCGTCGGTCGTCACTGTCTTGGTAAAGCCCCGGCTATCCGTAACGGCAAATTCCGCACCCGCAAGCTTTTTCTGCTTATCCTCAGAGTCGTGCTTATGTATCTCTATGGAGTAGCTGGTCTTTTCGTTGTTGAAGGTATATTTGAATTCGCCCACCGCTCCCTGTTCTGCGTTGACGGTGATCTCCCGCACAAAGTCGCCGCTAAGCTGGTAGCCCGCAGGGGCCCTTGTCTCTGCAAGCTTATAATCGCCTTCGGGAACCTCGAATACTGCCGTGCCGTCGTAGCCTGTTACTGCCTTTGCCACAACAGCGCCCTCCGCGCTGTACAGCGTAAACTCCGCCCCAACCAGCAGCTTTCCGTTTTCGCCCGCATCCTGCTTTATCGCCGTGACCTTGTACATGGCCTTGTCATTCTTCAGCCGCAGCGTCACCTCGGTCTGCTGCCTGCTTATGGCTATGCTGTGGCGGTCTCCCTTCAACACATACCCTTCGGGGGCCTTTGTTTCCGTTACGGCATAATTTCCGAACTTCAGCCCTGTAATATGAGCCTTACCGTTGGCGTCTGTAGCTATGGTGCTCGATGCGCCCTCGCCTGTGGCTGCCTCGTACCTGCCGTTATTCTTTATAAAGGTCAGCGGCGCACCGTCGCTTCCGGCTACGGTAAACTCCGCGCCCGCCAGGGCGCCGCCGTCCTTGCCGTCAGTTTTTTCTATGGTGAGGCCGCCGTATATCCGGCTGTTTTTCAAGGTCAGCGTCAACAGGCCGTCGTTAAAGCTCCACTCTGTCACCTCGCTGGTATTCGTCACCTGCTGAACTGTGCCCTCCGTTACGGTAAAGCCCCATCCGTTCAGGGGTATGGCATAGCCCTCCGCCGCGGCTACCTCGGACAACGTATATTTCCCTGGCGCAAGGGATATTGTATCGGTGATGCCGTTGCTGCCGGTAATAAGGGAATGCGTACCGCCATACTCTCCCTTCAGGATAAAGGCAACGTTTGCAAGGGGCTGATTTGTATCCGCATCCACTTTGACGAGCCTGAGCTTAAAGTTTACGGGGGCGTTGCGGATGGTGATGGCCTCCCCTTCGCCCAGCTTACCGCCGTCGAGGTATATGCCGTCCGCCTTGACGGAGATATGCCGCCCCGCTCCGTTTATAACGTAGCCCTCCGGCGCTTTCATCTCCGTAAGCGTATATTCGCCTATGGGGAGCGTTATCAGTTTTTTAAGCCCATCGGCCCCTGTGGTATACCTTTCGTCCAGGCCGCCCCCAAGTATGCGGAAATCCGCGCCGGGCAGTACGAGCTTTTCATCATTTGCGCTTACCTTTTTTACCTGAAAGCCGTACTCAAGAGGGCTGTTCTCTACAGTCAGCGTATACAGCCCGTCGCCGCTGAAGCCATCGCCTCTCAGATCTCCGTTTGCGTCTATGATAAAGCCGAACCTCTTGTCCAAAGGCTTATATCCTGCGGGCGCCTTGGTTTCTTTGATATAGTAGCTGCCGGGGTTCAATCCGGTGAAAAGCGCCACGCCCGCCTTGTCCGTCGTGACCCTCCTTATCTCTGTATCGTCCTCCCCGTACAGCGCAAATTCAGCGCCCTTGAGCCGCGTTCCGTCCGGGTCCTCCTTCAGCACAGCAACGCCCTTTTCATGGGGCAGATTTTCAGCCGTCAGCTCCAGCGCCTTATCGTACAGATCCGCCCTCACATGGAAGCTCATATCCTCCATTGGTATATAATTTTTCGGCGCCTTATTCTCCCGCAGGATATAGCTCCCCACCGGCAGGCCGACTATCTCGGCATTTCCTGCCTCTATCTCCGTCACGCTGCCGCTCTCGGAATAGGTATACACTCTGTCTTTGTTGGTAAACGTTACCTGCTTACCGTCCGCATCAAGTATGCTGAACTCCGCACCTTCAAGCTGTATTTCATTCTCGTCCACCTTGCTGAGCTTTACTCTGGTTTTGTAGTTTCTCGCAGTGAACGGCTCTTCCTCTCCGGCCTCGGTATGGCCCGATACATTTACCGTGTAGGTATTGGGGTCTATGGTATAGCCCACGGGCGGCGCGATCTCGGTTATGCTGTACTCACCGGCAGCGGGCACCTCCACCGTAACGGTACCGTCCGCGCCGGTCACGACCTCCGCATAGAAGCCGCCGCCCCTCACGGCAAATTTCGTATTGGCCAGCTTTTTGTTCTCATCGTTAATATCCCTTTTTTCAATGCTCAGGGCATAGCGGCTCTTTGTGTTTTTTACGGAAATCCTTATATCCGCACTAACCGTTCCGTCCTCATTCTTTTGCGGTATGTCGAAGGTATGCTCCGTATCGTCCCGTTCGTACCCCTCCGGCGCACGGCTCTCTATCGCCACATAGCTGCCGTAGGGTATGCCGGTTTTAACGGCTTTGCCGCTGCTATCGGTTATCAACGTATAAATTGGATTTTCCCGGACCGCATCCCCCATAGCGTATATTTTAAACTCCGCTCCGAGCAGGGGCTTGCCGTCTTTATCGGCCTTCTGTATCGTCAGCGAACCGGTCTTGGGCGTATTTTTCACGGTTACGGTGTTGCGCCCGCCTGCTGTTACCTCGAAGGGTATAAGCTCGTCGTTCGGCTTATAGCCCTCAGGAGCTACCGTCTCTTTCAGGTAGTATTTGCCCAGAGGCAGCGTTACCGTGCCGGAGCCGCCGTTCAAAGTGGTTATCTTCTTGCCCTCTATGGGCTTCTTACCCTCATCCAGAACCTGAAATACCACGCCGCTCAAAGGTTCGCCCCCATCGGCGCTTACCTTTTCAACGGTAAACTCCTTCTCCGTCCGGGAATTGGCCCATATAGCCGGGACGATGCCTATGTTTTTGTCTTCCGCCACAGCGCCGCCGATGCTCACATAATATGTGTCGTTGCTGCGCACATAGCCCTCCGGCGCTATTACCTCCGTAAGCTCATACACGCCATACGGCACGTCCTCAAAGCTGACCCGCCCCTCATCGTCGGAAATGGCATACATCTGCTCGACGGTGGAATACGCCGTGCCGCTTTTCTCTACAAGCTTCAGCTTGAACACCGCCCCTGCGAGGCCATTGCCCGCGCCGTCGGTTTTGGTGAATTCGATCTTTCCCTTTTCGCTCCTGTTTTCCAGCTTAAGCTCAATCGTTTTGTTATGGTTTTCGGCGTCCACCTTAACGATTTGATCTTTTATTCCCACTATGCCCTTTGGGGCATTTGTTTCGCTGAGATAGTATGTGCCCCAGAGCAGACCGCTTACGAATATCTCTCCGCGTCCATCCGTAGTGAACTCGGTGCCTGTATCCGCAAGGCCGGTATAGGTATATTTGCCGCCGCTTCCGCTCGCCGTAACAAACCCGACTACGCTGTTTTTCAACGTAAACTTTATTCCTTCCAGCAGCTTGCCGTTTTCGTCAGTCTTGATTATTTTCAAATCGGCCTTGATACGGGTATTTCCTACGCTTACAGCCGTTGACTCATTTTTGATCGTGAAATTTTCAGGGTCGCTTATCGTCAGATACCCATCCGGCGCTTTAACCTCCTCCAGCACATATTCGCCCAATGGCAGGTATTCAAGGGTAAAGGTGCCGTTCTCGTCGGTGACTATCGCGGTCGCATCTTCTTTTTTATCGGCAAAAGAAGCAAAGCTTGTCCCATCGACCTTTACATACTTCCCGTCGGCGCTCTTGATTACAAACTTTGCGCCGGGAAGCGCCGTTTTTTCGTCCTCGGCAAATTTTGTGACGGTGAGCTTCGTCCTTTTGTTTATAACATCCCCGACCTGTATGACGCTTCCATTGCTGCCATCGCCCTTTACTTCAACGTTAATGCTGCCGGCAGGAACATACCCCTGTGGCGCTTTCGTTTCCGTGATAGTATACTTTCCAAAGTGCAGTCCCTCAAACGTCACCACACCATCCTTCCCACTTTCAGCCGTCATAGGGTCGATGCCGTTGCCGCTTAACGTAAACTCAACGCCTTCAAGCGGGTTCCCGTCGTCGCCCTTCTTCGTCAGTTTGAGCGTGTACTTTTTCAGTTGATTTGTTATTGTTTTTTCGCAATCCCACGCAGCGTTTTCACCGTTACCTATAATGAAAGTGTGAACGTCATCGCTCAGTGCATACCCATTGGGCGCAGCAATTTCCTTAACATAATACGTTCCGGCCTCCAGGTCTGCAAACAGTGCCTCGCCGTTTTTGTCGGTCTGCTGAGTGTCAATCGGCTTTTCGGCGGCGGCAGCGTCCTTATAAAGTCCGAACACCGCGCCCTGCAAAGACTTATTTGCGCTTCCTGTCTTGGTTATGCTTATGCTTCCCTTATCGCGGGTGTTAGTCCATGTCAAAGTTACGGTTTCGCCAGCAAAGCTGATTCCTTTTGGCAGGTCGTCTACGGTTGCAGTACCGTCAGCCTTTATTTCCACGGTAACGGTTCCGTCATATCTTCCGTAACCCTTCGGGGCAGTTTTTTCGATTATATAATACTTCCCGGCTTCCAGCCCGGTAAACTCCGCAACGCCGCTATTATCGGTGGTTTTCTTTTCTGCTTTCGGGCCGGACAGCATAAACTCCGCGCCCGCCAGCGGATTGCCGTTCTCATCCACCTTCTTTACGGTGATGCTGCCCGCGGTATACTTCTCGTTGGTCATGGTGATTGTCCCATGGGCGGCGGTCTTTTTTATAGTAATCTCAGCAGAGGGCTCGCTATCAAGTATATACCCCTGCGGTGCGGCTATCTCTTTGACGTAGTATGTGCCGTAAAGAAGGTTGTCTATTGTATGCTCACCGTTTGCGGTAGAAAAAACCTTTCCTACAGGATCAGAATTCTCGCCATCTACCCTATATAGCTGGAACGTACCGCCTCCTATTTGTTCTTTCCCTTCGCCGAGCTTTTTGAACGTCACGGAGCCTTTTTGAGAATCCAGCTTATTTTCGATTCTTACTGAAGCCGTACCTTTATTGACGTTTCCGTCCTCAACGGATACTATCGTAACAACATTGTCTTTTTTGTTTATCACGACCTTTTTATCCGGCCCCGCAACGTATTTGCTGCTCTCCTCAACGGTTTCGCGGAGGGTGCAAGTATTATCACCTTCACTCAGCTTATCCGCACCGATATAGAGGGTAGCAGAATCGTTTCCCGTTACCTTTGCAGTATCAATAATATCAATATTACCTTTCGGCCCAATGAGCTGGAAGGTGGCTATTTTTTCCTCGCCGTCGCCCTCCTCCCAGGTCTTATTTACGGTCAGTTCCGCGTCGCGGCGGACGTAAACGACACTATTGTCGCTTATCCTATTCTGTGCAACGCCGCCGGGCTGAAGCTTGGCCATATCGACATCAACGGTAAAGTCGATGGTATAAAATCCCTGTGCTATTGCCCCGTCTTTTATTTTGGTTATAGTTACAGTCTTGCCGTTTACTTCAAGTTTAAAGTATTCGCCTGCGTCTGTGCCATATGTGACTGAATTGTCCTTATAGCTAAAGCAGTCCTCCAACACGTCCTTAACGATTACCGTATCCTTGTCAATAGCAATCTCGCCGTATGCGCTGACCCTTATTCGGAAAGTGACAGTTCCGGTTTTTTCATTTATATCTAATACAGTTACCTCATTGCTGCCGTTCATTATATATTTGCTGGTAGTGACCGCGCCCGATGTATACCTGCGCGCCACCACCTGCGCAGCTTCGCTTATCTTATCATCAATTTTCATGTTTACCTTGTTGGTAACATCATTCATATTTCCGACAAGCTTGGCAAAATACCTTAATTCGATATTCGCAAGAGATGAATCCTCCCCCTGCGCAAAGCCCTCTTCGCGAGAAAATGTGACGGAAAAGCCCGTGCCGTCCTTCGATATCGTTATATTTCCAAGTTCATTATGCGTACCTGTCAGGCTTTCCCCAGTTTGAGACAAAGCAACCGGCGAACCGTCTATATATAGCTTTATACACTTAACAAGGCTCGCATCGACTCTTCCGCTGTCATCGCACAGCGCCAGCGCGCCGTTGCTCATGTCATCCTCTATCGCCACATTTCCGGCGTAATTCTTATTTATGCCAAAGTTTACCCGATAGGTTATCGGCTTGCTCTGATCATTCAGAATGTATATATTGTGATCCTTATCCGCTCCCGGCATATAGTTCGCAAACATGGTTTTCTGAAGATAGGGTTCTGTTTTTCCCGTTCCGGTTCCCGTCCCTGTCCCTATCTCGGTCTCAGACTCGTTCAAGCCGGCTATGCCTATGGATATTTTGCCCTTTCCATCCCCGTCATAGCCGATAAAATTCGCTACCGTTTCGATATTAAACGATATGCCTACTGTTTGTTTACTACTATCTATGTTAGCTAACGTCAATATCAGCTCATGCTTATTCTGATCGTATTCGGCATTTTTAAACCACTGTTTCCAATCCTTATTATAAGCAGTTTCTATGTCCTTAATCTCAAGAAACTCCGGCAGTTTAACTGTTACCTTAGTGCCTTCAACAAGGTTAGGCGTTGCATGAAGGTCTGTATCCGTTATCGTAACCGAAAATGTGCAGCTTTCTCCGTCCTCTACGGTTTCCTTGCCGCCCGAGATGTTTATTGTTATTCCGCCATTTGCAAGCTCATCAGCATTGTTGGACATGAGATTAAAGCCCCTGAGCAGTGTGGCGGTAAGCAGCGGCGTGTCGGTGGGCTCTATGGTCGGGCTTGCCTCCGGCGTATCGGTGGGTTCGACAGGCATGGGAGTGGGTGTGGCGGTAAGGTCGTCCTCGCTTATTTCTATTGTTTCCGCTGCCCCCGGCGTGGGCATGCCGCCCTCGGCAGGCAGCTCGCCGCCCTCCGGCGATTCTGCCGCCGGGGTAGGCGTTGGCTCCGCCTCCAGCAGATCGGATTCATCCAGTATCACTATGCCCGGCTCCTCATTTAAGGCCATGGCAGTGCTCATAAGCACCTGACCGGCAAGCATCGTTAGCATCAGCAAAGCAGCAAGCACGCGATTAAAGCTCTTGAATTTCATAGTCCTTATCCCCCTTGATCCTTCGTTTTATGGCTGCATTGCCGCATATATGAGCAGTCGGTGTGTCCCTTTCCCGACCGGGGTACATGTCACCAGAGTAAGCGAGTATCCGTCGTTGTGGGAACTCAGCGCATTAAACAGCTCCTCCGGCTCGATAGTTTCCTTCCCCGTAACGGTATATGTATAAACATCTCCATCTCCAGCGGAAAGGTTTATCTCGTCCCCTGCTTCCAGCTCATCCAGCCTGTTGAAATGTCTGCCGTATTTTTTCATCCGGTGGCCGAATATGACGCAGTTTCCCGGCGCACCCATCTCAGCCGATGAGGGCAGCCAGCCCGCGCCGCCCCGCAGGGCGCGCCTATCCGCGCCTTCCATTACCGCCATTTTCAGGTCTATGGCGGGTATGGATATAGTCCCGCGGCCCACCGACTTACTTTCCTCGGTGCCTTCTTCCGGCTCATAGCCGGGAATCGAGCCCATGTCCTGCTCAAAGCCCGGCTCGTAGCCCTCGAAGGTCTCGTCCTCCTCTCCCTGCACCTCCGGTAGCTGCATATCTGGTATTTCCACGCTGCCTCCGCTCGCTTCTATCATGGCAATTATCTCCGCCTCTTTGGCCGCCCGCCTGTTGTCTATCACGCCGGGCCGCACCATAAAAAGCACGCCTATGGTCATCAAGAGAAGCATGAACACCACTAACATAACGGCTATTACCTTGCTATCCTTCATGTGCCGCCTCCATGCTTAAAACCAGGGCGCTATGTTCATATTGAACCAGCTATAACCCATGTCGATATAGGGCAAAAAGCCCATATCCATAAGCAGGCCGGCTATGACCCATAGAGCGGCAAGTATTCCTGCGAAGAGCGCTATGGCGGCAGCCAGCCTTCCCGCGCTCCACGGCCTTTTCTCCGCCTTGGCCTGAATAGGGATATCCGACGGCTGAACATCGGCCCGCTTTATCTCCGGCTGGGTCCTAGGCAGCTCTGGGGCGTTTGCATTCGTGGCAGTGTAGAACAGTCTTTCGCAGGATCGGCGCAGCATATCCGCCTGTATCTCCTCCGCCCTGCTGTAAAGCAGCGCTTCCACAGGGTCTTTGCTGTTGGCCATTTTAACGGTGATATACAGGTCGATAAGCGCCTCCCTGAGCGCCTCTTTGGCCACCTCCTTATTCCCGGAGCGCTCCAAAAGCCGCAGGTATACCGGCTTTCCATAGGTCAATACCATCGTCCTGAAAGCCTCGTCATCTCCCGCTTTGATCCTGCATAGCAATTCCCTTGATTCCACTCTCTTCTTCCTCTGTTTATAATGTAATTTTTAAGAGTTTTATATCGATATTTTCTTAATTTTCTCATACTTTACATTTTTATGCAACTAATACATTGCGCCCCGCGTTTTTTGTTCTCCCGTATTCACGATAAATTATAAACAGAAGGGCGGCCCGAGGGCCGCCCTTATTTTTTTGCGTTATGCTGTTACTTTATCTGTTACTTTACCAGGCCAAGGAACTGCGCAATGCTGTACCAGAAGGGCATGTCGCCGGTCTTGGGGGGTATGTAAACTATAGGGGAACACCGTTATTGTTGTGGTTATGGTCATGGCCGGGTACCCACGGTATATTCGGCGTAGGCGTAGCTGTAGGCTCGGGTTTCTCGCTGGGAGCAGGGCTCTCGCTGGGATTGGGGTTTGCCCACACGGCGTACAGGGTGGTATCCTTGCTTATTTTTATGCTTTCTCCGCCATGATAGCTTGCGGTCGTAGCATTCTTGTCGGTGCTCCATCCCTTAAAATCGTAGTTAGTTCTGGTGGGTTCCTTACTATTTACTGTAAAGGTAGCTTCTTTGCCACTTTCTACCGTCTGTGTCTGAGGCTCAGGTGCGCCGCTGCCGCCGTTAGCATTATAAGTCAAGGTAATATCTTGGGTCTGAGGAGCAGCCTCTTTATACACCAGATAAAAATTCTTAGAACAGGAATATGGTTCGCTGCCTGTTACGTTAGCCGTTGCATTAACTCTACTGCTTGTAAAATTATAAAAGGTGTTATTGTCTTTTCCTTTAGTGTAATAAGAGTCAAACTGCCATCCGGTCCAGTCGGTAGTTGGAAGGCCGAAGTTAGTCGGGTAGAATTCTTTTAATTTAACAGAATGATTATATCCGCTATGTCCGGTTGCGTCCTGACAGATTACAGTAATAGTATTAACAAGTTCGGGATTCTGATACCCTAAAGGTTTGCTGCTATCAAGAACGACCTTATAGATTTTTACTGAAATCTGATGTCCAGTACCGTTCGCCGCCAACGCGGTTGTCGGTATCATGCACAGCACCATGATAAGCGCCAGCATGACTGCAAGTGATTTTTTCATTTGAGTTCCCCCTTCTTTCTTTTGTGCTTAATGATTTTTTCAGTGAAAATAACAAAAAATACCGCTATGGTTATCCCATAACGGTACTAATTATTATCCCGGGGGTCGCTAAAAAAGCAGAGTTTACCCTGCCTGCCTGCCTGCCTGCCTGCCTGCCTGCCTGCCTGCCTGCCTGCCTGCCT
>ERZ772820.2722-NODE-2722-length-12084-cov-22.160861_pt1 | contig 12084 bp, 8 predicted proteins | sample MGYA00511377_ERZ772820 | MGnify/ENA primary metagenome ERZ772820 (study PRJEB29015, sample SAMEA2737684) | human gut metagenome | biome: human gut; feature: human-associated habitat; material: faeces | place: China | collected 2012 ...
TCTACAACTATCACATCTATCTCGACAAGAATGCAGCTCCTGTCATCACCGCTCCAGAAGGTGAGACCACTGTTCCTGAGGCAAGCAAGGCAGCTGTTGATGTAACAGTTGCTGATGCCGAGGGCGAGACTTTCACTGTAAGTCTGAAAGATGCAGACGATATCGCTTATGTTGAGAGCTATGAGAATGTAGATGGTACTCAAGATGGTATTTCCGAGAGTAATGGTACTTATACTGTTGAGGCTGGCGGCAGCTTAAAGCTCCGTGTCGTTCTTGCTCCTGATTATGGTACTGCTGGCAAGCATACCTTCACCGTTAATGCCAAGGACGAGTCTGGCAATGTAAGCTCAGCTGTTGTCAACTACAATGTAGAGCATACTAACCGTGCTCCTGAGTACGTAGGTGCCACAGAGTTGGCTATGAAGGTTGGCGAGACCTCTGGTCAGTACAACTTCGCTGAACTCTTCAAGGATGTGGATGGCGACAAGATGACCTACACAGCTTCTGTTGAGGATGCCTCTGTAGCTACTGTCTTCAAGTCGGAAGATGGATTCATCGTGGCTGGCAAGGCAGCAGGTAAGACCAACGTCAACGTAGTGGCTACCGATGCCAACGGTGCTTCTTCTACTGGTGTCATCTCTCTGACCGTATCAGAGACCACAGGCATCGACGGTGTTGAGGCCGATGGCAGCAACAAGGGGGATGTAACGGTCAACGAGAATGGTGAGGTTACTCTCCATGTCAATGCCGACAAGGCCGTGCTCCGTGTTTACAGCATTGCCGGTCAGCTGATGGCTCAGCAGATAGTCGGTCCTGTACATGCAGGCGATAAGGTTAGCCTTAACCTGTCTGGCTCTATAGCAGGTGTTTATCACCTCGTAGCCGACATCGATGGTAAGGTTTCTGCCATTAAGTTCGCACTCAAGTAAATTCTTTCTTCTATCCATCAGAGAGCCTTTGTGGTTCTCTGTAGGATAGGATAATCCACCCAAAAGTCCCGTGTCATGTTTATGATGCGGGACTTTTTTCTTTTCTCTTTCTATCCCACATTTCTATGTAGTATCTTTTTGGGGAAAGATAACTTCCTCATTAGCGAAAAGTCGATAGGTTTTTTCAAGAATTATGCAGAAAAGCTTGTGGGGTGAAAATAAAATGTGTAAATTTGCGTCACTTAACGGATGGTTACACAAATTCTATAACTTCTGAACTTGCTGAAGTTCTATAACATTCAATTACTATAACACAACGAAAAGACTTACGATGAAAAGATGGTTTACACTATGGGTTGTGCTCTTTGTTGTCTTATCGGCAATGGCAGTACCCGCCAAGCCAGGAGTCTGGCGCACCATTTCGCTCACTGATGGCACACAGGTCAAGGTACAGTTGGTTGGCGATGAGTTCATGCACTATTACCAGAGTGCGGACGGAACACGTTATCTCTATGATGCTGCTTCAGCAACTTATCAGGTTTATTCTGATAGCCAATTCTCGAATTCTCGTCGCAAGGCTGTGGCACGGAGAGCCAAGACCAACAACCGTCGCGCAGTGAGGCGAAAGGCTGATGTTACTAATATTTTCCAAGGCACGAAGAAGGGACTGATCATCTTGGCACAGTTTACCGACTCCAAGTTTCAGAGTGGTCACGACCGCGCTTTGTACAACAAGATAGCCAATGCTGAGAACTATACCGACAATGGATTCAAAGGCAGTGTGAAAGATTACTTCAAGGCACAAAGCGCAGGACAGTTCGAACTCGACTTTGATGTTGTAGGTATCTGTCAGCTGAAGAACCCATGTTCCTATTATGGAGGAAATGATTCTTATGGCAACGACCTTCGTGCTGGCGAGATGGTGGCTGAAGCTTGTCAGTGGGCAGCTACTCAGGGCGTTGATTTCTCCAAATACGACTGGGATGGCGATGGTGAAGTAGACCAGGTGTTTGTGCTTTATGCTGGAAAGGGTGAGGCTGATGGCGGTGCTGTATCTACGGTATGGCCACACGAGTTTGCTCTTTCTTATTCCGATTATGGTAAGTCGCTTTCCCTTAGTGGCGTCACTGTGGATACTTATGCCTGCAGTGCAGAGCTGAATGGTCGTGGCAAACTCGATGGTATTGGCACTTTCTGTCATGAGTTCTCCCATTGCATGGGATTCCCTGACTTCTACGATACGAGTTATTCAGGATGGTTTGGTATGGGCGCTTACGATCTGATGTGTGCAGGTAATTATAATGGTGACGGCAAATGTCCTGCAGGTTATTCGGCTTACGAGAAGCATGAATGTGGCTGGATAACATATCAGGATGTTACCCATATAGATGAAGCCCTCAACGTCACAGGGCTGAAAGCCATCAGCGAGGGTGGTAGTGCCTATGTTCTGAAAAACAAGGCGCACGAGGATGAATATTACATCATCGAGAACCGACAAAATACAGGTTGGGATGCCTATCTTCCTTCAGAAGGTGTGATGATCACCCATGTGGACTATGATGCCTATATTTGGTGGAATAATATGCCCAATACAAAGGGAAATTACTATGATGAACATAAAAATGTTTATTATAACGACCATCAGCGTTTGACCATTTTCCGTGCAGGACGTTCTACGTCAGATGATGGCGTTACTTCCGATCTTTATCCCTATAACACCAACAACAGTCTTACTGCCGAGTCCAATCCTGCTGCCACCTTATATAATAAGAATAGCGATGGCACCAAGTATATGCATGTGGACATCACGGATATCAGTGTGGCATCAGACGGAACAGCTTCGCTCACCTTTAGCAAGGCAGACCGCAGTAGTGGCAGTGGGGGAGAGACCGATCCCGATACTCCTGTCACACCATCTGGCTCAGTCTTGTTGTACGAGTCTTTTGATAAGTGTGGTGGAACGGGAGGCAATGATAATCAGTGGAGTGGCAATGGAGTAGCTGGGTCTGAAGCCCTCAGTATGGAGTTCGACAATAATGGCTGGACCAGTTCTAATAAGATCTTTTCTGGCAATCAATGTGTACGATTGGGCAACAGCAGTACGGCTGGTGTTATCACGACTCCTGCCTTTTCCGTCAATGGCTCGGCTTATCTGTCATTCAAGGCAGGAGGGTGGGACGGCACTAATGATGCCACCTCCCTGACGCTTTCTGTCAACAATGGTACGTTGTCGAAGACTTCCGTTAGAATACCGAAAGGCTCCTGGAACCAGTTTGGTGTCACTATCACAGCTACAGGCACAGTAAAGGTTACCTTCAAGGCCGACAAGAAGCGTTTCTTCCTCGACGAGGTGAAGGTGGTAGACCCAACCATCGACTCTGGCATTCACGACATCGTGACGGGCGAAGAGAATGGCATCGTGGCTTATTACTCGCTCAATGGAACCCGCCTCGATGGTCCTCGCCCCGGAGTCTGCATCGTACGTTATGCCAATGGCGAAGTACGTAAAGTCATCATCCGATGATTTGTTCTGCGATATTCCTTAGGGAAAAGTAATGATGAAAAAACAATAATGCCCACCCTTGGTACGGTAAGTAACCATGGGTGGGCATTATAGGTATTGCCGAGCGCAGCTAATATTATGTGAAAAGCACTTGCTCATATCAACCTTCTTATATTAATGTTCTCCACGATAAAATCCATTATTGCTCATTTCCGACCATTTCAAGAACATTTCTTGATAGTTGTCTTTAATGAATTCACGAATTATTCTCATTTCTTTATTGGTCAGAACACCCTGCTCTTTTACGACTGTATCACCATTTCCTAAAACAAACAACTTGGCTGAGCCAGATTCCGTTAAGTGTCGGTCACTCGCATGTACATGCATAGCTTCTACTATACAATGTGAAGTAAAATATAGGTAATACCCACATATCATAAAATCGTAATATTTAGGCATAAGTTTGTTCCATTAAATTCTTGTTTCGTTTCCAATACTTTTGAACAATGCTGATTTCAATATCATCCATATTGGTTTCTATTACATCACCCTCTCTTGTCATCACAAGAGCATGATATGGCGGGTGTAGATATACTACACGTATAAAGCCTTCTTCACTTTGCGAAAATGCATATCCGCAAACAATCATTATTGCTTTTTCAGCTACGGCTTTAATTTCTTCTTCCTTCATGATAATCTATTTTAACTGACTTGATTGGTTTGAGAAATGTCGTAGGATTTATATATAGATTCTTCAATATGGGCAAAAGGTCAATATACTCTTCTGTTTCACCAATGCCCTCATAATCAGCCATGACAACAATATATCCATTATCCCATTCCTTAACCTCTGTGAATCGTTTGAGGCGTTTTGGAGTACGAAATCGGATATTACTATTGCCATATCTAAAAGAAGTCATATCTCCATCATTGGAGAGAAATGCTTCTGATGAAATATTCTTGTTGTCCATACTTAACCTCCTTGTTTTTATGATTCTACTTTTCTTCTTTATAGATTATGCCAGTGAGCGCAATGAAAGCTTGCTTTCAGATTACCGAGCGCAGCTAATCTTATGCAAAGATATATTTTTCTTCTGAAAGATGCAAGCATTTTCTGGAAAATGTTTGAGAGTGAGGAAGATAAAACAACAATGCCCACCTTTGGTACGGTAAGTAACCATGGGTGGGCAATGTCTTTAATGAATGATGAATGATAGAAGAGTGTTTTACTTCACAACCTTTCTCGTTGTGTTGCCTTGCTTCACGATCAGCACACCGTGAGCTGGAACATCATCGAGCCAGAAGTCCTGTGTTTTCGACTTATACACCTCCTGACCTTGCATATTATATATATAGGTGTAGGGAGCAGAGATGTTGTGCTTAACAGTAACGGCAGAGATAGCAGTAGTGCCATCCTGTGATAATGTCATCGTGCCATCGGCAGCAACGGTAAGTGTGTACATGATGGTGCCACCTACGCTACGCAAGCATTGATAGGCTTTTTCTTTTGTCGACTTAGAGCCCAGAAACAGTTTGTAGGTGCCTGTAGAAATATTCTTTAATTCAGGCTCCTGACTCAGATTGAAATCAACTTCAGGATGATCTTTGTCACCGTAATTAAAACCACTCAACATACCAACATAAGGTGTTTCTGTATCCGTCTCGAAAATAGGATCAGTATAGAGCTTGCTACTGTTGTCACCCATGCCTTGTAGCACGATGTCTAATCTACCCTCGAACACGCGATGACTGTAATTATAGGCGTTCGTCAGTTTGACGTGCAACTCGTTATTGCTGATATAAAAACTATATCCGTCAGTTACCCATTGCGAAATGTTTTCCTCGTCAGCGCTCGGAGTCTCCTGTTTCTTGAAGCCTAAAACCATACTTTGACCAATGTTGAAACCCTCTCCGGTAAACCCAGTGATATTAGGTCTCAGAACATCAATATCAAACCATCCGTCTCCAGACTTTCCCCATCCCCAGTTGACATGTACTTTACCATCGCTCTGTATGCCATCGAGCAAGAAGGCATGACCTCCTTCTATCTCATCGCTACCGCAGTAGAGAACAGGCTGTTTAGCTTCCATCTCTTTGCGTACCAATTCCATCCATTCCGCATCGGTATAGAAGTCGCGCTGCAGACAATTGATAGCCAAAGAATCATATCTGAAGTTCTCGGCAAATCCCTTGGCAGCATACCATTCTATAGTACCACTACTATTAGCCTGATAATTCATTTGACTGGCAGCACCGGCATCAGCCATCAGTGTGGCTACGGCATCATTCTCATCTTTGATCATCAATCCATAGCTCGACTGCATAGCTGTCCATTGATAAGTATGTCCCAGTTCTCGCTTATACCACTTAGAGGTGCCCTCTTTGTCATTTTTATCTTTATATGTAGTTACGGAATATATGCCTGTACCCTTACTTGTAGCAGGATATTGATAGTACTTCATAATCTGTGCCATAGCTGTAGCTATACAACCCGTTGGGGCTGCGCTGCCATTAATCTGAGGGCAAAGATTGTTGAAAGGAGTTCCTTGATTCCAGTAGGTCTTGATAAAATTGGTGGGGCGTCCACTTGCTGCCATTGGGTTAGCACTATAAGTATTACCTTTGGTTTTCATCCTTTCAAGTGATTTATTGGCAGTATTCAGCCACCACTTCATGCCACAAGGCATATTATTTACATCAAAGTCTTCATCAGAAATTCCAAGCACAGGCTCCATGTCGTCATCTTTGCAGATGAACACCACCCCTTTGCCCTTGATTCCATAGACATTGACCATATCTAATGACTGATATTTCTCAACGGCAATATTGGCTGCAGCCTTCTTGGCTCCACCTGCCTGAAGATATGAGGAGCAGAGTGCTTGTAGTGCTATTGTCTGCATTTCCTCTTCGCTTCTGTCCTTAGCGAAGTTTGGCATAGCGAGTAGAGAAGCAATAAAAAGTGTAAGGGTCTTTCTCATATTATATAAATTTATTTGGAGGTAAAACTGACTCTAAACAAGAATGGCGAAGCACTTGTGGCTTCGCCATTCTCTATAGAATATAATAAACATTTTGTTTACTCGTTGGGCTCGAATGTATCGTAACCTGAGATCTGCCCCAAGTTACTTACACTTACATACCACTGCATTAAAATCTTGCAGTAATAGTCATCGTACATGAAGCTGGGTGAGTTTACCGATTGGCGAGTAAGGCCATCTGCATAATAGATTAATCCGTACTCACCATAAGGATATGGAGTAGCCTGCTCAGGAACTACAAGCTGGGTGATGGTAAGTCCATTTTGGTCTGTTCCCTTATTATCTGTAAGATTAAAGGTCATGTGCTTACCTGTTCCCCAGAAGTTCTTGAAGCGGAAGAGTTTCGGATTGGCATCATTTACCTGCAAGGTGGCTGGTTTGGAAGCGCCAAACAACTGAGCACCGGCACCATTGAAATTGTAAGTACCCTCGGCTACTGTAGTCCAGCTGTTGGCAGTAAACTGTACTGTAGCCAAAGACTTTCCACCACCTACAGCTACCACGGCTATAGTGTTGTCACCACTAAGATTCTTGATGGTCTTGTCAATATTGGCAGCACCTTCTGCGCCTTCAATCTTCTCACCATTCTCAACCACATAGTCCTTATAGCCTTCCTCGCCTAATTGAGTAAGGCGACTTTCATAATCAGCAGTTTTCTCTACCAGCAGATAAGCACTCTGTGTAGCGCTGTTGGTAGCGATACGAATCTGCGTATCAATATCAGCATCATTAGGCTCTGTGGCTGTGTACTGATAAAGAGTTGCTTTAGCTTGGCTGTCAGAACCGATGTCGGAACCTTCATCCTCAGAGCAGGCGGTAAACATAGCTACCGAAACGAGGGCAAAGAACAGTCCATAAATATATTTTTTCATATTCTTTTCTTTTATCTGTTAAACTAAAGTTTTACCATACATACTCTTGTGAGTCGCTTGTAGGAGTTGTTACCATCGGGTTCTGAGTACAAGCAGCATTGTATGCACCCTCACTCTCTACGATCATCAGTGTCATCCACTGTGGTACGGTTGTAGTGTTCCAACGATAACCCTCGGTATGATTGGTACCAGCATAGCTACGAATGACACCCTTGTTCAGACGCTTGATATCGAGAGTAGCAAAGCCTTCACCCCAAAGTTCTACACGACGCTGCCACCATATCTCGTTCTGGAAGCCTGAGTTACTGCTGTTGCCATACTTATCGTTGACATGCTTTCCGTATACATATTGCGGATCACGAGTCTTGGCAAAAGCTTCAAGAAGCTGCTTACCACGTGCCTCATCCTGCATACCAGCAGCCTCAGCCTCAATAAGCTTCATTTCCTCAACACGCATCAAAGGCACTGACTGGAGGAATCCTAAATGCTGATTGGCATGTCCTTCTGCACCATTGGCAGCACGGAACTTCAAACAAAGTCCACCTGTACCCGGCCAACTGGCAGCAGAGGCAGACTTTATCAACCAAGAAGGATAATCTGAATATTCCTTCAACTTATTAGTCAGCTCTTCACCTTCCATATCGTTGGTAGAGAAGTCTACGAAGCACTTCTTACGACAGTCGGTAGAAGGCATTGTTTCGTAAAGATGACGGTCTATCAACTTAGCATCACCATAGTTGGCAGCATAGCCACACTGTGAATTCACAGGATCAATCTCAAGAGTCATCTGCGAGCCCCATGAAGTATCACCGTCGTTGAGTTTAATACATGGGTCGGTATCCTTATAGGTTACGCAGAACATCCAAGCCTCGTTAGGCGTATTGAAGCCTTTATCGCGGTCAGTGTACTCTGCTGCAGTCATGACAGAGTAACCCTCCTGAGCCTTCTTGGCATATTCTTCAGCCTTGTCCCACTTGCCCATGACAAGATAGGCACGAGCCTTCAGACCATAAACCACAGATACATCGGGAGTGGTCTTGTCGGGACGCTGGTATCCTGCAAGGTATTCCTCAGCCTTGTCGAGGTCGGAGATGATGAAGTCCCACATCTTTTCGTTGGTAGCTCGAGGATTGTTGTTCATATCAATACTCTCGTCATCAGAAACGATAGGCACGGTCTCTGCCTGAGGATTTTTGGTATAGGTCTCGTTGGCATACATCTGAGCCATATCCTCATAGAAGAAAGCACGCATGGCGTATGCGATACCCACACCAGTCTTGTGGTCTGCAGAAGGATTGGCTGCACCCATCTTGATAACAATGTTGCAGTTCTTTATCCACGCATAATAAACAGTCCATGGAATCTGACATGCCGCATATGATGGGGTCAATACATCGAAATAATTATACCAAACGGTGAACCAACTAAAACCACTATGCTGTGAAGGAAAAGCCATATCCTGACCCATCAAATCGCGCTGAATCATCTGTGAAGGATAACCGAAATCACAATTGAAGTCGCCAGGATCTCCACCATAACATGCACGTCCATTGATATCTGCCGTGATGGCAGAAACGAATTTGTTGAACGAGTTAGGTGCAGTGGAAACCTGACCGATGGTGACAGTGCTGCTCTGTGGGTCAATTTCTTCGATACAACTGGTGAACGAAGTTACAGCCAAAGCAAGGGCAGCCCATGTTGTTTTATTTATTTTCATCATTGTTTCGTCATTTAATGTTGTTAGAACGTCAATTGAATACCACCTGAAATATTACGTGTAGGTGAGTAACTTGTGCCAGTCACGCCATCATAAGAAAAGCGTGGGTCCAGACCCTTGCGAGCTGAGATGAAGCCTAAGTTCTCTCCGGAGCAGTAAACTCTGATCTTAGAGAAGTAAGGTACCAGATTCTTGGGAAGAGTGTAACCCAATGTGAATGACTGGAAGTTGAAGTAACCTGCATTGGTGAGGAAACGATCAGATACCTGACTGTTGTCATCACCAAACTGCCAGCGAGGAATGTTGCTGCTGGTGTTGTTTGTACTCCAAGACTTGATATAGTCTTTATGAATGGCAGCACCACCAGAGGAGTTTTCTGTCATAGGATCCATCAAACCAGCATACTTCATATCGTACACCTTACCGCCAATCTGGAAATCGAAGCTAAGCGAAGCATCAAAGCCCTTATAAGAAACTGTCGTGCTCAAACCACCAGAAACCTTAGGAAGCAGAGAACCTGTTTCGTACATACTGGCCTTGGAAGCGTTTGTAGTAGTATAAGACAACTTCTTACCAGGATGTCCGGTAATCTCATTTTCTGAAACATCTTCATCTACCCAATAGAGGGCTTCGCCCTTTTCGTTTACACCAGCATACTTGTGAAGGTAACCATTATAAAGAGGACCTCCCTCTTTATACCAATACAAGGTATAATCCATAGCACTTTTCGCATAGAAACCGCCATACTGGTTCTTTTTACTTGAGTCGAGCTTCAAGATCTTTGTCTTGTTATGTGCCAAGTTTGCTGTAACTGACCAGTCGAAATCCTTAGTGCGGAAAATGTGACCTGTCAAAGTCAACTCAACACCAGTGTTGCGAATGTCACCTACATTGTTGTAGTAACCACGAGTACCCTGTGACTCAGGAACATTCAACCAGAAGAGCAAGTCGGTAGTCTTCTTGGTATAGAAGTCGAAGCTACCACTCAGTCTGCCCTTGAAGAAACTGAACTCTGTACCAATATTGAAGTTGGTAGTGGTTTCCCAAGTAATCTTAGGATTACCCAAGAGTGCGAAAGATGCAGACATCTCTGTATCTGAAACCTGAGACAAGGTATAGAGGTCGGTGTAAGCCCAGTCGCCGATGTTGTCGTTACCCTGCTGACCGATAGAAGCCTTCAACTTCAACTCGTCTACCCAAGGAGCTTTAAACCATGCCTCCTTGTTAATAAGCCAAGCAGCGCCTACTGACCAGAAACTACCCCAACGGTTCTCTTTGGCAAAGCGTGAAGATGCATCACGACGATAAGAGAAAGAGCCGAAGTACTTGTTGTCATAATTGTACTGCGCATTACCGAAGTAACCTTCTACGTTGTATCCTCTTTCATAACCGCTACTGTCTTTCTTCTTAGCAAAAGCACTAATCTGCAGAATACTTGGAGAGAAACCACCTTCAGCTGTAGCTGAAAGATAGGTAGTGTTAATCTTGTAATATTCGTGACCAAGCATCAAGGTTACGTTATGCTTACCAAAGTTGTCGAAATAGGTAAGGGTCTGAACATGATTCTGACGCCAGCTTTCTGAAGAAGCCTTACCAAGTTCACCTTTCACTACAGTTTTTGCGCCAAAGAATGGGTTGGCATAGGCTGTCGAGTTGCTCTGTCCCCAAATAATGGTACTGGTCAAGTTGGCCTTTAAGAAGTCTGTAATCTGGAAGTCTGCAGTAAATGTACCATTCAATTGATGACCCTTGGTCTGACTCTTGTCGTAGTTGTTGGAAGCAACAGGGTTGGTATTGTTGAGGAATGGTCGGTTGACACCTAATGTTGAGCTACCCAAATCATACAAAGGCAATCCTCTCTCATCTGTTGGAATAAAGATATTGCCATTCTCATCTTTCTGACGCAGATACAATGGGAAAATAGGAGCCATTCTGGATGTGAAACTCAAGCTGGTACCTAAGTTGGCATTGGCATCCTGTGTAGAGTTTACAAATGCAATGTTAGCTCCCAACTTTAACCACTTCTTGATCTGATAGTCAGCCTTCAATCGAGCAGTGATACGTTCGAAACTTGAATTTTTAATGATACCCTCATCATTCAAGTAACCTAAGCTGGCATAGTAAGAAGATCGTTCTGTACCACCACTTGCATTTACGTTGTACTCCTGACGCAAAGAGTTCTGGAACACTGCGTCGCTCCAGTCATCAGGTGTCAAATAATAAGACTGGCCATTGGCAGCTGTTACCATACGACCCAATGTCGCATTAGGATTCAACTTGCCATCCAAGCCTATGAGTTGCTCACCAGTAGGATAAGAATATACATTATAGGCCAACTTGTTTAACATATTTGTGTTAGCCTTCACATTTGCAGCATTGGCACTCATGCCATCACCATAATAATATTTATTGTAGAACTCTGAATATACAGCCTCGTAATACTGACCTGGGTCTGTGATAACATCGTACTCTGGAACGGCACGAGAGTTAACACCCCACTTCATATCTACGTTGATCTTTCCTTCCTTGTTAGCACCTTTCTTGGTTGTAACAATGATAACACCAGCAGCACCACGTGCACCATAAAGAGCAGCAGAAGCTGCATCCTTCAATACAGTAACCGACTCGATATCATCGGTAGGGATATTAGAAAGACTTGCAGAATAAGGAGCACCATCGACAATTACCAATGGGTCTGTAGCAGCATACATAGAAGCAATACCACGAATGTTGATGCTACCCTGACCTGCACCTGGCTGGCCTGAGCTACCGCGCATCTGCAAACCAGATACAGAACCAACCAAAGCATCAGCTACGTTAGTGGTAACCTTCTTGGAAAGTTCCTCAGAACCTACTACAGCTGCCGAACCTGTGAAGGCGCTCTTCTTGGCTGTACCATAGGCAACAACCATAACCTCATCCAAAGATTGGTTGTCTGGATCCAATACAATCTTCATGTTCTTTGCGGCTTTGACGGTCTTGGTGACCATGCCGATGTACGATACCTCCAACTTCGCGTTGGCTG
>ERZ772820.2726-NODE-2726-length-12075-cov-2.769717_pt1 | contig 12075 bp, 10 predicted proteins | sample MGYA00511377_ERZ772820 | MGnify/ENA primary metagenome ERZ772820 (study PRJEB29015, sample SAMEA2737684) | human gut metagenome | biome: human gut; feature: human-associated habitat; material: faeces | place: China | collected 2012 ...
GCCGAAGAAGCGGCGGGCGGCGGCAGGACGGGTCCCGGGGGCATGGATATTCCGTGTCCGTCTTGCTTCCTACTCACCATAAGAAAGTCCGAACCTGTCGTACACGCCAAATACGGGCGTGTTCGCCAGGCTCGGACTTTCTTATGATTCGTATCCAGATGCCGGCACACTGGAATAACCATAGCGCGCCCACTCCCCTCCACCCGCAGCCTGGGCCTGACGCAATGACGCGGGGCTGTGTACCACGGGAGCTGGGAAAGGCGATTATGCAGCAAATGTTGTTTTTATTGTTACTATTATTATTATTGTTGTTGTTGTTGTTGTTGTATGGTTTTTGTTTTTTTACTAGTGGAGCCAATACACAGCCCAAATACTTGTGGGAGGGAGAGGGGGAGGCGGGGAAGAGTGCAGGATTCCTTTTCCGAGGCTCGCAGGAACTAAAGCCGAGGAAACGAGAAGTCTGCGCGCTTCCCCGCCTCCCCCTCTCCCTCCCACAAGTATTTGGGCGTATCTTCAAACACTTTGACATTTTGCACAGAATCATGTAATATTTTTGTAAACACTTACAAATACTTCGTATGAGAGCAATTCATATTGCCTTTTAAAGCCACAGGGAGGTATACTAAAGGAGTAAGAACGGAGGCAAACCATGAAACTGAACAGAACGACACAGAGAACCGTGGAAATATTGAAGATGATATCCAGAACACCGGAGGGAGCTACGCTCGATGATCTCTGCGAGAAGCTGAATCTTCCGAAGACGAGCGCCTACGATATTGTGACGACGCTGGCCGAGATGGGGATGGTCAATGTGGCCAGGGGGCAGAAGCAGAGCTATACCATCGGGCTGATGGCTTACCGCATTGGAATTAACTATACGAATAATCTGGATTTTATCGGCACCATTGAACCGGTACTCAAGGCATTTTCCAAGGAAGTGGGCAAGACCGTGTTTTTTGGAATCCCTTCCGACCACCACGTTGTCTACATATGCAAGTTTGAACCGGAGAATCCGATCATTACCACGGCGACGGTGGGTTCGAAGAATCCCATGTACTGCACCTCGCTGGGAAAGGTCATTCTTGCATACAGTGACGAGGAGACGAGAGAGCAGGTGATAAACCGGATTAAATTTGTGAAGCACACAGAACGGACAATACTGGGAAGAGAACAGCTTTTGAAAGAGCTGGAGAAGGTCCGGGAGCGTGGATACGCTTTCGACGCGCGGGAGATGGAAGAGCATATGCAGTGTGTAGGAGCCCCCGTGTTCGACCGGGACGGTTCCTGCCTGGGAGCGATCAGCGTGTCCAGTCTGTACAAACCGACGGAGGATTATGAGGCGCTGGGGGCACTTGTAGCGGCAAAAGGACGGGAAGTTTCGAGACTGTTGGGCTATTTTGAGTGACAGCGGCCGCGTTCCGCCGCGTAAGTCCGGCATGCCGGATTCTTTATTCGAAAATATAAAGATTTCCTGTTGACAAAATGAAGAGAAACGATTAATATTCAATTATAAGAATCGCAATTATGAAAGACATTCGTATATGCGAATAAGAAGGAGAGAGCAATCATGAAAAAAGAACAGGTTTTAGCAAAGATGAAAGAAGACTGCCTGGTAGCCGTTGTTCGTGCAAAGAACTTGGAGCAGGGCGAGAAAGTGGTTGACGCGATTATTGCCGGCGGCATCAACTTCATTGAGATTACGATGACGATGGATGAAGGCAACCCGGTTGAATTCATTGCAAAGATGTCTGAAAAATATAGAGATAACAAAGACGTTGTTATCGGTGCGGGTACCGTACTCGATCCGGAGACAGCAAGAGCCGTTATTCTGGCAGGTGCGAACTACGTTGTGAGCCCTGGTTTAAACGTAGAGACCATTAAGATGTGCAACCGTTACAGAGTGCCGATGCTTCCAGGCGTAATGACACCAACCGAGGCTATTACCGCATTAGAAGCCGGCTGTGACATCATCAAGATCTTCCCTGGCAATATCATGGGACCGGCAGCCATCAGCTCCTTCAAAGGCCCGCTTCCTCAGGGCGAGTTCATGCCATCCGGCGGTGTTGACGTGGACAACGTGGACAAGTGGATTAAGGCAGGCGCTTACGCAGTAGGAACAGGCAGCAGCTTAACAAAGGGCGCTAAGACAGGCGATTTTGCAGCAGTTACGGCAAAAGCTCAGGAATTTGTAAAAGCGGTTGCGGCAGCACGCGCATAAGACAGACGATTCAGATAAAGTTGAAAATAGAATTAAGGAGAGAAAATAATGGCAAAAGTAGTAACAATGGGCGAAATCATGTTAAGATTATCTACCCCGAACAATGAGAAGTTTATCCAGGCAGATGAATTTGACGTAAATTACGGCGGCGGCGAGGCAAACGTAGCAGTTTCCCTGGCTAATTACGGCCATGACGCAGAGTTTGTGACAGCGGTTCCGAAGAACCCGATCGGAGAATGCGCAGTAGCAGCACTGAGAAAGTACAACGTATGCACAAAGCACATTGCAAGATGCGGTGAGAGACTGGGTATCTACTTCCTGGAGACCGGTTCCGCCATGAGAGCATCTACTGTTGTTTATGACAGAGCTCATTCTTCTATTTCCACAGCAACCGAGGCGGATTTCAATTTTGATGAGATTTTTGAAGGCGCCGACTGGTTCCATTTCACAGGTATCACACCGGCAGTCAGTGACTCTGCTGCAGAGCTGACGGAAGCGGCCTGCAAGGCTGCAAAGGCTCACGGAGTTACGGTATCTGTAGACTTAAACTTCCGTAAGAAATTATGGTCTTCCGAGAAGGCTCAGAAGGTCATGACAAACTTAATGCAGTACGTGGACGTATGCATCGGCAACGAAGAGGATGCAGAAAAGGTTCTCGGATTTAAGCCGGGCAACACTGATGTAACCTCCGGCGAACTGGAGCTGCAGGGTTACGTTGACATCTTCAATCAGATGATCGACAAGTTCGGCTTTAAGTATGTGATCAGCTCCTTACGTGAGAGCCATTCCGCTTCTGATAACGGCTGGTCAGCCTGCATCATGGACGGCGCTACACGTGAGTTCTATCACTCCAGAAAGTACCACATCACACCAATCGTGGACCGTGTAGGCGGCGGCGATTCCTTTGCAGCCGGCGTAATCTGCGGCATGGTGGACGGTAAGGATTATAAGAGTGCTCTGGAGTATGCGGTAGCTGCTTCCGCATTAAAGCACACCATTCCCGGCGACTTCAACTTAGTTACGAGAGAAGACGTTGACAGCCTTGCAGGCGGAGACGGTTCAGGACGTGTACAGAGATAAAAAATAAGACAGCGGGGTCATTCTAATCAGCTTTTAAAAGCTTTTATAGAATGGCCCCTCTTTTTAAAAGTGAGGAAGATTAATCATGAGTGACAGACCATTTGATTTGCTAAGTTTAGGTGAACTGCTGCTGCGCCTGTCTCCGGCCGGAGTGGAACGTCTTGTGCGCGGAGACTCATTTCAGAAGCAGGTGGGGGGAGCAGAGTTAAACGTCGCAGTCGGCGCGGCCCTTTTGGGGCTTCACACCGGCGTGGTGACCCAGCTTCCGGCCCATGATATGGGTAATTTTGTGAAAAATAAAGTGCGCTCCTATGGAATCAGTGATGATTTCTTTGTCTATGACCACAGCTCTGACGCGAGACTGGGCCTCTATTACTATGAATACGGCGCGCACCCCAGAAAACCGAAGGTTATTTACGACAGAAAGAACAGTTCCTTTTACAGCATTTGCATCGATTCTTTCCCGGAGGACATGTTCCGTGCGGCAACCTGTTTCCACACGACGGGTATTACCCTGGCGCTGTGTGAAAACACGAGAAGGACTGCCATTGATATGATCCGCAGGTTCAAATCCAACGGAACCATCATATCCTTCGATGTGAATTTCCGCGGGAATTTGTGGACGGGCGAGGAGGCCAGGGAGTGCATCGAGCAGATTCTCCCGTATGTGGATATCTTCTTCTGTTCAGAGGACACCGCCCGGCTGACCTTTCAGAAGACGGGAACGGCCAGGGAGATGATGAAGAGCTTTACGGAGGAATACCCCATCTCCATCGTGGCTTCCACCCAGAGAGTGGTGCACAGCCCGAAGAGCCATACGTTCGGTTCCGTGATCTATGATGCGGCCAGGGACGAATACTATGAGGAAGAGCCGTACCGCAATATTGACGTTGTAGACCGGATCGGCAGCGGAGATGCCTATATCGCGGGCGCTTTGTACGGACTGTTAAGCAGCGGCGGCGACTGCATGAAGGCGGTGCGTTACGGGAACGCGGCCAGCGCGCTGAAAAACACGATTCCCGGCGATCTGCCCACCTCGGATTTAGAGGAAATGAACATGATTATCCGTGAGCACAACCAGAAGGGTCCTCAGAGCGAAATGAGCCGCTGAAACTGGAAAAATCTGGTTGACAAGACGGTATTATAAAACTATTATATATAGTAATGGCAAAACTGTCGAAAGGCAGTGACGCAAAGCTAAAGGGCCGTATGGGCAGCCAGCTGCTAAAACCTTACGAGATGTTGGGGCTTCAGCCAGATTAATCTGTCTGAAGCCTTTTTGCGTAACAAGAAAAGCTGCCGCCCCAGACGGGTTTTCATACAGAGTTTTTTAAGGGGCCATCCCTGACATATTTTTGCTGCTTGATTCGTAAATGGCGACCTGTAGGAAACGAGGAGGGAAAATATGAAAAAGGAAAACAGCTTCAGCCGGAATCATGTGAGAGCCGTGCTGCTGCTTGTCGTGCTAGTTCTGGCTTTCATCTATCTGTTTCTGTACGATTTTTCGAGGCGTGTCGACCATTTGATGACGGACATGACGACAGAACATCTTGCGGACGTTAATGACCAGTCCCAGACCGCGGTAAAGAACGAATTGACCAGAGTATTTGAGGAAGTGCGGTATACGGCGGATTTTTTGTCTGAGACGCCTGAACTGACAGAGGAAAGCCGTCAGAGAGTCTATGAGCAGCTGAAAGAGAAGTGTGGATTTGCCAATATCAGACTGGTTTCTGCTGACGGAGGACTGTATACGGTGGAGCACGAGGAGCTTCCGCATTCGACGGGAGGCTATGTAGAAGGAATCTGCAGAGGGGAAAGCGGGATGACGGATGTCTTTCCATCCAGCGTAACCGGACAGGAGGTCTTCGCCTTTTATGCACCGGTAAGAAGAGGAGAGACTGTAGAAGGCGGAATTGCAGGGATCATGATCGTGGAGCAGATGGTGGATATGGTAACCACCAACGGATTTAATTCCGGAAGCTACAGCTACGTGTTAAAGTCAGACGGAACGGTGATCATGCAGACCAGCCATGCGGACAGTCTGTACAGCGGACGGGACTATTTCAGTTTCCTGCGAAGTGATACGGATATGGGGGAGGAGTCCGTCGAAGAACTGCAGGAGAAGATGGAGCGGAAGGAGCGGGGCGTCTTTCTGTTCACTTACGGGAAAGAGAAGCGGATCGTCTATTACGCGCCGGCTCAGATCAATGACTGGTACGTGCTTACCGTAGTTCCCTATACGGTCTCTAACTGGTACCGTGAACACATTGGCAAGACGGCTCTGTACCTTACGGTGAAGATGCTCCTGCTGTTCCTGGCGGAACTGGCAGTCATCGTTTTATGGTTCAGGAAGACGAGAAATATAATCCTGGACTCCAAGACGGCGCTGGAGCTGGAGAAGAAAAAGCTGGAACTGGCGCTTCTTCATTCCACCGGCACTACATTCGAATACGTGCCCAAGGATGACAGTCTTAGCTTTATTTCCCCTCCGGTGGTGAAGACGGCAGAATTTCCACCGGTCCTATATCAGGTTTCGGCAAAAGGAGCTGCCTGTGGGCTGGTGGCTCCGGAGGATCTGGAGAAGTGGAGGATGATCTTAAAGAGGGCGGCAGAGGGAAAAGAGCCGGATCCGCTGGAATTTGCAGGAGGCACCTCCTTTTCAGAGGATACGTATTTCAGACTGTCCGTGACTCCGGTGATCGTCGGAAAGGGTGAGGTGGCCAATGCCATCGGAACACTGGAGGACATTACGGAGGAGCGGAGAATCAGGAGGCAGTTTGCCCAGGAGGAGCAGTACCGTGCAGCGCTTCTCTCGGAGGCGGTTGCCATGTGGTCTGTTGATCTCGTAAAGCAGCAGGTGCTGGCCTGTACCATTCACGGGAAAGACTGGATGGAAGACGGAAGCGGATTCTTATACAGCAGCAGATTCGTGGAGAAGATGTGCCGGTACATTCACCCGGCGGACCATGACAGGATCGCCGGACAGATGCAGGCCAAGCGTATGCTGGCCGCCTATTACACCGGAGAACGGGAGCAAAAGGAACTGTTTCGGGCGGCGTATCCTGGATCGGATGATTACAAATGGATGACGTGTACCATCTCCCTCCTGACGGAGCCTGTCTCGGGAAATCCGGTGGCTTTCGCCTACGTCCGGGATGTGGATGAAGAGACAAAACGGAAGATGGAGCTGTTGTATTCCTCCGAGAGGGATCCCCTGACAGGTCTCTACAACAGAAGAAATATCGAGGAGAAGGTGGAACAGGCCCTGAAACACGAGGACAGCCTGTCCTGTCTGATGATGCTGGATTTAGATGGATTTAAGGAGATCAATGACAGGTACGGCCATCAGGAGGGAGACTCAGTCTTAAAGAAGATGGCGAGGATTCTCTCTGGTGCATTCCGGTCTGACGACCTGATCGCCCGGTTCGGCGGCGATGAGTTTGTCGTGTTCCTGGAGCGCATACCGAACCGCGAGTGTGCCAGCTTCCGGGCCGAGGAGGTGCGCCGTCAGGTATATGCCCTGACGATGGACGGAGAGGACAGTATCGTATCCATCAGCATTGGAATCGCATTCAGCCCACAGGATGGGAATACGTTTGAATTGCTCTACAGGCACGCGGATGAGGCACTCTACAGCGCCAAAGGGCGTGGAAAGAACCAGATCGCGTTTTACGGGGAAGAGGAAGAGATCATGGTTCTGGAAAGACTGGATTAAGGGATCAGACGAAAAATACCGGTGACGGAAGAATACCTTTTTGAAGTGTTCTTCCGTCACCGGTATTTTTTTGTCTGATCTGCGGCAGGAATCAGTTTCCGCATTCTATGCTGATTTCGTTGAATCTGTCCAGAATATCGTCCACCTTCAGGGCGGCCTTGTCTTCATCGGCGCAGTCGATGATGGCATTGCCCTGGTGCATCATGATGAGACGGTCACCGTATTCCACGGCGTAGCGTAAGTTGTGAGTGACCATGATTGTGGTTAAGTTCTTTTCCCTGACGATCTGGTCGGTCAGCTCCATGATGACCTCAGCGGTCTTGGGATCCAGTGCGGCCGTGTGTTCATCTAGAATCAGAAATTCGATGGGAGTCATGGTGGACATCAAAAGAGCCATAGCCTGGCGCTGGCCGCCGGAGAGAACACCGACCTTTACGTGCAGCTTATCTTCCAGCCCCAGTCCAAGGGAATGAAGCTGTTCTTTGTAGTAATTGATTCTCTGACGGTTTGTACCGGGAAGGAGATTGAAGGGCTTTCCCTTATTGTCAGCCAGGGCCATATTCTCCAGTATTGTCATGTGGGGACACGTTCCCATGGCCGGATTCTGGTACACGCGGCCGATACGGCGCTGACGTCTGTATTCCGGCATGCTGGTTATGTCTTTTCCGCCGATGATGATGCGCCCGCTGTCCAACGGAATGCTTCCGCAGATAATATTTAACATGGAGGTCTTGCCGGAGCCGTTGCTTCCGACCACGGAGACGAACTGGCGGTCCTTTATGGTCAGGCTGAAGTCCTCGAATAAGCACATCTCATTGACGGTTCCCTGATTGTAGTATTTATTGATCTTTTTTAATTCAAGCATGACTCTTCACCTTCTTTTCCCTGCCGTTGCTGAGTACGAGTATGACGAGGAACAGCGCGGCCGTAATCAGTTTTAAATCGGAGGCCTCCAGCCCTAAGTAGATGGCGAGAGAGACGCAGCCCTTATAAATGATGGAACCGATGACGACAGCCGTCGTGGATTTGACAAAGCCAACGCGTTTGAACAGCTTCGTACCGATGATGACATTTGCCAGACCGATGACGATGGTGCCGGTACCCATACTGATTTCAAAGAAGCCTTTCTGCTGACAGTAGACGGACCCGGCCAGCGCGGCCAGGCCGTTGGCGATGGCCAGACCCACGATTTTTACCATCCCTTTGTCTTTGGCAAGAGAGGTAACCAGCGTGTCGTTGTCGCCGACCGCCCGGAGCAGGTAGCCGGACCGTGTCTTTAAATAGAGGTCCAGCAGAAGCTTTCCCAGGATCACAATGACGGCGAGAATGATAACAACGATGAAATTACTGATGCTGTCCGGAAACATACGGCTGACGAAACCATTTTCAAAGATCGAGTCACTGTTGAAGATGGGGACGTTGGATTTACCCGCTACTCTTAAGTTGACAGAGTAGAGAGCAGTCATGACAATGATACCTGACAGCAGATCCCGGACCTTTAATTTCACGTGGATGAATCCCGTCACGCACCCGGCCAGGACGCCGGCCGCAAATGCGGCGAACAGCGTGAGCACCGGATTAACTCCGGCCAGTATCAGTGTGACCGTTACGGCTCCGCCAAGCGGAAATGTTCCGTCCACAGATAAGTCCGGAAAGTCCAGAATCTTATAGGTGATATAGACGCCCAGTGCCATGATGGCATAGACCAGGCCTTCTTCAAATACGCCAAGTATGATTGACATGATTGCGTTCCTCCAGGAGAAGTATTTTAGTTCCGCGGGCAGTGAGCCGGGCGGGAGAGTAATTGATTACTGTGTGATTTCGGTAAATATGGCAGCTGCGGAATCTGTTAAATCCTGCGGAAGGGTAATGCCGAGATTTTCAGCAACCTTGCTGTTGCCGTAGAATGCGGCTTCCTCGATGACTTCGAAGTTCATCTCGCTGGCTTTCTGTTCGCCCTTTAACACTTTGGCAGCCATTTTGCCGGTCTGGATTCCCAGATCGACGTAATCGAGACCCATGGAAGCCAGGCAGCCGATCTTAACCTGTTCTACCTCGCTTCCGAATACCGGAATGTTTTTCTTTGCAGCTTTATCCAGGATCATCGGGAGAGAGCTTACAACCGTGTTGTCGGTTAAATTGTTTAAGCAGTCTGCTTTTTCCAAAATGCTGTCTGCAGCCAGCGGGATATCGGCGGTGGAGGTTACGGCGCCTTCCACGATCTCAAAGCCGTAATCCGGAGCTGCTGCCTTGTATTCGGCGATGGCGGTTTCGGAGTTGACTTCGCTGGTGCTGTAGAGAATACCGATCTTCTTTGCATCCGGAAGAATCTGACGGATCATTTCCAGCTGCTTTTCTACGGGGAGTTTGTCGCTGGTTCCAGTGACCTCGCCGACCGGTGTTCCGTCTTCATTTGCAAGCGCCGCGGCGACCGGATCGGTGACCGCCGTGTAGATGACCGGAACGTTGTCTTTCTTCGCCCCGCCGTAGGCTGCCTGAGCGATCGGAGTCGCGATGGCGCAGATTAAATCTGCCTTTTTGGAAATAAAGTTGTTGATGATCTGGCTGGCTGTTCCGCCGTCTGCCTGTGCATTTTCATAGAGAATGGTTAAGTTCTGGCCTTCAACGATTCCTTCATCAGCCAGTCCCTGTAAAAATCCGTCGCGGCAGTTGTCCAGGGAACCGTGCTCTGCAAACTGGCCGATGCCGATGGTGTAGGACTTGCCGTCTTCTGCGGAAGCGTCCTTGGCGGCGGTGGTGTCTGCGGCTTCTGCTGCGGTGGTATCTGCTGCGGCCGTTGTAGTGACAGCCTCTGTGGCAGTGGCAGCAGGATCCGCCGGTTTGGAAGAACAGCCCGCGAGTGCGGTTACTGTCATGGCTGCGAGTAAGAGTGCTTTCGTTGTTTTTTTCATAATTGTTTCCTCCTGATTTTTCTGGTTTGCTTTAAAAACATAAAAAAAGTCCCAAGTATGCGCGATAACATACTTGAGACGAATTAACAATCCGCGGTGCCACTCAAATTGACTTCCTTAGAAGTCCCCTTTTCATATACTAACATATATGCCACCAGATAACGGTTGTGGTCTCCGTCGATCCCTACTTACCAAATGGTTCAGGACCGCCCTCAAAAGTCCATTCAGCTGTCTGCTCTATATCGCACTCACACCGGCGGCGACTCTCTGAAATATTGCGGGATAGCTTACTCCTCTTTTTCAACGGTTTATTTTATTGCTTATTATATTAATGCGTCAAAGTGAATTTGTCAATAACTAATTTAAAATTCTTCTGTATTTCCTCTATTTTCCGAAAAAGCGTGCCAGCGGGCTGATTAAGTTGGATAAGTCTAAAATCGCCTGATTGAGCGTCTGGATATCCACGGAATTAATCTGCCGGAGGGCTTCCTTCACACTCTGGTCACTGGAGGTTACCAGGTTGTCGATGTCCGTTACCATCTGGCCCAAATTCGCCTCCTCCAGCTCTTTGGCCACCACATTTACACTGTCCATCACCGTCTCCACATCGTCGAAAAGCCGGTTGACACGGGGGATGATAGTTGCAGAGGTATAGATGACGATGGCAAGGATCAGAATACTGGCCAGAGCGGTGATCTGAGACATCCGGGACTGCTTTTTCGCGTAGGAGGCCTGGCGTTCATTGGAGTCCTCCAGCCTTTTTAACATGGCCTCCAGTTCTTTATCCGACAGGGAGGCAAAGGGATTTTTTTTCTCTTCCATACTGATATCCTTCTTTCTGGTTCATTACGGCGCAGAAGCCGTTTCTTACTTTCAGTATACTACGGCCTGTGGGAAAAATCGAGGAAATATCTTCCTAAGGATATTAAATTGTGGTAAACTAAAGCAAATATCTGTAAAATGGAGGTTTAACAAATGAAGCTCTTAATTGTTGTGGACATGCAGAAGGATTTTATAGACGGCGCGCTGGGAAGTTCCGAGGCGCAGGCGATTGTACCCAGTGTAAAAAAGATGATTGAGGAGTATCAGGCGGCGGGAGACGATGTGATTTTTACGCTGGACACCCACGATGATAAGTATATGGACACCCAGGAAGGAAAGAATCTGCCGGTGCCTCACTGCATCAAGGGGACCGATGGCTGGGAACTGGATTCTTCTCTAAAGGAATTTCAGGGGAAACGGTTTGAGAAGAACACCTTTGGAAGCACCGCCCTCATGGAATACGTTCAGGAACGGCCGTATGAGTCTGTCATGCTGATCGGAGTCTGTACGGATATCTGCGTCATCTCCAATGCACTGCTGGTAAAGGCCGCCATCCCGGAGGTGCCGGTTCTCGTGGATTCCTCCTGCTGCGCGGGAGTCACGCCGGAAAGCCATGAAAATGCCTTAAACGCGATGAAGATGTGCCACATTGCGGTGCAGTAGACGATAAATCGGGGAAGGAGGTCTGCGCGATGGCACAGCGGATACTGATTGCGGATGACAGCGAGGAGATCATTGAAATTCTGCAGATCCTTCTGACCGGAGAAGGGTACGAGGTGGTGACCGCGGGAGACGGTGAAGAAGCGGTCAGGCTGGCGGACGACACCATTGATTTAATCATTCTCGATGTGATGATGCCGGTTAAGTCCGGCTACGTGGCCTGTTCGGAGATCAGAAAAAAGACGATGGCTCCCATCCTGTTTCTGACGGCCCGCACCCAGGATTCCGATAAATCCATGGGATTTTCGGCGGGAGGCGACGATTATCTGGCGAAGCCATTTTCCTATTCGGAACTCCTTTCCAGGTGCAAATCGCTTCTGAGACGGTATCTCGTCTACCAGGGAAAGAGCTTCGCCGCGCCGGATAACCGTCTGGTGCTGGGGGATCTTACTGTGGATCAGGACACACGGACCGTGACCGTGGAAGGCAGGGATGTGAATCTGACCTCCAGGGAGTACTGTATTCTCGTTCTCTTATTAAAGAACCGGAGAAAGATCTTTTCCTCGGAGAATATCTATGAAAGTGTCTGGAATGAACCGTACTTTTACTCTGCCAACAACAATGTAATGGTCCATATCAGAAACCTTCGCAGGAAAATTGAGAAGGAC
>ERZ772820.2728-NODE-2728-length-12069-cov-5.442817_pt1 | contig 12069 bp, 9 predicted proteins | sample MGYA00511377_ERZ772820 | MGnify/ENA primary metagenome ERZ772820 (study PRJEB29015, sample SAMEA2737684) | human gut metagenome | biome: human gut; feature: human-associated habitat; material: faeces | place: China | collected 2012 ...
CTATGTGCCAGAGCGCTTTGCCGTACCCGAGGCGAGTGTGCTCATCTGCACCGCGCTCTCCGGCGGGACACTGCGCGAGCGGCTGAGCGACGCCGCCGCGCGCTACGGCACGCAGCGCATCGCACTCGACTGTCAGCGCCTTGCGATGGACTTCGTTCTCCCCTGCCGCAGCGGCGAGGGAACGCCGCTCACACCGGAGGAGCTGTCCGCACGGCGCGAGCGCTGCGGCGCGGCGGTCTTTTTCTCCGAGGAGCTGTGCGCGAATTATTTCAGCTACACCGCACAGGGCCGGGCGCATTTTGTTCTCTTCGACACCGCCGAAACGCTGCGATGCAAGCTCCGGCTCGGACGTGAGCGCGGCATGGAGACCGCCTTTCTCATGTATCCCGAGGTCAGCGACCTCCTGCCGGAGCTGCTCAATGCTTAGCGGTCATTGCCGCGTGCTCCTTCTGAAGCTCCGCAAACAGCTCCGCGGGCCTCCAGCCGCGGTTCGCCGCGGTCAGCATCGCCTTATACGGAATGCGCAGTCCGGTGCGGCGCATGGCGTTCAGCGCCTGATTCATGCGGTCGCCGTAGAAGCCGCAGAACACGAGCATCGGCTCCGCGAGCGGCGTACCTGCATAGACCTCCTCCGTGCGCAGGCAATCCGCCGCGCCCGCGAGTGCGCCGACCGTCTGCGCGTAGTCCGCAAGCGGCACGGCCTTCACCGCCATTTTGCGCGGTGCAAAGGTCTGCGTCAGCAGCGGCGCGATCGTCTCGCAGCCAAAGGCCAGAATGTGTTCCTTCATCGTATCCACTCCCTTTGGCACGAGTATAGCACGCCCCGCGCAGGATAGCAAGCGACCTGCGTCATTTCGCGCCGCACGGCGCGAAACCAAACGAAATCCGTCGCGCAGGACGACCTGCGCGTCCGCAGCGACACCTTGCAGCGCGCGAAGCGATGAGCGACAAGCGCTGAAACCAAGCTCAAAAAAAGAAGCATCACAACTGTGATGCTTCTTTTTTTGAATGATCTTAGTAATAGCGCTTATTGCGGTTCTTACGGGCAGCCTCGCTCTTCTTGCGGCGCTTCACACTCGGGCTTTCATAGCACTCGCGCTTGCGGACCTCCGCCAGAACGCCGGCCTTGGCGCAGCTTCTCTTGAATCTCTTCAGAGCGCTGTCCAGGCTCTCGCCTTCCTTGACATGGACCTCGGACATTTATGTTTTCCCTCCCTCCGATGCACCCGGCTATTTCCTGGGTGCTCTTTAAGAGTCATTGACATGACTAACGTGGGTATTATATTGAAAAACCGTCGGCTTGTCAATATCCTTTTTCGTTTTTTCGCAGAAATTCGCTCACTGCGGCTTGACGATCAGGTTGATGAGCTTATTCTTGACGAAAATGACCTTGACGATCTGCATCCCGTCGAGCGCCTTGGCGATCTTCTCGACCAGACGGACGGCCTCGACGACGGCATCCTGTTCGCTGTCCATCGCCACGGTGACAGTGCCCTTGAGCTTGCCGTTGACCTGCACCGCCATCTCAGTGTGGGCGGCGACGGTCTTGCTCTCGTCGTACTCCGGCCAGGGCATCTGCATGGCCATCTTGCCGTACTCAGCTGCGCAGCCGAGCTGCTCCCACAGCTCCTCGACCATGTGCGGCGCGAAGGGCGAGAGCATGAGCAGCAGCTTCTCAAAATCGCCGCGGGTGAGGCCGTTGGCGTAGAACTCGTTGACCATCGTCATGAGCGCGGCGATGGCGGTGTTCATCTTGAGCGTGTCAATGTCGTCCGTGACCTTCTTGATGGTCTTGTGGATGATGGGCTCGTTCTTCTCGGAAACGGTCTTGTCCGCCGTTGCCATCTCCGCAAGGTTCCACACGCGGTCGAGGAAGCGCTTGCAGCCTTTCACCGCGTCGTCGGACCAGGTCGCGACCTTTTCGAAGTCGCCGATGAACATGATATAAAGGCGCATGGTGTCCGCGCCGTAGGCCTTGACCACATCGTCGGGATTGACGACATTGCCGAGGGACTTCGACATCTTCACCGCCGGACGCAGCGCCTGATTGCCGTACTTGGCAATGAGAGCGTCCTTCTCCTCCTGCGTGGAGACGTTGCCGACGTAGTGCGGGTTCTGGCCGAGGATCATGCCGTGGCTCGTGCGCTTGGCGTAGGGCTCCTTCGTGTGCACGACGCCGATGTCATAGAGGAACTTATGCCAGAAGCGGGAGTAGAGCAGGTGAAGCGTGGTATGCTCCATGCCGCCGTTGTACCAGTCCACGGGGCCCCAGTAATTCTCCGCCTCGTGGGAGACGAGCGCCTTGTCGTTGTGCGGGTCCATATAGCGCAGGAAGTACCAGCTCGAGCCCGCCCACTGCGGCATGGTGTCGGTCTCGCGCTTGGCGGGGCCGCCGCACTTCGGGCACTTGGTGTTGACCCAGTCGGTCATCTTGGAGATGGGGCTCTCGCCGTCGTCGGTCGGCTCGTAGCTCTCGACCTGCGGCAGAACGAGCGGCAGCTCCTCCTCGGGAACGGGCACCCAGCCGCACGTCGGGCAGTTGACCAGAGGAATGGGCTCGCCCCAATAGCGCTGGCGGGAGAACACCCAGTCACGCAGCTTGTAGTTGACCTTCTCATGGCCCCAGCCCTGCTCGATGGCATACTGCTTCATCGCGGGGATAGCCTCCTTGACGGTCATACCGTTGAGGAAGCCGGAGTTGACCATGATGCCCGTATCGTCCTTGAGCGTGAAGGCCTCCTTGGTGATGTCGCCGCCCTCGACGACCTCGACGATGGGGATATGGAATGCGGTGGCGAAGTCCCAGTCGCGCTGGTCATGGCCCGGAACGCCCATGACGATGCCGGTGCCGTAGCCCATCAGAACGTAGTCGGAGACGAACATCGGCACGACCTTGCCGTTGGCGGGGTTGACGACCTCGATGCCGTCGAGGCGCACGCCGGTCTTGTCCTTATTGAGCTCGCCGCGCTCGAAGTCGCTCTTGCGGGCGGCGGCCTCCTGATAGGCGGCGACCTCGTCCCAGTTCTTGATAAGGGGTTGCCACTTCTTGAGCAGCGGGTGCTCGGGAGAGATGACCGTGTAGGTCACGCCGAAGAGCGTATCCACACGGGTGGTATAGACGGTGATATCGTCTTCGGTGTTGGTCTTGAAGGTGACCTCCGTACCGGTGGAGCGGCCGATCCAGTTACGCTGCTGGGTCTTGACGCGCTCGATAAAGTCCACATCGTCCAGATCGTCGATCAGGCGGTCGGCGTACTTCGTGATGCGCAGCATCCACTGGCTCTTTTCCTTGCGGATGACCTCGCTGCCGCAGCGCTCGCACACGCCCTCGACGACCTCCTCGTTTGCCAGCACGCACTTGCAGCTCGTGCACCAGTTGACGGGCATGGTGGTCTTGTAGGCCAGGTCATGCTTGAACATCTGCAGGAAGATCCACTGTGTCCACTTGTAGTAATTGGGGTCGGTGGTGTCCACCACACGGTCCCAGTCGAAGCCGTAGCCGAGCATCTTGAGCTGGCGGGTGAAGTTCTTGATGTTCTGCTGCGTGACGATGGCGGGATGGATGTGGTTCTTGATGGCAAAGTTCTCCGTCGGCAGACCGAAGGCGTCAAAGCCGATGGGATTGAGGACGTTGTAGCCCTGCATCCGCTTCTTGCGGCAGATGATGTCCATTGCCGTAAAGGGGCGCGGATGGCCGACGTGCAATCCGGCGGCGGAAGGGTACGGGAACTCGATGAGCCCGTAGAATTTCGGTCTCGGATCGCCGGTCACGGCGGCGTAGGGCTTTTCCTGCTCCCACTTGTCCTGCCATTTTTTCTCAATGGCTGCGAAATCGTACTTCATGGATCTTCTCCTTTATGTGAAATAGTATTTTGATGCGAAAAAAGTCCCTGACCGTTTTTCAAACGGTCAGGGACGTAACGAACACATTACGCGATACCACCCTGATTCAGCGCACGGTTCCCCGTGAGCCCTCAGCGGCTTCATAGCCTTGCCCGTAACGGGGGCGACCGTTCCGCCCTTTCAGGCGGACTGCTCGGGAGTGAGTCATCCACGCGCATTCTCCCACCGGCTCGCACCGACCGCCGGCTCTCTTCAGGTGAAAATCACGCGTCTTTTTGCTCCGTCATCGCGTTTTGCATAAATTCAGCATGACCATTTTAGGCGTTTTGTCCCGCCTTGTCAAGCGTTATTTTTCCTCGGCGTGGGGCAGGATGGCGCTCAGGTCGACTTCCTCGCCGTCGGCCCACAGGTGCTCGAGGGAATAGAACTTGCGCGCCTCGTCGTTGAAGATGTGCACGACCACGCAGCCGTAGTCGAGCAGCACCCACGTGCCGCCGCGGTAGCCCTCGCGGTGCAGCGGCTCCTCGCCAGCCTGCGTGAGCTCCTTCTCCACCTCGTCGCCCAGCGCGTTGATCTGCGTGTTGGACGTACCGGTGCAGATGACAAAGTACTCCGCGAGCGTCGTGATCTTGTCGATGCGGATGAGTCTGATCTCCTTACCCTTTTTGCTGTCGAGTGCCTTGACGGCGATCTCGGCCAATTCTCTGGAAGGTAACATAGGGGGTCTCCTTTTCTTATTTTGAGTTTTTGATCTTTTTTATTCTTTTACGTTACGGGCGCAGCCATTCCGGCATTTCGTCGCTGCCGGTCGTGCCGCTGTTATCGCCGGTCGTTCCGCTCTCGCCTGTACCCGGGTCAGTCGGCGTCACGGGGTCGACGGGCGTGGTGGGCTCACTTGGCGTGGTCGTGCCGCTGTTATCGCCCGTGTTGCCCGGATCAACGGTCGTACCGCCGCTGTTGTCACCGGTATTTCCAGGGTCGACCGTCGTGCCGCTGTTGTCGCCGGTATTGCCGGGATCGGTGGCCGTACCCGGGTCGGTCGTCGTGCCGCTGTCCCCTGTGCCGGTCTGTGAGCCGGAGGAGGAATGGTGGTTCTGCGGCTGGGCGGCCTTGCTGTCCTCCACATGTCCCGTGGACGAGGACACCGAGCCATCCGCGTTGACGGACATGATGTCAAGGTCGCGCATCGTGAACTTCTCGACAAACGGGCTGAGCTCGTTGTTGACGAGGTCCAGCAGCTCCTGCGCGTTCGGCGTCACGTAAGACTGCATCCTGTGGTACACGCGGCTGTAACACGATTTGTTCGTGTTCGGCATCGTGACGAAGTTGACATTCTCGATCTTGAGCCCGCCCATGACGGCCTGCGAGCCGAACCACAGCATTTCCTCAAACGTCAGGTCGGAGGTAACGTTGTTTTTCACCACGCGGGCAAAGTCGCCGATCTTCGTCACGTTCTTGAGCTGCAAAAGCTGCTCGATCATCGCCTTTAAAAGCGACTGCTGCGTCTTGATGCGGCCAAGGTCACCGTCCGGATAGCCATAGCGCGAGTCGGTGTCGTGGCGGTAACGCAGCACCTGCATCACGTCGCTGCCGCTGAGAAGCCGGTAACCCTTCGTCTGGTGGATGTGCAGGTCCTGATATGGGTCGTCGTAGTTCATGTTGCGCGGCACATCGTAATAGACGCCGCCCATGGCCTTCACGATCTCGCCGACGGCGTCCCATTCGACAACGACCTGATAGTCCGGTTCAAAGCCGACGAGCTGGGCGATCTCCTTGTAAAGCGCCTTGATGCCCTTTTCGCCCCCGCCGTAGTAGTTGTAGACGGAGTTGATACGCTTGATATCCCACGGGACGTTGACCATCGTGTCGCGCGGGATGGACATGACGGTCGCCTTCTGGTTCGTCACGTCATAGCTCGCGAGCAGCATCGTGTCGGTGTTGCCGCCGCCGCCCGTGTCGCGGCCGAGAATGAGCACGGTGTAGAAATCCTTGCTCTTTCGCTCGCCGCCCGCCTTCGGGCGCACGCCGTCACCATAGTCGATATCGTCGATCTGCTCACTATTGTTATTCTTGCTGTCAGTGTCCTTGCTCGGCAGCTCCGGCGCGCGGATTTTCAGCAGATAGCTGCCGCCGGCGACCACACCGCACAGCAGCGCGATGAGCAGCACCTTGGCAAAGAGCCTCCCTGGGTGGGAAAAGGTCTCCTTGACCTGCTCCCAGGCCTCGTCGCAGTTGCGCTCGAAAAAGCCCTCTTTCCGGTGCGTGTGCCGCCCCTCGTAATAGGGGTCTTCCCTGTCTCTCTCGTAAATTTCTCTTTGATCACTCATGGGTATGTCCTCTCAGATACTCCAGCGCTTGCAGCGTATTGTGGTGAACGGGGTTGCCCATCTGCTCCATTTCCTCCACGGTCATGGCAAGGCCCATTTCAAGGCCCTTGTCCAGATCCTCCCACACGACCTTGCGGAGGTCCTCCACGCCGTCGAAGTCGCGGTTCGGCTCGATGTAATCGGCAAGGTAGATGACCTTTTCAAGTAACGTCATATTTGCCTTGCCCGTCGTGTGCCACAGGATCGCGTTGTAAATCTCGTCATCCGCGCCGTACATGTCGCGCGCGAGCGCCGCGCCGGTCTTGGCGTGCAGCAGCTTGAGCGCCTTTTTCTCCAGCTCGTCGAGTTCGATGTGGTAGTGCTCGCACATCGCGAGCTGCTCTTCCATCGAAAGACGCTTGGTCGAGTCATGCAGAAGCGCGGCAAAGCGCGCCTTTTCGACGTCCGCGCCGTACTTTTCCGCGAGCGCCTTGGCCGTCTGCTCGGTGCCGAGCACGTGCGGGATGCGCTTGGCCTTGAGGTAGGAGAGCGCGATGGGTCTCAGGTCCTCTAAGGTTAGACGTTTTAAATCGAGATTTGTTCCATAAAGATGCTTGCGGTAAATATATCCCAGCACCGCGGGGGCCAGAAGCCCATCCGTCTCCCTCTTCGGGATGCGCGCGCGCAGCTCCGTCGACGAGACGTCGACAAGGTTCGGCAGCGTCATCGTCACGATGCGGCTGCCCGGAAAGCGCTGGCCGAGGTACTTGCGCTGCGGGGCGAAAAGCTCCTCGCCGTCCTTTTCCGTGCGGCCAAAGGCGCACAGGCCCGCATAACGCATGATCTCGTCCGGCTTGTACCAGTACTGGAACGTCAAGAACATGTCCGTCCCCATCAGAAGCCACAGCTCATCGTCGGGATGCTCCTCATGCAGAATGCGCAGCGTGTCCGCGGTGTAGCTCTTACCGCCGCGCGCGATCTCCATGTCGGAGACTGTGACCTTCACGCCCGTGTCGAGCGCGATCTGCTCGCCCATCAGGCGCGTCATCGCAAGGCGGTCGTCCGCCCCTGCCGCGTCGGCGGAGAGCATCTTGTGCGGCGGGATACCCGCCGGGATGAGCAGGAGCTCGTCGAGCCCCAGATATTTTGCCGCGCTCTCGGCCGCGGCCATATGACCCAGATGCGGCGGGTTGAAGCTGCCGCCGTAAATTCCGATCTTCAAGTTTGTTCGACCTCTTTTTCTCTTTTACACGGTCTTCTTCGCTGCCTTGGGCAGCACGATCTTGTCCTTCTTGTCCTTTTTGTGCGAGGGGCGGTAGAGCACGAATTTCGTGCCGATGACCTGCACCTGCTCGCTGCGCGTCAAGGCGCTCAGCTCGTCGCACGCCTCGCGCGCGGTGAGCATGCTGTTTTCAAGCACGCGGCACTTGATGAGCTCGCGCGCCTCAAGCGCGTCGTTCGCCTGCTTGACGAGGTTGTCGCCGATGCCGTCCTTGCCGATGTGGACGATCACGTCGAGGTCATTGGAAAGGCTGCGCAGATACGCGCGCTGTTTGCTGCTTAATTCCATAGTATTTCCTTATCCTTTTTATTGATGTTCCGCAAGATAATTCCTGAGCGTTTCCTTGAATGCCCGCAGTGCCTTGCCGCGGTGCGAGATCTCCGCCTTTTCTTCTGCCGAAAGCTGTGCAAAGGTCTTTCGCTTGTCAGGCACGAAGAACACGGGATCGTAGCCGAAGCCGTTTTCGCCCATCGGCGCGAACGCGATCGTACCCTCGACCTCGCCGTCGTCCTGCAAGACGTCGCCGTTCGGGAACGCGCAGGTGATCGTTGTGTGGAAGTGGGCGCGGCGGTCGGCCTGACCGTGCAGCATCTGCAAAAGCAGGCGGTAGCGGACGGTGTCATCCAGCCCCTCGCCGCCAAAGCGCGCGCTGTACACGCCGGGGCCGCCGTTCAGCGCGTCGACGCACAATCCCGAATCGTCCGCGATGGCGGGCAGCTTCGTCGCCTCCATGACGGCCTTGGCCTTGAGAAGCGAATTCTCGGCAAAGGTCTCGCCCGTTTCCTCCACCTCGATCTTTACGCCGAGGTCGGCCTCCGACACGACCTCCACGCCGAGCTCGCCCAGAATGGCGCTCATTTCCTTCAATTTCTTGGGGTTCTGCGTTGCCAAAACAAATTTCATCGTCAAACCTCCCACGGGTCTTTTTCCCGTCTCTTCCTGCTTTTTTCTTCGCGCTTTTCTTCCTCGCGCTGCGCCTTGCGCTCTTCGCGCTGCGCGCTCATCTTTTCCTGCCATGCCGTGAACTTTTTGTCGAGCTTATCGAGCGGCCACTCGATCTCCGGCACGGGCACGATGACCACCTTGCAGCTCTCACAGTAACGGGCGGGCGTGTAATAATCTCCTAACAGCCCCGCTCTGCCAAGACAGACCTGTTCCTTCTCGTCGCCAAATCCGTCTTTGAGCATGCCGTCCTCACCTCTTGGACACCAGTAAATATCACGCAAGACAGGGATGGCTCCATCTCGCATTTCCTTTCCGCAATAGGGGCAAACAGAAGTGATTTCCATATTCGTCTCCTTATTGTCTCGCAGGTTTATGATTTTCCCATCAGATGAGCGCCTTGACGTATTCCTCCGCGTTGAACGGCTGGAGATCGTCGATGCCCTCGCCGAGGCCGACGTACTTCACCGGCACGCCGAGCTCCTGCGCAATGGCAACGCAGATGCCGCCCTTGGCCGTGCCGTCGAGCTTCGTTAAGATGATACCGGTGAGCCCCGCCGTCTCGCGGAAGACCTTCGCCTGCTGAAGGCCGTTCTGCCCCGTCGTCGCGTCGAGCACCAAAAGCGTCTCCTTCGCGGCGTCCGGCGTCTCGCGGTCGATGATCTTGCGGAGTTTCGAGAGCTCGTTCATCAGGTTCACCTTGTTGTGAAGTCTGCCCGCCGTGTCGCAGAGGACGACGTCGACGTTTCTCGCCTTCGCTGCCGCGAGCGAGTCGAACAGCACCGCGCCGGGGTCCGCGCCTTCGACCGAGCGGACGATCTCGCACTCGGCGCGGTTCGCCCAGATCTCGAGCTGATCCGCCGCCGCCGCGCGGAACGTGTCCGCCGCGCATAAAAGCACGCGCTTGCCCTCGCCCTTCAGGCGGTGGGCGATCTTGCCGATGGACGTGGTCTTGCCCACGCCGTTCACACCGATGACCAGCACGACGCTCGGCTTGGTCGACAGGTCAAGCGCGGTGTCGCCCACGTTCAGCTTTTCAATCAAAATATCGCGCAGCGCCTGCTTCACATCGTCGCCGCGCTGGATGCTCTTCTGGTACACGACGTCGCGCAGCTTTTTCACCGCGTCGTGCGCGACCGTTGCGCCGAGGTCAGCCATAATGAGGCTGTCCTCAAGCTCGTCATAGAATTCGTCGTCAATGGTCTCCCACACGATGGTGTCGAACCACGCCTTTTTGATCTTTGCAAAAATACCCATTTGTTTCTCCTCGCGCTTTATTCCTTAATGTTGAGTTCCTTCGCCATGTCGTTCATATTGATCGTCAGCACCTTGCTCACGCCGCGCTCCTGCATCGTGACGCCGTAAAGAACGTCCGCTGCCTCCATCGTGCCGCGGCGGTGCGTGATGACGATAAACTGCGTTTTGCTCGTGATGCGGCGCATGTAATTGGCCACGCGCACCACGTTCGGCTCGTCGAGCGCCGCCTCGATCTCATCCATGACGCAGAACGGCGTCGGATGAACCTTCAGGATGGCGAAGTACAGCGCGATGGCGACGAACGCCTTTTCGCCGCCCGAGAGCAGCGTGATCGTCTTGAGCGCCTTGCCCGGCGGCTGAACCTTGATCTCGATGCCGCAGGAGAGCACGTCGTTCTCGTCCTCGAGCTCGAGCGTGGCCTTGCCGCCGCCGAAAAGCTCCAGAAAGGTCTCCTGGAAGCTCTCGCGGATCAGCGCGAACTGTTCTTTAAAGATGACGGTCATCTCGCTTGTGATGCTGTCGATCACGCCGACAAGCTCACCCTTCGCCTTTTCCACATCGTCGCGCTGGGTCGTGAGGTAAGTGTAGCGCGTATTCACGCGCTCGAATTCCTCGATCGCGCCGACGTTGACCGCGCCAAGGCCGCTGATGGCGCGCTTGAGCTCGCCGATACGGCGGCTCGCCTTGGCGACACTCTCGAGCTCGATGCGCTGCTCCTGCGCGGCGGAGTGCGACAGCTCGTAGTTTTCCCACAGCTTGTCGAGGATCTGCTGCTCCTCCATCGCGCTCGTCGCGCGCTTCTGTTCGAGCTTGCTGACGCTGCGCTCGACGTTGAGCACGTTTTCGTTGAGCTCGCGGCCGCGGCGGTCGCTCTGGCTGCGCTCGGCTTCGAGCGCGAGCTTCGCTTTGGAGAGCGCTTCGAGCTCGGCGCGCTTTTCCGTCATTTTGCCGCTCAGCGCGGCGATCTCAGTCTCATGTGTGCCGATCTCGCGCTGCGACTGCTCGCTCGCGGCCCTGTACTGCTCGATGAGCGCTTTTCTGCTCTGCTCGTCGCCCTGCATCTGGGCACGCAGGCCCTCCAAGCTCGCAAGCGACTTTTCCGTCGTCTCGCGCTCGGCGGCATAGCCTGCGAGTACGCTCTTTTTCTCGGCGATCTCGTCGCCGAGGCGCGAGGTCGAACGCAGCAGCTCGCTCTGGCCGGAAAGGCTCTTTTCCGCCTGCGCGCGCAGCTCGCCCGCTTCCTTCTCCTGCGAAAGCGCGAGCGCTTCCTTTTCCTCCGCCACGCGCTTCACTTCGCCGCGGCGGCGCGCGATGGTCTCGCGCTCGGTATCCAAACTCTCGAGCCGCTCGCGCAGCGACGAGAGCAATAAGTCATAATGATTTTTATCGCCCTGCAATTTGAGCACGGCGTCCTCCGCCGCGCGCTGCTGGCCCTGTGCGACCTCCAGCTCGTAGCGCGCTTTGGCAAGCTCGCGCTTGGCGTCCTCGGCGGCCTTGGCGGCAAGGTCGAGCTTTTCGGCAAGGCTGCCGCGCCGCGCCGTCAGCTCGCGCAGCTCGCCTGCGCGGCTCAGAATGCCTGCGCTGCGAGAGATCGAGCCGCCCGTCATCGAGCCGCCGCGGTTCAAAACCTGGCCGTCGAGCGTCACGATGCGGAACGCGTTCGAAAACCGGCGCGAGATCGTGATGCCGCAGTCAAGGTCCTCGACCACGACCGTGCGGCCGAGCAGATTCTTGAAAATGCCGTCGTATTCGCGGTCGTATTCCACCAGCTCGCTCGCAAGGCCGACGTAGCCGTACTCGTTCTGCACGCGCGCATCGCGCAACGCCTCGCCGCGGATCGACGAGAGCGGCAGGAACGTCGCGCGTCCGCCGTCGCGCTGCTTTAAGAGTTGGATGGCGCTCTTCGCGTCCTCCTCGCGCTCGACGACGATGTTCTGCAAGCCCGCGCCGAGCGCGATCTCGATCGCGACGGCGTATTTTTTGTCGACCTTCATCAGACCCGCGACCGGCCCGCGCACGCCGCGCAGCGCCTTGCGCTCCGACGCCTGCATGACCGTGCGCACCGCCTTGTTGAAGCCCTCGTACTCCTTTTCCATCTCGCCGAGCAGGCGGATGCGGGAGTCTAAGTTGTTCATCTCCATCGTGAGGGAAACGTGCTGCTCGCCCGTCTCCTTCTCTCGTTCGATTCTGCCCTGCATCTTCATCGTGTGACCGGCGATGATGTTGCGGATGGCGTCGGCTTCCTCCTGCGCACTTTCGAGCGCGCGGCGGTTCTCCGCAGCGCTTTTGCGCGTTTCAGAAAGCTGAGCCTCCCCGCTCTCCTGCTCGGCGGCGATGGCGCTCTCGCGCTCGTCCATTTCAGAAAGCGTCGAGCGCAGGGCGGCAACTTCCGCGCGGCTGTCCGCCGCGGCGGACAGGGTAAGCGCTTCGCGCCCGCGC
>ERZ772820.2729-NODE-2729-length-12067-cov-3.669247_pt1 | contig 12067 bp, 8 predicted proteins | sample MGYA00511377_ERZ772820 | MGnify/ENA primary metagenome ERZ772820 (study PRJEB29015, sample SAMEA2737684) | human gut metagenome | biome: human gut; feature: human-associated habitat; material: faeces | place: China | collected 2012 ...
CTCCAATTTATGCATCTTCCAATCGTTCAATAGGAGGACATGCACCAAGTACCTATATTGGAACTATGGCAAATAAGGGATTAAAACAAGTTGAGATACAGGAAGCTATAGAGTCACATAAGGTAAGTTATGCTCATCTTGCATTAGATGATTTCAATGCTTATTTCATAGATCGAGCAAAACAATTGCTTGACAGAATAGAGCAAGCGACAGGCAAATCTGTCTCAGGAAGAGATAGCGAAGAAACAATCCGTGAATTTGGTGTTGCTTTAATATAGATAGCAATCTGTAACAAACTAGAAAAATATGATTAATAAATAGCTGAAAATAAATGAACTGGAGATTTTGGAAGAAAATATGTGCAAATAATTCGATGGAGGATGATAAACAAGTATCATTAACTCCTGCTCTGCTTAATCGTGATAGTGAAAGTGATAAGAAGCAGTATAGGAGTGTTTTGAATCTTGCACGAAAACTAGAAGAGAAAGACATCTTGAACATTGCTCTTACTGGTCCTTATGGATCCGGTAAGAGTTCCATTCTTCGCTCTTTGATGAAAGACTATCGTAAATACAAATATCTTTCAATATCTCTTGCTACACTAAAGTCACCATTAGATGATAAAAAGAATAAAATAGATATTGATACGATGAATAATCGTATTGAATACAGTATTCTTCAACAACTTATTTATAAAGAAAAACAAGAGACGCTTTATAATTCCAGATTAAAAAGGATTTATCATAAATCAACTTGGGCTCGATACGCTTTATCATTTGCAATAATACTTTATGTTGTTGCTGTAATTATTGTATTTGAACCATCGTTTTTGAAAGTAGAATGGATTTGCAACCGTTTAAGCAATCCGGTATTAAATAAATGGTCAGATATTTTTGCTCTAACATATATATTTATCGCAACAATAGTATTCGCTCAAAAGACTATCAAGTCATTGAGTAATAGTAAACTTAATAGGTTAAATCTAAAAAATGGAGAGATTGAATTAAAAGAAAACAAAGAAGACACATCTGTTTTCAATAAGCACATGGATGAGATTGTCTATTTCTTTGAGGTCACTAATTATAATGTCGTGATTATAGAGGACTTAGATAGATTTAATAATACTGATATTTTTCTTAAGTTACGAGAAGTAAATCAGCTCTTAAATCAATCAAATTCTGTGGGGCGCAAAGTTACGTTCATATATGCGGTTAAGGATGATATGTTCTTTGATGAAGAACGTACTAAATTCTTTGATTATATCACAACAGTAATCCCAATAATCAACTCATCAAACTCGGTAGACAAACTGAAAGAGGAACTAGAGGTAAAAGGCTTTTCAGATCTTAATGTTGAGGTAATCGAAAGTTTAGCTTTTTTTATTGATGATATGAGGTTACTTAAGAACATTGTCAATGAATATGCCCAATATAGAGAAAAACTTGATGAGAAATTGGATCAAAATAAACTTCTTGCCATGATTGTATATAAAAACTATCATCCAAAAGATTTTGCCGACTTGCATAAAGGAAAAGGTATTTTGTATGATTGTTTGCATAAAAAGAACGAGTTATTAGTTGAGCGAAATAAGCAAATTGATGAACGTATTAGTGTTATCACTAAAAAGCTTCAAGCCTTGGAAGCGACACATAATATACAAGAAAAAGAATTAAGGCTGATTTATATTGAAGGCTATCGTAAAAAATTATCACGACAAAATGAAAGTAACGCCTTTTTGTTTTTCGTTGAAAATAATTTTATGCCTCTTGAAGACATCGCTGAAAATGAAACTTTATTTAATTCATTTATATCGCAATCCTCTATTCGATATCAATGTTTTAAGAAATATCCCAACAACACATATTATGGTGTTAGATATTATTATAATACATTTGAAGATAACTGCACCATTCAATTCAGTCAAATAGAGAAAATAGTTAATTCTGACTTTACATACCATGAGCGATTAGAAGCCTTGCGAGAGGGTGAAAAAAAATATCGTGAACAGATTAAGATGCTAGAATTATCACGCAACAATCATTATGCTACTCCAATAAAAGAACTGTTGCAGGATGTTGATATTCAGACGCATAAGATTTTTAATCAGCTCAAGGTTTCTAAAATGCTTGAGGCTTTCTTGAAAGAAGGATTTATAAATGAAGATTACTTTGATTATATATCTTTCTTTTTTGGTAAGTCAATTAATCAGCATGACCATGATTTTATTCTGGAATTAAAACTTCGCCATAGTTTGCCGTATGATTATCATATAGACAAAGTAGAACAGTGCGTAAAGAATATTCCTGATAAATGTTACAAAGATGTAAGTATATTGAATATTCAAGTAGTCGATTATATCAGTCGACATATTGGAGATGAATCAAATAACGAGAAACTCCATTCAATAGCACATGTTATCAAGAATAATAAAAAGTGGGACTTTTTAATTGATTTCTATAAATCAGTTGAAGATTCAAGCTCACTTTTCAATCATTTGGGTAATATTACTGATGGATTATGGAAGATTTTTGTAAAACATAGTTCCGATGAATTATTTGAGGCGTGGTTACGATTCCTTGAACTAAAACATTCTACGAAAGAAAGCCGCAACTGGTTGTGTAAGAATTTCGCATTTATATCTCATAGAGTAGATCTTATAGGTCTTGATACAGTCAAACAAATTGTGTCAAATGGGAAACTGATATTTACAGATATTAATGCAGATTCTGAATGTCTACTTGAATATGTTGTAGAAAACAAAGCATATATGCTTACACCAGAAAATGTTGCATGTGCATTTGTTCATTATCGAAAAGAAAGGATAAAAACATTAGATCATTATCCTTTAAATGTTACGATACTGAGAAGTTGTGAATCAGCAAAACCTGTATCAGATTATATAGATGAACGTTTAGATGATGCGCTAAATAATGTATTTATCACAGATGCAGCGAAACAAGAGAACGTAAAAATTGTTCTTGAGATTGTCAATTCCGATAATATTGCAGCGGAAACAAAATACAAATACCTTTTGGGGCAGCAGAATAAGATTTCTCTTTTCGATGTTAACGATACTCAATGGGAGTTTGCTATTGAAGTTGACATAGTTATACCATCGTGGTCTGAGATATATGCATTCTATAAAAGCCAAGATAATATAATAACTTCTAGATTAGGTACATTCATTATCAAACATATTGATGAATTAATAAATATATCTGAATTGGAGGATGCCCAGAAAGAACAATTGGCACACAGTGTTTTGTTGACATCAAACTTTGAGATTCCGGTGTACGATAAGCTTATCAAAATCTTTGATGGTGTTACATTTGAAGATGAAGACATTAGCAGAGTTGATAGCGCTCATTTTAAATCGTTGCTTTGTGCTGATATGCTCCCATATAGCACATATTATACGACTACAATCAGAGACAATCATAGTGATGTCCTTATATATTATGTAGATAAGTATTTGGATGAGTGCATTGGAGAAATAGAAGAGTTACCTACTGATATGAGGTTATACAAGTATCTTATGCGAGATTCAAGAGTGATCGGAGAAAAATCTCTAAGTGTAGTTCAGCATTTCCTTCCTCATATTGTGTGGGACAATGAATTAGCCAATATTACTCTTCCTGTGGTGAAAAACAATATTGAGAAATTTGATTATGATACAGTGAAGATTATTTTATCTGACTCAACTAACCTGCAAGAGCGATTGTCTTTTTTGATGGACCTGATTGAAAAGTATAAAGATGATTTTGACATTGTGACAGAATTAATAGAGTCTTTAGGCGATCCATATCGAAGTATTACTGATAAATCTAAGAGGGCCTCCATAGAAAATAATCACATGAATAAAATACTTTTAGAGAGGCTAAAAACTATTGGATATATCTCATCATATAGAGAAGATGATGAGATACTTCGTGTTAGCCATAAACGCAATCATTAAATCAAATGGAAGAAAAAAGAGTAATTTATAACTATGAGCAATGATTGGCTAGTGATTAATAGTAATCAATGAAAGTTCTTATCGAGAAGGATTTTGTGTTGGTGGGAAGATAATGTTGATCTTTTGTTCGGATTTCGAACGGATTAATAAACGGATAAATAGCGGACAAAAGTATTGATTTTCAAGAGATTTATGGATACTGTTACAAAAGGTGTGTTTGAGATAGAGGAATAAAAAAGTCTACAGATTTTCATAATTAAGAGGATTAAGAATGAATATAATTATTGGTATTGAGAACTAATGCTGCTTTTCATATAATTGGAGTTCGTAATTATTAATGTTACTTTTGAGGAGAACTAAAATACTAATTGGAATAAGAATCTGATGCCTAAAAGAGAGTAATTCGTGGAATACTCTCTTTTAGGTTTTAAAGTTGGTCATTTATTCCCTGTCATCAAACAAGTTATCGATGTCATCATTCACGATATAAGTCAGACATCGCCGTATCTTTTCGGCAGGCCAGTCCCACCATTTCAGCGTTTCAAGTTTCCGTATCGTGTCCTCATCGAAACGCTTCCTTATCGGTCGGGCAGGAACACCGCCGACTATCGTATAGGGCGGCACGTCTTTCGTAACAACGGCACGGGCGGCTATGATTGCCCCATGGCCGATGGGAACCCCAGCCATAATCACCGCTTCGTAGCCTATCCACACATCGTTGCCTATCACGATGTCACCTTTGTTGTCCCAAGCCGTTGCCACATCCGATTTCTCCAAATCCCAGTCTTCATAAAAGAGCGGGAAGGTGTAAGTGGATAGGGATTTTAAGGTATGGTTGGCACAGTTGAACAGGAATTTCGCGCCGCAGGCAATGGAACAGAACTTGCCGATTATCAGCCGTTCATGGTTGACAGGATAATGATAAAGCACATTGTTCCGCTCGAAAAGCAACGGGTCGGACACGAAATCATTATAAATGGTATAGTCGCCCACCTCGATAGACGGGTCTTTCACGACGGCATTCAGGTACACGGTCTGCGTGTCGCCTGTGCGTGGATATATCTTTTTCATCATGACATTCAGCTTTTAATAGTGTTTATATTTGAGATAAAAGACAGACAACAGGCCGAGTAATATCACATACAGATATTCAGCCGTCCAATAAACGGACAATGACGTACTGAAACTGCTTATGCTCCACAAATAAATCTGATATGCCACGATGGTTATCAACTGGAAAATAAATGTCATGCGTGTCGCCCCCGTACCTGTCACTGCGTTCATATAGACATAGCCTGGCAAGGCAAAGACATAGTTCAGCAGCATGACCACAAACGGCAAATGGGCAATCTGCATCAGAACCGGGCTTTCCGTATAAATACCAATAATCGGGCGATAGAAAATCATAGCAAGGATGACCAGCGGAAAGCCGATGGCATATCCCAAACGGACAACACAGTTACACAGCGGGATGACCTGTCTCTTTTGTCCGGCTCCCAACAAATTGCTTACCAGCGAACCGGTAGTAGCCGCCAGCGAATTGACGATGACAAAGAACACCGTCGAGACACTACGTATGACATTGGTAGCTGCCAGTTCCATTTCTCCCAAATGCTCGACAGCTACGAAGAATGCAAGCCACGAGGCCACTCCGATAAACGAATGGAACATGCTCCATACGGACACACGACAAACATGATGTAACAAACTTTTATCAAAGTTCCAATACAAACCATAAAGCCGTCTGTCCATTTTCCGTAAGACATGAATTGTCAGCACAGCCAATGAACACGCTTCGGCAAAAGACGATGCGACGGCTGCACCCGCTATCCCCATGTCCCAATGGAATATGAGCAGCCAGTTGCCCGGAATGTTCACCAATACGGCTGTCAAGGCTGCCACGTTCAAGGCTTTTGTTCGGGTAATGCCGACCAGGAACGAGCGCAAGGCAAGGAACGGAAAAGAGAACAACAGTCCCCAAATTCGTCCGTCCAAATAATCAATCACGGCATGATAGACTTCCGCAGAAGTTATCAGCCGACTTAGAATCATCGGGGAAAACAGTTTGGAAAACAGACATAAAAAGACAGCAAGTCCCGACAAGAAAAACAATCCTTGAAAGAACGTCTTTCCTGTTTCGGAATAATGCTGCTCTCCGTTGCGCCGTGCGACAACGACCTGTAAGCCCAAACTGAAACCGAAGCCGAGCATATAGATAGCCAGATACCAAATCCCGGCAAGGGCGGATGCGCCCAATTCTATTTCTCCCACATGCCCCAGGAAAATGGCATCGGTAATATTGATAAGTTGTTCGATAAGGATGCTCATCATTACAGGAAAGTTGATGAGCCAAATATGTTTATATGTATAATTCATTGTTCAACTTGATAAGATGCGACAAATCCTGCTGCATAAGGCGGCATGATACATCGCATGATTATGAATTTGGAATAATGGCAAAACAAGAAAGGACAAACCTGTTATAAGCCTGTCCGTTGCTGAATAGCTATGACTAAAATGCTATCCGTTAAGCGCAGCTATATGCACACTTGCCATTTCATACGGGTTGAACAATTCTATTTTTTTCTGTTACCTTTGCAAAGGTAGCATTTGTTCTTGATTATACCTCCAAGTTTCCAGTTTCTTTTTGTAGGATTTCCAACATTTCCCTCAAATTGACTTCGCTTTTTGGGGGATATGCACATTCTGGGTATTCACATCTTGTTTTTAATCCACTTATAAATTCTGGGTGTTACGATTTGCATCAGGCAAAGATTGGCTATACAAATAACCAGGCTTAAAACACCTAACAAAACGTTTTCTACATTGGAATATTGCTCTTGACCAGCACTTATTGCCATGACGCAATAAGGCAAACATAACACGGTGCTGACAATGGCAGGAATATATTTGCGAATGATAAAGAATTGTATAATGTGGGCTACAATATATATAATTTCATATTATGCTAATATATAAAATATTATATGCAATAATAATAGTGAAATATGTAATTTAGTACCATATTAGTATCATTATTTGGTTCTTGCGAGCCTACAGAACAAAATCACATCAAAAAATTTTCCTCTCCGCCCACTTATACACTTTTTATTAGATTATGCAAGAGAACTCAAGAAAAAGAATTATCTTTGCAAAATAAAGCTATGCGATAATGACCTGAATAGAAATAAACATAACGCAACATATGAAACTCCTCCGCTAATCTTATGGGTTTTGGTCGGCCTCGCATGGGATAGCAAGGAGTTTTCATTTTTATGTAGCAATGGTAAAGAAAACAAAAGCAAAGGAAGCGACAAAGAAAACCATCGAGCAAACTCTGTGGGATTCAGCAAACGAATTACGCGGCAACCTTGATGCTGCCGAATACAAAAGTGTAGTACTCGGACTTGTATTCTTAAAATATATCAACGACTGCTTCAAAGTTAAGCACGATGAACTTGTAGCAGAGGGTGCTGGCTTTGAGGAAGACCCTGATGAGTATATCGGTGACAACATCTTTTTTGTTCCTACAGATGCCCGTTGGGACAAAATCGTCAAGGCTTCGCTTACTGCTGAAATTGGAGTTGTCATTGATACAGCAATGGAAGCGTTGGAGCAGGAGAACAGGCAGCTTAAAGGCATTCTTCCGAAGAACTATGCTCGTCCCGAACTTGACAAACGCCGCTTGGGTAATGTAATTGATATTTTTGAAAACAACCTGCACTTTACAGGCACAGAAGCCCGTGATGTGCTCGGGCGTGTATATGAATACTTCCTTGGAGAGTTTGCTCGTGAAGAAGGAAAGAAAGGCGGTGAGTTCTACACACCATCATGTGTTGTCCGCACCATTGTTGAGGTTATCCAACCCTACAAAGGAAAAATCTTTGACCCGGCTTGTGGTTCGGGAGGTATGTTTGTACAGAGTAGTAAGTTTATCGAACGTCACCGAGGTAATATCAACCAAATTTCTGTTTACGGGCAGGAACTCAACAGCAACACATGGAAATTGGCACAAATGAATCTTGCCATTTGTGGCATTGAGGCCAACTTTGGCGACAGCTTCGGCGATTCATTCCACGATGACAAGCATCCGTTCCTCAAAGCGGATTTCGTCATGGCTAATCCACCCTTCAACATTTCCAAATGGGGCGGCGACCAACTGCGTGACGACCCTCGCTGGCAATATGGCATACCGCCGGAGGGTAACGCCAACTTTGCTTGGATGCAGCATATGCTTTATCACTTGGCGGACAACGGACGCATCGGATTAGTGCTTGCCAACGGCTCGCTTTCCTCACAGCAAGGCACAGAGGGCGAAATCCGCAAAAACATTGTCAATGCAGATTTGGTAGAGGGTATTGTAGCCATGCCATCGCAGTTGTTTTATAATGTGCAGATACCTTGCTGTCTTTGGTTCTTGACGAAGAAAAAGGCTCAGCCGGGCAAGACGCTTTTCATTGATGCCCGCAACATGGGCTATATGAAAGACCGCACACACCGTGAACTGTCGTGTGGTGAAGAAACCGAAGACCATGGTAATGACATTGGACGGATTGCAGAAACCTTTGAACAGTTCCGTGCCGGAACGCTGGAAGTTGAAAAAGGCTTCTCCGCAATCGCCACCATTGAGGATATAGAAAAGCAAGACTTTATCCTTACTCCCGGTCGTTACGTTGGCATTGCGGAAGTGGAGGATGACGGCGAACCATTCCAAGAGAAGATGGAGAGGCTTACTTCCGAACTATCGGATTTGTTCGCCCAATCGCATACGCTTGAAGATGAAATCCGCAAGCAGTTGGCAAGCATTGGTTTTACCGTCAAGTGAGAACTTCTACTCTTCGTTATGTTTACCCAAAAATAACGAAGATATGAAAGAGAAATTAATCCAAGAAATCAGCACCGCAATGGCAGAAGTGTTAAGTTTTGAACAAGTGGCTCACCTAAATAGCGTATTGCTTCAAGTCATAAGCCAGTACACTATTACCGAGGACGGCGAGGCATTGCATGAAAACGCAGTGTCAAACGACCGTCTGCTTGACATCTTCTTGTCTGCAAAACAGGTGGAGGGCTGCACCACTCCGACTATCAAATACTACGCTCGACCATTCGGCAGTTGTTCAAAAAGATGCCTAAAAAGGTAACAGATTACACCACCGAAGACATCAGGGCCTATCTTGCCGTGTTCCAACGTAAGAACAAGTCAAGCCGTGTGACTATCGACAACATCCGCCGGATATTTTCTTCATTCTTCGCTTGGCTTGAAGAAGAAGATTACATCGTCAAAAGCCCCGTCCGCAGAATACACAAAGTAAAGACTGGAACGCAAGTAAAAGAGGTATTGAGCGATGAGAACATCGAACAGCTCCGTGACAGTTGTACCGAAATCCGCGACCTTGCCATCATTGACATATTGGCTTCCACTGGTATGCGTGTGGGCGAGTTGGTGAAACTCAACCGTGAGGACATCAACTTCAACGAGCGTGAATGTATCGTTTTCGGCAAAGGGAACAAGGAACGTATCGTTTACTTTAATGCCCGAGCAAAAATACATCTGCAACAATACTTGGCTTCTCGCAAAGACCGAAATAAGGCACTCTTTGTTTCATTGGCTAAGCCGCACAAGCGTTTGGGGATTTCGGGTGTGGAAACACGGCTGCGCAAACTTGGCCGCTCGGCTAAGATTGTGCGTGTTCATCCTCATAAGTTCCGGCGTACATTGGCTACAATGGCTATTGATAAGGGTATGCCAGTTGAGCAAGTGCAACGGTTGCTTGGTCATGTCAAGATTGACACTACCATGCACTATGCTATGGTTAATCAAAGCAATGTAAAACTATCACACCGTAAATTCATAAATTAGCATGTGGTGTTGTTCGACATACAGCAGAAGAACATCATTTCCCAAAAATAAGCGCGGAAATGATAATTTAGAGCAGCAGGCACAGGCATTGTTCAAGGATTGGTGTGACGGTTGCACTGAAACGGTAGAAATTGGGCAAATAGCCACGAATGTTTTAGACTATACACCAAATCGGAATAAACAAGTTCGACTGATAAATAGCTCGGATATAACAGAGGGCATTTTTGGTGAATATCCTTTGGTTGAAAATATCAATCTTAAAGGGCATTTTAAGAAACGTTTTAAAAAGGGAGATATATTATATTCAGAGATTAGACCTCGCAATCATCATTATGGTTATGTCCTATTTGATGGAGATGAGTATGTTATATCTACACGATTGATGGTAATAAGGAATATTCCCAATATGGTATCTGCCCCTGTTTTATATCAATATCTCCTTTTGCCAGAAGTGGAGGAACACTTTGTGCTAAAAACAGAAAGCCGTTCGGGAACTTTTCCACAAGGTTCTTATACCGATTTGGCGACTATTCGTGTTCCTTTTGCAAGAGAGCAAAACAATATAACTAATTCATTGGATAAAATAAGGCAAAAAATCTACTCATCGCAACGAGAAAATCATTACCTTACTGCTCTCCGTGATGCGCTTCTACCAAAGCTGATGTCTGGCGAATTGAAAATTGACAAAGTAGAAATGTAAAATTATGGATAAGTCTATCGGCATATTAGATAAGGATTACACGCTATGGGTCAAGGAACTCGTAAAGCGTTATCGCAGCAGTCAAATCAAGGCTGCGGTAAAAGTGAACAGCGAATTGCTCCGCTATTATTGGGAACTTGGCAAAGACATAGAAGAGAAGCAAGCAGACAATAAGTATGGTAGTAAGTTCTATGCTACTCTAAGCCGTGATTTGCGCCATGAAATGCCTGATGTAGAGGGGCTGTCGGAAACTTCTATACGTTATGCAAAACGCTTTTATGTTCTTTACAGCCAGCACATTGCAAATCTTCCACAACTTGTGGAAGATTCTGAAAAAGCAAATCTTCCACAGCTTGTGGAAAGATTACATTCCGACTTGTTTTCTATTCCATGGGGGCATCACCGCTATATCATAGACAAATGCTCGAACGACCCGGAAAAGGCTTTGTTCTATGTCCGTCAAACATTGGAAAATGGTTGGAGCCGGGATGTGCTGCTCAATGTGTTGGGAACAAACCTGTATGAACGTAGCGGCAAAGCGCAGAGCAATTTCAAAAGTACACTTCTTGATGCCGACAGCGATTTAGCACAGGAAATGACACGTGACCCATACAACTTTTCTTTCACTAATGTGCGAGGAAAATACAACGAGCGTGTCCTTAAAGACGCATTGCTCACCAATATCACAAACTTTTTGCTGGAGCTTGGCACAGGGTTCGCTTATGTAGGCAAAGAGTACCGTTTACGAATAGCTGAGAAAGAAAAGTTTATTGACTTGCTCTTTTACAATCTCAAACTGTCCTGTTATGTGGTGGTAGAGGTTAAAATTGGTGAGTTTGACTTTGCTGATGTCGGGCAGTTGGGTGGCTATGTTGTGGCTTGCAATCATATTTTGCGCAAAGAGGGGCGTGACAATCCAACTATAGGATTACTTATTTGCAAGCAAAAGAACAATACGTTGGCTCAATATGCACTTGAATCAAGCAGTCAGCCCCTCGGAATATCAGAATATGAGCTTGAAAAACTATATCCTGAAAAGGTGGAAGGCACAATGCCGTCCATCAAGGAGATAGAAGCTAAATTAGATGGTCAAACTAATAGCTAAATTCTCATTTATAGAACAATATGAAACTATTTTCAGAACGATATAATTACGTAAAAATAAACGATGTGATTATAAGAGAAAAAATCACACCAGAAATACAGAATGCAATATGTTCATGTTATGATAAATTGCAAGGATTCTTTATAGACTCTGGAATATATTATGGTGATCCCTACATCGATATGGAAAAATATTTGTGGACTTATTTCCTTAATCAACGTGAGGGAAACTTTAATGTAGGAAGTAGGTATCACATTGTAGCAACGCAATTCATAGAGGATGTCAAAAATCCTTGGTATAAAAAATTAGATTTAATAGAATTTACCATCAAATATTTATATACCATTGATGCAAAGTATGATAGACGCATGTTCGTTTTCCATTCTTTTGTTAATCAACTTAATTACGAATTTAAGCGGTTAAATTTCGCATACAGAGTTGTTAATA
>ERZ772820.2730-NODE-2730-length-12066-cov-3.177088_pt1 | contig 12066 bp, 10 predicted proteins | sample MGYA00511377_ERZ772820 | MGnify/ENA primary metagenome ERZ772820 (study PRJEB29015, sample SAMEA2737684) | human gut metagenome | biome: human gut; feature: human-associated habitat; material: faeces | place: China | collected 2012 ...
CACCCCTCGTCCGCTCCGCGCGCCCGCCGCCCTACGCCGTTTTCCGGCCGGGCACCCAGAACAGTACATTCAAAAAGCATAGCATAGAAGGGGGATCTTATTGATGCTGAATACCGATCACAATTCCAAATTTCTGCCGGAGGCACTCACCTTCGATGACATCCTAATGGTGCCGGCCCACAGCAATGTGCTGCCCGCCGATATCAATGTCCGCACCCGCCTGGCCGGGGATATCTACCTCAATACCCCGCTCATCAGCGCCGCCATGGATACCGTCACCGAAAGCCGCATGGCCATCGCCATGGCCCGGGAAGGCGGCCTCGGCGTCATCCATAAGAATATGCCCATCCGCCAGCAGGCCGATCAGGTCGATCGGGTCAAGCGCAGCGAAAACGGCGTCATCAATAATCCCTTTTTCCTCTCCCCGGAGCATCTCGTCAGCGATGCCGACCGGCTGATGGGCAAGTTCCACATCAGCGGCGTTCCCATCTGCGATGCCGACGGCAAGCTGGTGGGCATCATCACCAACCGCGACCTCAAGTTCATGTCCAGCTTCGATGTCCCCATCGGCGAGGTGATGACCAAGGAGCACCTCATCACCGCTCCCCAGGGCATCACCCTGGAGGAAGCCAAGGCCCTGCTGCTGCGCAGCAAGGTGGAAAAGCTGCCCATCGTGGATGAAAACTTCCACCTCACTGGCCTCGTCACCATCAAGGATATCGAAAAGGCCAAGAAGTACCCCAATGCCGCCCGCGACAGCCAGAACCGCCTGCTGGTCGCCGGCGCCATCGGCGTCAGTCACGATATGGAGGAGCGCGCCGCTGCCCTGGTGGAAGCCCAGGTCGATATCCTGGCGCTGGATAGTGCCCACGGCCACAGCGAGAATATCCTCAAGGCCGTTTCCCGCATCAAGAGTCTGTACCCCCATATCCCCCTCATCGCCGGCAATGTAGCCACCGCCGCCGGCACCGAAGCCCTCATTAAGGCGGGTGCCGACTGCGTCAAGGTCGGCATCGGCCCCGGCTCCATCTGCACCACCCGTGTGGTCTCCGGCATCGGCGTGCCGCAGATCACCGCCGTGATGGAAAGCGCGGAGATCGCCAACAAATACGGCATCCCCATCATCGCCGACGGCGGCATCAAGTACTCCGGCGATATCGTCAAGGCGCTTGCCGCGGGCGGCAGCGTCGTGATGCTCGGCTCCATGCTCGCCGGGTGTGAGGAAGCCCCAGGCGATACCGAGGTATTCCAGGGCCGTCAGTTCAAGGTCTACCGCGGCATGGGTTCGCTCGCTGCGATGGCGAAGGGATCGAAGGACCGCTACTTCCAGGAGAAAAACTCCAAGCTTGTCCCCGAGGGCGTCGAGGGCCGCGTACCGTACCGCGGACCGGTGTCCGACACGGTGTACCAGATGGTCGGCGGTCTCCGCTCCGGCATGGGCTACTGCGGCGCGCCCGACATTGAAACGCTGCGCACCACCGCGCAGTTCGTGCGCATCACCGCCGCGGGCCTGCGCGAGAGCCACCCGCACGATATCTACATCACCCGCGAAGCGCCGAACTACACCATGGGGCCGAATACCTAAACGAATTCAAGCACCCCCCACTCCGTTGAGGGGTTTGCTTGAGGGGCTGCGGCTCGCCGCAGCGCAAACTCTGCGAGGCGTTTCATATTATGATAAAACGGGAGACGGGATCGCCGTCTCCCGTTTTCTGTTGCGCAAATCGGAAAAAGTTGGTATAATACCCTTAGTAAAAGGGGGAGTGTTTCCATGCAGGACAATATCGCGGTGCTCCGCGAGTGGATCGCCGGGAGCGGCAACATCGTCTTTTTCGGCGGCGCGGGCGTGTCCACGGAATCCGGCATCCCGGATTTTCGCAGCACGGACGGGCTGTACCGGCAGGAATATAAATATCCCCCGGAGACGATTTTGAGCCACACGTTTTTCGAGCAAAACCCGGAAGAATTCTTCCGCTTTTACCGCGCCAAGCTCATCCCGGACAAATCGGTGCAGCCGAACGCGGCGCACCGGCGTCTCGCCGAGTTGGAGCGGGAAGGAAAGCTGCGCGCCGTCATCACGCAGAACATTGACGGGCTGCATCAGGCCGCGGGCAGCAAGCGCGTCATTGAGCTGCACGGTTCGATCCACCGCTGCCGCTGCGCCAGATGCGGCAAGCCCTGTCCCGAGGAGGCCGTCAACACCGGCGTGGGCGTGCCGCGCTGCTCCTGCGGCGGCGTGCTCCGCCCGGAGGTCGTGCTCTATGAAGAGCCGCTCGCCGAGCGCGACATCACCGATGCCGTGAACTTTATCCGGAAGGCGGACGTCCTAATCGTAGGCGGCACGTCGCTCGCGGTGTATCCCGCGGCGGGACTGCTGCGCTATTACGAAGGCCGCAAGCTCGCGCTCGTGAATATGGGCGCTACGAGCTATGACGAATCGGCCGACCTTCTCATCCGCGAAAAGATCGGCAAGGTATTTTCCGAGGTATGAAGACAGACATTCTCGGCGTCGCGTTCGACGCGCTGACGCTCGATGAAGCCGAAGAGCGTGCCGACGCGCTGCTGCGTTCCGGCGCCGGCGGATATATCGTAACGGCCAACCCCGAGATCGTGCTGCACTGCCGGGAGGACGCGGCGTATGCCGCCGCGGTCAACGGCGCGGCGCTCGTGCTCGCGGACGGCGTGGGCGATCTCTGTGCCGCGCGCATTCTGGGGACGCCTCTTCCCGAGCGCGTTACGGGCGCAGACCTTGTGCCGCGGCTTCTTTCCCGGCTCGCGCAGCGCTCCGGCAGCGTGTTCCTTTACGGCGCGCGCCCCGGCGTCGCGCAAAGAGCGGGGGAGAAGCTGAAAAACGCTTATCCCGGCCTTCGTATCGCCGGAGCGGAAAATGGGTATATTTCCGATGAAACGGCGCTTTTCGCAGCGCTGGAACAGAAAAAACCCGATCTGCTGCTGCTTGGTCTCGGCGCGCCGCGGCAGGAGCTCTGGATGGCGCGAAACCGGCAGAAAATAAATGCCGTCATGATCGGCGTCGGCGGTCTGCTCGACGTATTCGCCGGGGACATTCCCCGCGCGCCGGAGAGCTGGCAGCGGCTGGGACTGGAATGGCTCTACCGGCTGCTGCGCGAGCCGAAGCGCCTCAAGCGCATGATCCGTCTGCCCAAAATACTGCTTCTCGCGGCGCGCGAACGGAAATAAAAAAAGAGACCCCCGAAGGGGTCTCGCAGAATAAGTCAGCAGCCGCACCCGCAGCCGTTGTTGTTTCCGCAGCCGCAGCCGTTGTTGCAGCCGCAGCCGCCGCACCCGCAGCCGCAGAGCAGGATGAGAATGATGATGATCCAGAGACAGCCGTTATTATTTCCACAGAACATGGAGAATACCCTTTCCCCGTGCCATATTTGCGCCCCGGCCGCGCACGGCGCTCCGGCCGGTCGGTAACATCGTTTCGCAGTTCCGCCGGGGCTTTCCGCCCCGTCTGCGGTATTCTATGCCCGTGCGCCGCGGGCGGTTACAACTCCAAGGAGAGCATTTATGTCTGACGAAGAAAAGATCCGGCCCGAAGAGGAAAACCACATCGGGCGACACTTGGCGCCCACGCCGCCTCCGGCGGAGGAGCCGGTAAAGGCTGCCGGTGTCCCGGCCGCGCCGGAAGCGCCGGAGACCGCCGCACCGAAAGCGCCGGAGACGCCGAAGTCCCCGGCGGCGAAGAGCGCGAAGCCGGCGAAAAAAAAGCCGGTGCGCTCCGTCCGGACGGCGCGTCCGGAAAAGAAGCCGGAGCCGGAACCGAAAAAGAAAAAAGCTGCGCCGCAGCCGGTCGAGGCCGAGCTGGACCCGCGCGAGGCGGAGCGTGCGTATATGCCCATCCGCTCCCGCCGCGACGGGCGCATCGGATGCATGGGCGGCATTATGTACGCTGCTTTCATCCTCTGCGCAAGCGTGCTTCTCGCGGTGTTCGGCTGGATGGCGGCCTCGGACGTGCTCGCGCTCAACAAGAGCGCGGAGAGCGTGGAGATCACGCTGCCGGAGAGCGCCTTTACGCAGAAGACCGTGGACGTGACGGACGACGACGGCAACGTCACCGGAACGAAAACCGTCCGCGTGGCGGACATGAACACCGTCTCCGGCATTTTGAAGGACTACGGCCTCATCAACTACAAGTGGCTCTTCCAGCTCTATTCGCGCTTCTCGAACGCGGAGGTGCAGCTCAGCCCCGGGACGTACGCGCTCACAACGAATCTGGACTACCGCGCTCTTGTGAAAAAGATGCAGACCGGCGCGGATTCGCAGCTCCAGACGCTCGTCATGTTCCCCGAGGGCTACAACCTTGACCAGGTGTTCGCCAGACTCGAGGAAAACGGCGTGTGCAGCAGGGAAGATCTCTACGCTGCCGCGGCGAACGCTGAGTTCTCGTATACGTTCCTTGAAGGCGTGGAGACGGGCGATCCCTACCGGCTCGAGGGCTTCCTCTTCCCGGATACGTATTACTTCTATCAGGGGATGCAGGCCTCGAGCGCGATCAACAAATTCCTCTCGAACCTCCATTACCGCATCACGGACGAGATGTGGCAGAAGGCGCAGGCCATGAACCTGACGTTCAAGCAGGTGATCACGGTCGCCTCGCTCATCGAGCGAGAGGCCGCGAACGACGCCGAGCGCGCGACGATCGCCTCGGTCATCTATAACCGCCTGAACATCGGTATGCCGCTGCAGCTCGACTCCACGGTCGTGTACGCCATCCGCGAGACCGGCGAGACGACGATGTCCACCGAGCTCATCCAGGCCACCGACAGCCCGTATAACACCTATCTCTATCAGGGCCTGCCGCCCGGACCGATCTGCAACCCCGGCATGAAGTCTATCGAAGCCGCGCTCAACCCCGAGCAGACCGGGTATTACTACTTTGCGCTCGACATGGAAACGAAGAGCATGCGCTTCTTCGCCACGCTCGCCGAGCACGAGGCGTTTGTTGCCACACAGGATTACGGCTAAACGCTTCAAACAAACCTTGTTTGACTCCTGCGGAGGCAAACCCAGGCAAGACATTTTAAGCACAAAAGACCGTGGAAAACATTCTGCGGTCTTTTTGCATTGTAAACGCAAAACCGGCGTGATATAATCGCAGCTATGGAAACGAACGATCTTATTCGGCGCGCGGAGGACCTTGCCGCGCGCTGTGAGCGCACCTCGTCGGTGACGGCAACCGCCTTTCTCACTCCGGCGGAGCGCATGGAGCTGCAAAATACCCCCTCGCTGCGCGGCACGGCCGTCGTCTATTCCGGCGGCGGGACGGAGTGCGAGCGTACCTGCGCGTTCTTCCTCCCGTTCTATCTCACGGCGGAGGAGCTTGACCCGTCGGAGTATATCAGCGCGGTGCATTTCCGCGGCTTCTTCGGCGAGCCGGGCCACCGGGATTATCTCGGCGCGCTGCTCGCGCTCGGCGTGCGCCGCGAGTGGGTGGGGGATATCCGCATCCGGGGTACGGAGGCGTGGGTGTTCTGCCTGCCGAGCGTCGTAAAAACGCTCGCGGAGCTCGACCGTGCCGGGCGCTATACCGTCCGCGGCGAGGAGATCGCTCTCGCGGACGTCCCGGAGGAAGAGGTGAAGACCGAAACCGTGAGCTTCACGGTGCAGAGCCTCCGGCTCGACGCCGTGACCGCGGGGCTTTTCCATGTCTCCCGCACGACCGCCGCAGAGCTCATCCGTCTCGGCAGCGTGTCGCTCAACTATGTGCCGTGCCTGCACACGGACGCCGCCATCCGCGACGGCGACGTTATTTCCGTGCGCGGCAAGGGCAAGGGAACGGTCACCGACACCGGCGGCCGCTCGCGCAAGGACCGTATCTTCGTCACCGCCGAACGGCGGGTCTGAAAATATAAAGGAGGAACAACCATGATCCCTGAAAGACTCTCCCGGCTGCGCCGGGAAATGGAACAGCGCCGTATCGACGTGTACGTCGTCCCCACGGCGGACTTCCACGAATCCGAATACGTTGGCGCGCATTTCAAGGCGCGCTCCTACATCACCGGCTTTACCGGCAGCGCCGGCACGGCCATTATAACAATGACTGAGGCCGGTCTCTGGACGGACGCGCGCTATTTCCTGCAGGCGAAGCACCAGCTGGAGAATACCGGCGTGACGCTCTACCGCATGGGCGAAGAGGGCGTACCGACGATCATGGAATACCTGCGCTCCGCGCTGCCGGAGGGCGGCACGCTCGGCTTTGACGGCCGCGTCATCAACGCGCGCCTCGGCGCGGAGTTCCTCGCGCTTGCCGGGGAAAAGAACGCCAAGCTTGCCGTCGGTGAGGATCTTGTCGGCATCATCTGGGACGACCGCCCCGAGCTGCCGCACGCGCCGGTGCGCATCCTCACGGCGGAATACTCCGGCCGTTCCACTGCGGACAAGCTCGCGGACGTGCGCGCCGAGATGGAAAAGCAGGGCGCGAGCGTCCATCTGCTCACGTCGCTTTATGATATCGCGTGGCTGCTGAACGTCCGCGGCGGCGATATCGACTATGTCCCCGTTGTGCTCTCCTATCTCGCGCTCACGGAGGAGCAGTGCCTCTGGTTCGTGCAGGACGCCGTTCTCACGGACGAGCTTCGCGCCTATCTTGCCGAGAACCGCATCGAAACGCGCCCGTATGAGAGCTTCTACGACTATGCCGCCGCCATCCCCGCCGGGGAGACGGTGCTGCTCGACAAGGGCGTGTGCAACTACCGCCTCGTCTCCGAGCTTTGTGAGGGTGTCGAGATCGTGGACGAGACGAACCCCTCCGTGCTTATGAAGTCCATCAAGAATGAGACCGAGCAGAAGAACACGGTCAACGCCCACATCAAGGACGGCGTCGCCGTGACGAAATTCATCTACTGGCTCAAGAAGAACATCGGCAAGACGCCGATGACCGAGCTTTCCGCCTCCGACTATCTCGCCGCGCGCCGCGCCGAGCAGGAGGGCTTCCTCGATCTCAGCTTTGACACCATCTGCGCCTACGGCGCGCACGCCGCCATCATCCACTACGCCCCCACGCCGGAGACGGATATCCCGCTCGAGGCGCACGGCCTGCTGCTCGTGGACTCCGGCGGACACTATCTCGAGGGTACGACCGACATCACCCGCACCATCGCCCTCGGCCCCGTGACGGATGCCGAGCGTGCCGACTTCACGCGCGTCCTCCGCTCGCATCTGCATCTGGCGAACGCCCGCTTCCTCCACGGCTGCACGGGGCTGAATCTGGATATTCTCGCCCGTGAGCCGCTGTGGGAGGCCGACCTGGACTACAAGCACGGCACCGGCCACGGCGTCGGCCACATCCTGAACGTCCACGAAGGGCCGAACGGCTTCCGCTGGCGGCAGTCGCCGGAGCGCAGCGAGGGAAGCGTGCTCGAAGAGGGCATGATCACGACCGACGAGCCGGGCCTTTACATTGAGGACGCCTACGGCATCCGCATCGAGAGCGAGCTGCTCTGCCGGAAGGGTGTCAAAAACGAGTTCGGGCAGTTCATGTACTTCCAGAATCTCACCTGCGCGCCGATCGATCTCGACGCGATCGATGTTAACGCTCTCACTACGACCGAGCGCCGCTGGCTCAACGAGTACCACGCCGCCGTGTATGAGACCGTAGCGCCGCACCTCACCGAGGACGAGCGCGTCTGGCTGCGCGACGTCACCCGCGCCATCTGATTTTGCACGTTACCTGCTTCGGGAAGGAGAACACTTATGCTGGACGAAGCCATTCAGAAGGAGATCATTCAAAAGGGACGGAAGTTTCTCAAAAGCCCATTGGAGCGGGATCCGTACGAGGAAGCGTTCGAGTCCGATCAGGATCGGAAGCTGCCGCAACCGCCGCTCGTGAAAGCGCCCATGGCGGAGGAGGGCGAGCGCATCGCTCTCACGAAAGATTTTTCCGGCCTTGCGCTGAAAAACGATCTTGTGAGCCTCATCCGTGACCGGCGGAGCGCCCGGATCTATACGAACGAAACCATGACGTTGGACGAGCTCTCGTTCCTTTTGTGGGCGACGCAGGGGATCAAGAAGATCCGCGGCAAGGCGTATGTGACCATCCGCACCGTGCCGTGCGGCGGTGCGCGCCACGAGTTTGAAACGTATCTGATCGTCCGGAACGTGGAGGGTCTGCGGCCCGGCGCGTACCACTATCTGCCAATGCTCCATGCGCTCGAGTTCCTGCACCCGATCGAGGACATTCCGGAAACTATAACCCAGACGCTGTGCGGCCAGAAATGGGCGGCCAAGGCCAACGCGGTCTTTTACTGGTCGGTCGTGCCCTACCGCGCCGAGTGGCGCTACGGCATTTACGCCCACCGCATCGCGCTCATCGACGCCGGACACGTGGGGCAGGCGCTCTATACGGCCTGCACCGGGCTGGGTCTCGGGACATGCGGTCTCGGCGCTTTCCAGCACGAGAAATGCTGCGATCTCTTCGGGCTTGACGGCGAGGAGGAGTATATCATCTACACCGCCCCCGTCGGCACGATCCGCGACGAGGACCTGACCGAAGAAAACGCCTTCTACCAGTTCGTAGAAGACGAGGGACTCTGAATTTAAAACGCAAAAAAGCTCACGGATCCGATCCGTGAGCTTTTTGCGTGTATGCGGTTTCTATCTCCCGCGGAGCGGCTCAGTACCGATCCAGCCGCCGCTGGATCTCGTCGATATCGCTCTGGTCAAAGTCTTCCGCGCGCAGACCTTCCTGCCGGCACAGCTCTTCAAATTCCTCGTTTCCGATATGGCAGGTGCCGCGGCGCACGATGGCATCGACGATCTTGCGGATACGCTCCTCGCGCGCGTCGTCGTCCAGCATCTGCGTCAGCATCGCTACTTCCAGAACATCGTCCCAGGAGTCGATTTTCCCGTCGCCGTTCCAGTCTATGCTGGTATGTGAATTCAGAAAATCCAGAAGAAAACCCATAAATGCGCCTCCTTACACGGCTTACCATGATAAAAAAGACACGATACCGCGCCGGCGGAAAGAAGAGAAAGCATTCCGACAGGGAGGATCGTGTCTATATTCATTATACGGTTTTTCCGCGGAAAAAACAAGGCCGCACGCCGTCAGAGCGCGAATTTTTTGCCGTATTCCTCCGCGTACTGCATGTATTTCTGCGTTTTCATCTCGCGGAGGCTTTTGAGATATTCGTGGGTATCAAAGCTGTCGGATTCCAGCTCGATCATCGCCACGGCGATGTTGGAGCAGTGGTCGGCGATACGCTCGTAATTCGTGAGAAGGTCGTTAAAAACAAAGCCCATGGCGAGCGTGCAGGAGCCGTCCTGCAGACGGATGATGTGGTGGAGCTTCATCTCGTCGCACAATCCGTCGATCGTATCCTCCAGCGGCTCGACGCGCAGCGCCATTTCCAGATCGTTCCCGATGAACGCGCCGACAACGAGCGAGACGATCTCGCTCACGGCGGTGCGGAGCACGTCCAGCTCGCGCTGAGCGGCGTCGGTGAAGCGGATGTCCTTTTCGTAAATTTCGCGCGCGACCTCGGCGAGATTCATCGCGTGGTCGCTGATGCGTTCAAAATCGCCGATGGTGTGCAGGAACTTGGATACCTCCTCGTTCTGCGCGGTGGAAAGCTCGCGGCCGGTGAATTTGACGAGATACGTGCCGAGATGGTCCTCGTACTGGTCCACGGCGTCCTCCATGTCCACGACCTGCTGAAAGCCTTTCTGGGAGAAATCCTTTATCAGCTCGAGCGCGACGACAAGGTTATCCTGAGAGCGCATCGCCATGGCGTTGATCGTCAGGCGGCACTGCTCAATGGCAAGCGCGGGGTGGACAAGAAAGCGCTCTTCCAGCCGCTCGATGCCCGCGGTGAGCTCGTTGTATTTTTCCGAGGTCTTCTCGGGGATGAGCTTTCCGGTGAGCGCCTCCAGCTGGCGCAGGAACGGGAAAAGGATCAGGATCGAGCCGATGCGGAAAAGGGAGTTCACCATCGCGATGCCGACCGGGCCGAGCGCGGTCTCCATGAACGGGAACGGGGAAAAGGCGTTGATGCCGTAGAAGAACGCAGAGAAGATGACGGTGCCGAAAATGCCGGTGAAAAGATAAATGAGCGCGGTGCGCCGCCCGTCGCGGTTCGCGCCGATGGCGGAGACGAGCACCGGCACCGCCGCGCCGATGCCCATGCCCATGATCATCGGGAAGGCCGTGGCAAACGAGATCGTTCCGGTCACGGATAGCGCCTGCAAAATACCGACGGAGGCGGAGTTGGACTGCAAAACGGCGGTAATGAGCGTGCCGATGAGAACGCCGAGGATCGGGTTTTCAAACATCGTCATCAGACGGAGAAAGCCCTCGCTCTCGCGCAGCGGGGACACCGCGCCGCTCATCGCGTTCATGCCGTACATCAAAACGGCAAAGCCGAGCAGGATATCGCCGGTGTGCCGCTTCTGCGACGTTTTCCCGAGCATGCGCAGCAGTATGCCGGCAATGGCGGCGATGGCGGTGATCGTTGCGGAGCTCAGAAGGGAGAGCGCGTCGCTGCTGCTGATATACGAAAGGCAGAGGATCCAGCCCGTTACGGATGTACCGATGTTCGCGCCGAGCACGATGCCGATCGCCTGCGAGAGCTTCATCATGCCGGAGTTCACAAAGCCGACGACCATCGCGGATGTGGCCGAGGAGGACTGGATCACGGCGGTGACGGCGGTGCCGAGCAGTACGCCCTTGAGCGGCGTATTGGAGAGCCGGTAGAGAATGAGCTCGAGCCGCTGACCGGCGACGAGCTTCAGGCTGTCGCCCATGAGTCCCATGCCGAAGAGAAAAAGCGCCACGCCGCCGAGCAGCGCTAAAATGTTGGAAATACCCACAGCCATCGATTCCTTTGCAAGTTATAGATTATCCGCATATCAGTGTACCGTATGAAGGTTAAATCCAAAAGCAAGACAAGGTTAAATCCACGTTAAATCCATTTTACAAGCGGCGCTGCGCGTGATATGCTATAGAAAGTTGGAATTGTAAAACGGAGGCGGAAGAGATGATCTACCTTCTTGAAGACGACGAGAGCATCCGAAAGCTCGTTACCTATACGCTGCAGCACGCGGGATACGAAGCCGCGGGGCTTAGCTGCCCCTCGGCGTTCTGGGCGGCGATGAAGCGCCAGACGCCGGAGCTCGTGCTGCTCGATATCATGCTGCCGGAAGAAGACGGCCTTTCGGTTTTGAAAAAATTGCGCGGCTCGGCGCTCTGGCGGGAGCTTCCGGTCGTGATGCTCACGGCGAAGAATGCTGAGTACGACCGCGTGGTCGGGCTGGACGCCGGGGCGGACGACTATATATCGAAGCCCTTCGGCATGATGGAGCTTCTCGCGCGGGTGCGGGCGCTGCTGCGCCGCACCGGGATGACGTCGGCGGGCGAGCATACCGTCGGCGAGCTGTACGTCTGCCGGGACAAGCACATCGTGCGCGTTTCCGGGCAGGATGTGCCGCTCACAAACAAGGAATTTTCGCTCCTCTGCCTGCTGCTGGAGCATTCCGGCGCGGCGCTCACGCGCGACCGGATCATGGACAGCGTATGGGGCAGCGGCTTTGACGGGGAAAACCGCACCGTGGACGTGCATGTGCGCACGCTGCGCACCAAGCTCGGCGCGGCGGGGACATACATCGAAACGGTGCGCGGCGTCGGCTACCGCTTTACCCCGGAGAAGGGGAGCGCGCCATGAAGGGAAAGCTCTTTCTGCGTGTGGGGCTTCTGCTCTTCGCCGCGATCCTGCTCGGCTCCGCCGTGACGTATGCCATCGCACAGCCGCAGCTTGCCGGGACAGAGTCGAGAGCGCAGGTATCATCGCACCTTTTGTGGCTGCTGCCGATCGCGCTCTGTCTTGCCGCGGCGGGCGGCTGGGCCGTAGCGCGCGGCATCGTTGACCCCATTCGGAAGATCGACCCGGAAACGCCCGGCACGGAAGCACCATATGAAGAGCTCGTGCCGCTGCTTGCGCGCATCCGCGCGCAGAATCGTCTCATCCGCCAGCAGGAGGAAACGCTCGGACAGACGCGGCGCGACTTTGCCGCGATCACGGAGAACATGGGGGAGAGCTTCCTCCTGCT
>ERZ772820.2731-NODE-2731-length-12064-cov-17.258473_pt1 | contig 12064 bp, 16 predicted proteins | sample MGYA00511377_ERZ772820 | MGnify/ENA primary metagenome ERZ772820 (study PRJEB29015, sample SAMEA2737684) | human gut metagenome | biome: human gut; feature: human-associated habitat; material: faeces | place: China | collected 2012 ...
TTGAGCTTACGCAAATTGTATGACGAATACGGTAACGTCTACATGGTAGTGGATTCTGAATTAAAAGGCAGAATACAGGCAGCAGTCATGGATATGATTGCAAACTTTGAGATAGTCGTAATCTAATCATTCAGACGGGCGGAGCATTTTCCCCTTTCCTCTGCTCCGCTTGTCAATCTATGAAAGTCCATTATCTAGGTAGTGGATTTTCATAGACTGGCAAATACAGTCGGTAGTTCTTTGACAACTGAATAAAGCAGTCAGATACGTTTGATATGCAGCGAGCCAGCGGAAATTGTACGCCATGACCTAAAAAAGCGAGCGATTCATGCAATGATCCGAGAGCGACTTGTGGAATGGTCGTTCTGCCATGACCTGTATATCTGAATAATGATACACTCGCATGGTGCGGTTCTGCTCATAGGAATGAGAATGGTGAAAGTCCAGTGGAGCTTCCAAAGCCATCTGACTGCTTCGGAAACACACAGTAAAGGAGGTGCATAAGGCAAAAATTTTGCAGTCTGTATGTCAGATATAAGCTGCTGATAATCTATCTCTGATATGGTATACTTTTAACTATGATTAGGAAGAAATGCTGTATTAAAAGGGGTAGAAAGTGATATGAAGATATTGTATGTTACAGATTTACACGGAGATAAAAAGAAGTACAGAAAGATTCTGGACGTAGCCATTGAAAAGGAAATCAAAGTCATTGTAAATGGCGGGGATATGTTACCAAAACAATGTGACCGCCACAGTGAGCAATCGTTTTTTATCAATGGATTCCTTGATGAATATTTTGAGGAACTGAAAAAGCAGGACATCACATACCTTGCCATGCTTGGAAATGATGATTTACTGGCAACAGATGAAATGTTTGACAATCTTTGCGACAGATTTGAAAATGTCTGCAATATAGCTGGTAGGAAATTTTCTGTCAATGGATATGAATTTATCGGCATGAACTATATTTTAGACCATCCGTTCGGTTGTAAAGACAGGGTTGTTACAGAAACACATTATATTCCGCAGCGTCAGTTAAGTCCTGTAGCCGGAATCTCTAATGCTGTTGATTATGACAGGATTTACAACTGGCTGGAATATCCCAGAACAGAATTACCGCATATGTGTGATGTGCTGAAGAAACTTCCATTGCCGGACGATAGACAAAAAGCGGTTTACGTTATGCACATGCCGCCTGCGGGATTGAGATTAGGACAGTTGCGCTATCAAGATTTGGATATAGGCTCTGTTGATATTTACGAATTTCTGAAAGAAAAACAGCCACTTCTTTCTCTGCACGGACATATACATGAAAGTCCTGACACAGAGAAAGGAAAGTGGATAAACCAGATTCATCAGACAACCTGTATTCAGACTGGACAGACGGAACTTAATGACAAATACATGGTTTATGCGGAGATTGATTTGCAGGAAAAGAAGTATGAACGCAAAGTAATCAGTGTAGATTAGCAGAAAGACACCAGAAATGGTGTTTTTTTGTTGGAAGAAATGAGGTGGGATTATAGGAAAAACAGTACAGTCCAATACAATAAAAATAGGAAATACGACCTTTTATGTAACGTCAGTGTTCTCCGGTACAGTGGATTTGCAGCATTTGATTAAAAGGCTGATTCAAAAGGAAATCGAGCAGGAAAACAATGGATATTAAATTGAGAACAGTGTAATAAGCGGCTGAAAATAATTAAGTAGCGTGGTATAATATTAACAGGATATAAGTTGTTTGTTTGCTGTTGGAAAGGAGTAAAAATGACGAAACAGCAAGCAAGATTAAGAGTTAGATTATATGCACGTTTATCCAAAGATGATGGTGACGCTGATAAAGAAAGCAACAGTATCACAAACCAGTTGCAAATGCTCCGATATTATTCAAAGGAAAAAGGATTTGAAATCATTGACGAGTATGTAGATGATGGCTATTCCGGCACAACATTTGCTGGGGTTAGATAGCGATACTTTTTACATCTACCATGTTGCGGCGGTCATGGTTGACAACTTGCGTCGGCTCCTGCTCGGTATCAACCTGTCCGACAAAGCTATAATGGATTTCGATTTTCCGGGTGTTGGTTTCCCGGTCTAATTCATGTATCAAAATACGGTCGATAAACTCATGGACGTTTTCATAGGTCAATTCCTGTATGTCGCTGTATTTCCCGACAATCTGAATAAACCTTGATATATCCCTTTTTCGCTCGGTAACGGTTGCGATCTGCTGTTGTAACTCGTCTATCCTTGCGGCAAGGGATTTCTTTTCGTCCTCATAGCCGGAAGTTAGAAACACAAACCGTTCATCTGTCAGTCTGCCTAATGCGTTGTCCTCATACAGCTTGCGGAAAAGCGTGTCAAGTTCGGTCATACGCGCCTGTGCTTTGAAAAGTTCCTTTTGCTGCTGCGCTAATGCCTTTCTCGCTTCCATGTCGCCGTACTCGGTAGCTTTACAGATAAAGTCCTGTTCGTGTTCCTTAACATACCGCAAAACCCGCCGCATATCTTCCAGCACTAAATCAAGAAGTACGTTTTTGCGGATATAATGAGAGGTACACTCGCTGCCTGTCCTTGCCCTGTTGCGCCATGCGCCGCAAGAATAGGAAAACTTGCGCGGCTCGATATTTACGCCCTGTTGGTAATACATCTTATGTCTGCAACCAGCGCAAAACAGCAAGCCGGAAAAAATATCAATCTCCGCTGCTTTTGTCGGGCGGTGGCGGGTAGCAATCCGCTTTTGCGCAAGTTCAAAGGTTTCCTCGTCAACAAGCGGCTCATGGGTGTTTGGGAAGAAATAGCGTTGTTCTTCTTCGTTCTTCCGGGTCTTTTTCGACTTGTAGGATACCTTGTGAGTTTTCGCGGTTATGGTATGCCCTAAATATTCCTGCCTTGCTAATATGTCATAGAGCGTTTTGTCCGGCCAAGTATAGGGGGCGATCATTGCCCGCTGATACCGCGCCTGTCCTGTACGCTGATAGCGCAACGCTCCAATCGTCAAGACTTTGTTTTCCGCAAGCCATTTTTGGATTTCGCACATACGCACGCCGCTAACAAACATAGCGAAAACCTGTTTGACAATCGGCGCGGTTTCCGGGTCGGGTATAAGGTGGTGGCGGTTGTTCGGGTCTGGGATATAGCCGTATGGATATTCCCCGTTGACGCGCTCGCCTTTTTGCGCCTGTGCCTGTTTAACTGCGCGGATTTTCTTGCTTGTGTCGCGGGCGTAAAACTCGTTAAACCAGTTCCGCAACAACCACGGAAGAGTCTGAACCGGAAACAGAAACAATAATCGAAACGGTCAGCATTGTACGGCAGACGGATAGTGAGGAAGTAAAGTCTGTTGAACCTACGGCCGCAGAACCGCATAAGTGCAGTTGGGCGGATATAAGCCTTAATGCTGAAGAATATCACCTATTATGCACCACAGTGTTTTGTGAAGCCGGAAATCAGACGGTCGAAACGCAGACAATGGTTGCATTGACAATACTTAACCGTATCAACAGCTACATATTCCCAAATACGGTTCGTGAGGTCGTTTATCAGGATGAACAGTTTGCGGTTACCAAATGGGATAACTTTGAAAACTACGGTTGGACGGAGAGCGTTACGGCAGCGGTAAAAAATGCGCTTGCGGATAATGAATATCCGGATGATATGTATTATTTCCGGACACTTCACTACCATACATTCGGCACACCGTATATGCAAAGTGAGGATTTATATTTTTCAACAGAGAAAGGAGAAGACAATGGCAATTAAGAGTTACAAGGGATAAAAAACACTGTGGATAATTTATCAGTAGGTGACCGAAATTTATTGTTAAATACGAAAGATTTCAGTCGAATAAAGACACTTAATGGTGACTGGTCAATGACAACAGATAATGATGGATTTACGGTTGCAGGTCGAACTGGTAACGGAAAGTGGAATACTATACAAACTATAACAACAATTAATGCTCAAGATAATCCACAATCTGACAAAACATTTATACTTGCGGTTGACGTTTACGCAGACGACCTTGCAACATCCCCTAAAAATTATTTAATTTCTTTTGAAGTTTACGGTTCAAATGATAATTTTGAAAGTTGGGCGCGTACCGTGTATACAACTGTTTATCTTGATGGTTCCGGTGGAAGTTATATTAAAGTGCTGTCGGGAACACGACAAAATAATAAATGGTGTAGATTATATTTCACGATAACTCCGACAAATCTCACAAGTGGAGCTTGGGGAACATACAGTGCATATCGCTATGGTATGGCTATGTATACAACAAGTAATAACACAGGACACACAGTTAGAGTTCGCAAATTTAAAATGTCATTCGGTAATGTTCCGTCAGATTGGTCACCTAATCCGGATGATATATCGGTTGAGAATATCTATTCCGCAAACACCACAACGATTGACGGTGGGAAAATTACAACCGGCAGCATTACGGCAGACAAAATAAGCGTTGATGATTTAAGCGCAATTACGGCTACAATCGGTTCGTGGAGCATAACAACGAACAAGATTTATGCCGGAGATGCCGAAACCGGAACAGCAGTTATGCAAAGACCGACTGTAAACACAAAATGGGTATTTGCGGCCGGCGGTAAAGACCATACTAATTACGGAGATTGTCCGTTCCGTGTCGATAAAGAGGGTAACCTTTACTCAACAAGTGGAACAATCGGCGGATTTACAATCGGTGCTGATTATTTAAGAACAAAAGCAGACAGCCGTGGCTATAAATTTGGAATGAGTTCTAACGCACAGCCGACCGGAATATGTTCATATATCGGCAAAGAGGGTACGGACTATGACTATGTATATAGGCTTGGTTGGGACGGCAGTGTGGAAACATCTAAGCTGACAGCCGGTGGAGCAGTATTCGGAAGTGGGCGTGTTTATTTTGAAGCAACAGAAAAAGCATATCTGACAAAGGGCGATAGTGTACCTATTGTATTTTCTACCGGCGGATATATAACCGGTGGCGGTCAGACGGTAGTTTTTTTTCTCCCGACAAGGCTTATTATTGGCGCAAGCAAAGCTACATTGTCGTTTACATCAAGTGAGGGCATTAAGGTCAGGCAAGGCGGTAACTATTGCTATGGCTCCACGGCTGAGACGAATGTCAGACCAACATCTCAATCAATATCGTTAAGCGGAGAATCAGGCGTGAATGTGAAATTAGTAATGCCAAACACAAGAAATGTAACTAATAATGACGCTTGTGGCGTGTCATTAACCGGCACACTTAAATTATCTTAGGAGGTAAAAAATTATGAGTAGTAGAGTATTAGAAGATGCAGTAAATCAGATTACCTGCACATACAAGACACATTGCGATAACAAAAAGAATGGCAATGCGTGGGCGCAAGGCATAGACCTTGTGAAATACAAATCACAGCTTGATTTCGTTACCGCACATTCAGACGGTACGGTTATCAAGGTTATAGCTTATCTCTCCGGTACAAACGGTGTGCCGGACAAAGAGGGAATGGGATATGGCAATTATGTAATGATTAAGCATAATGACAAAATATGTACCTTGTACGCACACCTCGAAAAGGTATATGTAAATGAGGGCGAATTTGTCAAGAAAGGACAGCGCATCGGCTTTATGGGAAATACCGGCGGAAGTTACGGAGCGCATCTTCACTTTGAGGTCAGAGAGTACCCAAACGGCATTCCGACAAGCGGTTTACACGATGAAAGCAAGTATAAATGGCTTGACCCTACACCGTACATTGATGCCGACATTACCGGCATTAATACGGCAGAATACAAGCTGAATGGACTTGATTATTCTCCGGTATTCAACCCGAAATATTATCTTAACAAATATGCTGACCTTAAAGCAGCTTTCGGCAACGATTATGACAAGGCTTGGGCGCACTTCAAACAGTACGGTATGAAAGAAGCAAGGCAGGCAAGCACGGAATTTAACGTAATTGCTTACAAAGAGAACTATGCCGACTTAAGAGATGCGTTTGGCGACAATCTTCCGTTATACTATGAGCATTATTGCCATTACGGACGTAAAGAGGGCAGGAATGCAAGGACGGTTGAAAAGAAAACACTGACACTGACAAGCTACCCGAATTACACTAGTGGTAACGGATTTTACCGTGTAAGGAAGTCTTACAGAGACGAGAAGAACGCAATCGGTTCTTATTGCACTTGGAGTAGTGCTTACAAGACTTGGAAGAGATACAAGTCAAGCGGTTACCATATCTACGATAAAAACGGCAAGCAGCTTGATTAAGGGCATTAAAAAGGCGTGTGGTACTTATGTACTGCACGCCTTATTTTTATTTCGATAAAATATCTACATAGAACATATCGAGGTTTATCTCTTGGCCGCTTGAACCGTCAATGAAATTTGTAGTATCTACAAGTCCGTTAAAAGTTCCGTATATTCTTATTATATCTTCTTCTAACAGCTTTTCATAGTCTTTAGCAGATGTATCTCTCTTATCCGTTACAAAGAACATATTGCCATCGTAAATATCGTATTCTGGGTCTTTAGTGAACACTTTGTATGTGGTAGTTCCGAAAGAGGTTGATACGTCAAATATTTGTACGTCAATGTAAAAATTCTGACCTTTATACTTATCGGGATTGCGCTTAACATCTTTATAGTTGAGTTCAGAGCAGGTAGCGGCAAAATCATCTTTAGACAAGTCGGTTTTTGAAGATGAAGTATTGCTGCCTGATACAGCAATTATTATCGTGATTACCATTAATGCAGTTGCAATAGAGCCAAGGACAAGACCGGCTGTAGCAGTTCCACCCTTATAACCGTATCTTTTGTTCGCGCTTGAACCGGTTGCACCTAGTACAATCGCTATAATGCCTAGAATACCGCCAACAAATATAAATGATGTTAGTATACCTATGATACCTAAAACAAGTGCCGCTGTGCCTTTTGGCTTGTATGGTTGCGGTTGTGGTTGCGGTGGGAACGGTTGTTGCCATTGTGGTGGTTGCTGATAAAATTGATTATTATTATCCATATGTCTCTCCTTATAAAATCGTGTCGAGAATTGCGATAGATTACCGCGTATGCCCGACAAAATGTGTGATATGATTGTAAATGTCCTCGGAAAGAGGATATTCAAGTTCCGATGTGGCGGTGTTTGGTAGCGCGGCACCGTCACTAGAACTTAATTATACTTTATGTGGGATATTTTGTCAATGTGGGTTGACAAGCAAGAACAAATGTTCTAATATAGGCATATCGCTACTATAATCGTGTGGTATTCGGGAGGGTTGTTGTATGGAAACAGAAGAATACAAATGTCAAATTATTACAATGATTGAGCAATGCAATAATCGTAGATGGCTTAGTGCCATATATAAGTTTATTAAAGTATTACTTAACAGATAAGAAAAAAGCCAAGGGTTTGCGCATTGCCCTTGGCTTTTCTTTACTTGTTTTCAGAAATTAAATCAATCAATTTCTCTAACTCGTTCCAACCCTTGTCATCTAATCGGGCAAGAGCCGAAATCAAACGGCGTCGAAAATCACTTTCATTAGTTCTTATGACTTCTCCAAGCAGTTTTGAAATTTCTTCATCCTTAGAAACAGGACTCATCATTTCTCCATTTCCGGTTCGTAACCATTCCTCATTAATGTTAAATTCTCTACATATTGAAACGATGACGGCATCAGTCGGATTTCGTAATCCTAATTCATAGTTTCCTATAGTATTTCCTTTAACACCAATTCGATTTCCAAATTCCGCTTGTGTTAATTTTACTTCTTTTCGGATTTGTTTTATTCGGTCTTTCATATTCTTTACCTCCTTTCGAGATAAATATATCAGAAAAATCCCACATAGTCAAGAAAAAAGTATTGACAAATTCTTCTTTGTGGGATAGAATAATCACATAGTCAACAAAGGAGGTGTGACACATGAGCGAAAAAGAAAGACAGATAGTTGAAAAGCTGAAAGACGCAATCCCAAAAATGTCAGAGTTTGACAAGGGATATATTCTCGGCAAGACAGAAAGCCTTGCTGACGGCTCGGAAGAAAAGAAAAAAGAAAAGGAGTAGATATATGGAAAAACCAAGAACAATAGAAGATGACCCAATGCAAAGAACCTTACAGGATTATGTAGAACAAATGGCATTGGGCGTTGCAAATGATGTTGTAAGAGGTGAGAGAGTTGAAAAAATACACGACGAATGCAAGATACTCAACTCCCTCACAAATGCCTTATTGGCTGTCAAGTATTAATAGCCAACATGAAATGGATTACTGATTGCTGCGACTTTAACCGGCTGTGCTTTGACGGTGTTCATAAATTCATCATAGTATTTGTTATATTCTTCCTTGAATTTAGTTACATCGCCTTGATAACCACAAATTTTAGCAAGCGCATAAAACTCCGCAAGTCTTGAACTATCCATTAATTTTACCACCTCTTTTCTGAAATAACATAAGAGGATTATATCACAAAATATCTGAAAAGGAGAAGTACATGGATTTACAAATATTCAATAATGAAGAGTTCGGAGAATTAAAAGAAATCGAGAAAAGAAATAAAGATAAATATACAGGTTTCTTTTATATTTTGGAATATGGTAAATTTGCGAAAATCGGAAGTACGAAAAATCCATATCAAAGGTTAATGGCATTAAAGAGAAATGCTGTTAATTATGGGGAATGGGAAATAGGAAAAATCGCTATAAGTATTCCACATACGAATTATGCCGAAAACGAGAAGAAATTGCATGAACACTTTAAAAGCAAAAGGAAGCAGGGAAGCGAGCTGTTTGATTGCAAGTTTGAAGATGTGCTGAATAGTGTCGAAACTGTTGTCACATACAAAGACGATTCAGAGGAAATGGAATTAAAGGCAGAAGCATTTTTTCAAGGAATGAAGAATTTTGTTACAGGAGGAAGCCTATGAACGACTTACAGATATTTAATAACAAGGAATTTGGTAATGTCAGAGCGGTAATTGTGGACGGCTTGCCGTGGTTTGTTGGAAAAGACGTTTGTGAAGCGTTTGGAGACACAAACTACAGAAGAAGCCTTTTAAGCATTGATGAATGTGACAAGGGTGTGTCACAAATTGATACCCCAGGTGGAAGACAGAATATGGTGGTTATCAATGAAAGCGGTTTATATTCTTTACTTTTTCAAATGCAGCCACAAAAAGCAAGGGGTGTGTCACAAAATGATACCCTTATAAACGAAAGAATAGAAAAATTGCACAGATTCAAACACTGGGTTACATCAGAGGTCCTTCCGTCAATCAGAAAGAACGGCGGTTACATAGCCGGGCAGGAAACAATGACGGATGATGAGTTACTTGCCAAGGCTCTTATGGTGGCAAATAACAAGATTGCGGAAAGAGACCGCATAATCGAGCATCAGAAAGCTAAAATCGAATATGACAGACCGAAAACTATTTTCGCCGATGCCGTAGCGACAAGTAATACATCAATCCTTGTCGGAGATTTGGCAAAGATAATATGTCAGAACGGCGTACAGATAGGTGCTAAGAGGCTTTTTAGTTGGCTTAGAGATAATGGCTATCTTATCAAGCGCAAGGGCGCAGATTGGAATATGCCGACACAGAAGTCCATAGAAATGGGTCTATTTGAAATTAAGGAAAGCACTCACATAAACGGCAGTGGATGTAATGTAACTACTAAAACCCCAAAGGCAACCGGCAAAGCACAGATTTATTTCGTAAATAAGTTTTTAGGTGGTAGCGATGGTAAAGAGGAATAAATTTAAACGGTTCATCCATTCAATACCGTGGGCGGCATACACCGGCGCAGTGGTGTTTATAGCATTGATGTTGATGTTAATAATTGTCGCTACGATAAACCATAACTACACAAGGGGGTAAACTCGTTATCCTCCCGCGCTGTGTCAACTCCGTCGTTGATCGCGATATAGCGTACTCCGTTTTCGGGAAATACAATCTCTATGAGTTCGCCCGTTTTCAGATAGTTTCTGCCAAGACGGGAAAGGTCTTTGGTAATGACCGTCGCCACTCGTCCGGCTTCCACTTCCTGCAACATCGCTTGCAGCCCCTCGCGCTCAAAACTCACGCCGGAAAATCCGTCGTCCACAAAAAACTTTGTGTTCAAAAAATGGTGTTCGTCCGCATAGCGTTGAAGTATCATTTTTTGGTGCTGTATGCTTCCGCTTTCTCCGGCTTGCATATCCTCTTGACTTAAACGGCAGTAAAGGGCGGTGATTTTATTCGACTGTAACATTAGTCCTCCTTTCCGACAGCCGAATAAACAGGTATAATGTGTTGCTATCATTATACCATATCCCGCCGCCTAATGCACTACTCGGACGCTAAAAATCCCGGATTTCCGGGCTTTTTCTGCAAATCCTTTACAATGAGTTTCTCAATCTTTTTATGGATTGTATCGGTTGCCTTTTCACTCGGCAACGCTTGAACAAGATAGGTGATTTTCCCTATTTTGCGTTCGGTTGTAATTGTCTGTTTTTTATCCATTAGAAAAACCTCCTTTTCCTGTATGGATAAACTATATTCGTCAAAAGGCAAAAACGGGCGGTTGTTAGCTGCAACCTCACGGGAGTTTCACCCCGGCCCATGCTTATGGGTGCGCCGCGCAATACTTTGAGGGTGTTCAACGCGGGAGTATCATTGTGCCGCCTTGTATGTCGTCGCCCACAAGCTGCTAAACCTGTTTTACGGCGCGGTAGTTCTCGCTCGGCTTTTCCCCTATGGGGAAAAGCTGTCATGGCGTACCCGCCGACTGGCTCGGTACAGACGGAATGTACCCGTTTGCCTGTTATGCTGCGCACCAAAGGCCGCTTTCTTTGTCAAAGAACAATAGGCTTTGTCGGCCTGCAAAAGCACATCAACAGCGGATATGCTTTTGCGGAACGACAAATAGCCCATAACGGGAAGCGTGGAAAGGGGACACGCTCCCCGCATGGGCTAAAAGATTATCCTACATGAAAAGCAAGGGTGCGGGTAATAAGGCGCACTTGCAGCCTGTTACGCATTTCCTCGTCCACATAGGAATAGGTATTGCCCGCGTCGTCTTTCAGCGTGCGGGTACAAAGTTTCGCTATGTAACCCTCGTAGTGCTTCAAGATCGCGCACATGGCGGTTGTGTCGCCGTTTGCCGCTGCGGAAATGACAGGGAACGGCAACAGATTTTCAGACTTCCTAACGGTATTCATCATCTGCTTTTCCCTCCAAATACTGTTTGATTTTCGCAAGCGCGGATTTCCTGTGCCGGAAAACCGTCGTGCGTACAACATTCAGCAGTTCGCCAATTTCCGCGTCGCTCATATCCAAGAAGTAGGACAAAAGGATAATGTCGCGTTTCCTTTCGGGCAAAGCGTTAAGGGCTTCGGCAAGCAGTTCATTTTTGACGAGTACATCAAAGCCGGACACTTGAAAACGGAAATAATCGCTTTCGTATTCGTCCGTTGTGAAAAGCTGCGCGAGTTCGCTTTCGCTCAAATCCGAAAAAGTAACTTCGCGTGCTGCGCGTTTCGCAAGAGTGCGGCGGTGGCTTTTCGCTTCGCCGACCAAAGTTTTCTTTGCTAATGCGTCGTACTGATGTTGTATTCTTTCCTTGTCGGAAGAAGATAGCTCCATAGAGTTCACCTCCTTCCCGCGTGGAGTAGAGGACGGGAGTTAAGGGCTTGTCCTCTCTGCCCCTTTCGCTCCGTACCCGTTCGGGAGATGGCTCTTGAGTGCGCTTTTCAGAAAAAAGTTGAAAAAAGCAAAATGCGCCCGTCCGCAAGACGCGGACGGGCGCAAAGGAAATGTAAGCAGTAGCTAAATGTATTGACAGTTCACATTCATAGCCGGAATATCCCGCTTGCGGAGCATAGCTTTTTTTGACCGCAAAGCATTAGGCGGGTTACAGTAAATAAAAATGGACACGGCGATACCTCCCCGATACCGCCGTATCCTTAAAAAAGGGCGACTTTAATACACTACCCGCAATCCATTCTATAATAGGGAACAGCGGCTTTTGCGCAATATTAAATAAAAAAGCCGATAACACATAGGTTTTTTGACCTAATGCGTTATCGGCTCTGCG
>ERZ772820.2739-NODE-2739-length-12042-cov-3.475765_pt1 | contig 12042 bp, 8 predicted proteins | sample MGYA00511377_ERZ772820 | MGnify/ENA primary metagenome ERZ772820 (study PRJEB29015, sample SAMEA2737684) | human gut metagenome | biome: human gut; feature: human-associated habitat; material: faeces | place: China | collected 2012 ...
ACTAGCCCTTATATATTTATTCTATTATAACCTGCCTCCGCTATTCCTGCAAGAGGCAAAGATAGAACCACTGTTTGTATTGCCATTAACTGACAATTTTTATCCGCCTATTAACCAAGATTTCTCACCTTGAAATCCCTTTCTGCTTCACGGCGCATATCTTTCTTTGCAATATCATTACGCTTATCATAAAGCTTCTTACCTTTGGCAAGTGCAATCTGTCCTTGGGCAGAATCAGTGAAACATAGAAGTTCTTCTCCATCCGTTCTTGTTCCGAAGCATATTTTTTTTCTTTTATTTTCTGCTCCAGTTTGCGAATCTCATTTTTATGCATCAGAAGCTTCTTTGGGCGAAGCGGATCCCTGTTAAAAATGTTTCCTTTTTCATAGGGGCTGATATGCATACCATATATGATGACTTCCCCATGTTCAATGTGTATGAAAGACTCCTTGATACTGCATTTTCCCATACGGAGTGATTTTACTTCTGTTCCATGCAGGCTGATTCCTGCCTCATAAAGTTCTTCCAAGAAATAATCATGTCTTGCCTTCTTATTATTGGCAATCATCTTAATCGATTCTTTTCCCATTCTTCATTTCTCCTGTTCCTGTTGCCTCTGCCAATTCAAAATCGATGGTTCTTACAATTTCATCTACACCGATTACCCGGATATATACCTTCTGTCCCAGCTTATAATGGCGGTTCGTTACTTCGCCCACCAGTTCAAAAGTGTCTTCAAAATACTGATAGTAATCATCGGTAAGACTGGTTACATGCACAAGACCCTCTACCGTATTTGGCAGCTCGACATACATGCCATAGGATGCCACACCGGAAATAACGCCTTCATAGACTTCTCCGATATGCTCTGCCATATACTGTGCTTTTTTCAGTTTCTCCGTCTCGCGCTCTGCCTCATCTGCCCGGCGTTCTGTCTCGCTGGAATGTTTGGCTACTTCCGGCAGAATCGTTTCGTAATGTGTCATCCGCTTATGATTCATCCTGCCCCGCAAGGTTTCTTTGATAATGCGGTGTATCTGCAAATCAGGATAACGACGGATTGGTGAAGTAAAATGACAATAGCAGCTTGCTGCCAGTCCGAAATGTCCGGTGTTTTCTGTGGTATATTTTGCCTGTTTCATGGAACGGAGGGTCAGCCGGCTGATTAATGCTTCCTCCGGTGTTCCTTCGATTTTTCCTAACAGCTTCTGCAATTCCTTCGGGTGAATTTCCTCCTGGCTGATATGCAGTGTATATCCGAAATTTCCAATTAACGTTGCAAGTTTTCGGATTTTTTCTTCGTCCGGTGTCTCATGGGTACGATAGAGAAATGGTATCTCCTGCCAGAAAAATTCCTGCGCCACCGTCTCATTGGCAATCAGCATGAAATCTTCAATTAATTTTGTAGCTGTATTTCTGTCATATGGCTTGATTTCCAATGGTCTTCCATTTTTATCCAGAAGGATTTTCGTTTCCGGGAAATCAAAATCAATCGAGCCGCGTTTCATACGATTCCCTCGAAGCAGTGCTGCCAGCTCTCCCATTTTTTCAAACATCGGAACCAGTTCCCGATACTCTGCAATTGTTTCTTCGTTATGGTCTTCTAAAATTTCTTTTACTGCTGTATAAGTCATTCTGCGGTCAATTTTTACCACAGACTCTACAATTTTATGGTCAATGACCTTGCCCTTCTGGTTAATGGTCATGATGCAGCTCAATGCCAGTCGGTTCTCTCCTGCATTCAGGGAACAGATTCCATTGGACAATGCATGGGGCAGCATCGGAATCACGCGGTCAACGAGATATACACTGGTTCCGCGGTTCAATGCCTCCACATCCAGTGCGCTGTGCTCCTGCACATAGTTGGACACATCTGCAATATGCACACCCAGAATATAATTTTCTCCATCCATGGTAAGGGATACCGCATCATCCAAATCTTTGGAGTCTTCTCCGTCGATTGTCACCATCTGCCAGTCCCGCAAATCTTCCCTGCCTGCCATATCAGCCTCACTGACTTCTTTAGCTACATTTTCCACCTGTTTCATAATCTTCGGTGCAAATTCTGTCGGCAGGTCAAAGCCTCTTACAATGGATAAAATATCTGTTCCCGGGTCATTGATATGACCAAGTATTTCAACAATTTTTCCTTCCGGTTTCTTACCGTTTTTACCATAATCAGTAATCTCAACGACAACTTTGTGTCCATCTACTGCTCCTTTGGAGCGTTCGATTGGAATAAAAATATCCTGCGCCAGCTTCTGGTTATCCGGCACCACAAATCCGAAGTTCTTACTGCTCTGATAAGTTCCGACAATCTGATGCAGACCTCTGGATATAATTTTTATAATTCTGCCTTCCCGGCGTTTTCCGGTCTTCTGCGGATTTACTGCAACAGATACAGTGTCCATATGCATGGCTCCGTTGGTATTCTCCTCCGGGATATAGATATCTTCCTCTTCACCCTCTACCGTCACAAAGCCAAAGCCTCTGCTGTTTCCGGTATAAACACCGGTCAAGAATCTTCCGGAAGCCTTTACATATTTGCCCTTCTGGGTCAGCTCTACCTTGCCTTCTTCCAGCAAAGCATCCAAAACCGCATGCAACTCTTCCCGCTGCTCTTTGGATACCTGCAGAATCATTGCAATCTCTTTGGCTTTCATCGGGACATATAAGTCATCACAGATAAACTCATATACAATTTTCTTTCTTTTTTCCAGTGCTTCTCTATCCATTCTTTTCTTTCCTATTTTTTCTCGCTGCTCACATAACTTCAAGAAACTGCTTTACACTTTTCTCGTGCCTGCGGCAGTCGCTTGCGGCATCTACCTTATACACCGCAGTGTGCATCCTCGCGGAGCTTTTTTTACTTTACAGGAAAGCAATTCCTGTAAAGTAAAAAAAGCTGTCGTTCACACGACAGCTCTTTGGTTCTTAGAAACTTCCAATATTCAGTACGATGGAAATTAACAGGAATAAGATTACCAGTACTCTGGTTACCTTTACCAACATTCCTTCCATAGAACGACCTTTATTCTTGCCCCAATAAGTATCAGCTGCTCCGCTGATTGCTCCAAGTCCTGCGGACTTACCTTCCTGAAGAAGAATAATTACTGTCAATGCGATAGATATAATAATAAATACAACTGTTAAAACCGTTTTTAAAACTGCCACGAATGACACCTCCTGTGGATTTATAATACTCGTAACTTTGACAGTATATCATACACCGGGATAAATTACAACCACTTATTTTGTATTTGTATTGAAATTTTGGGTAGGTAATTTTGCTAAAATCTGTTACGATTCTTCAATCCGAATCAGACGATTATATTTTGCCGTCCGCTCGCCACGGCACGGTGCTCCGGTTTTAATCAGGTCACTGCCCAGTCCTACCGACAAATCCGCTATGGTCGTATCCTCGGTCTCGCCACTCCGGTGGGACATGATGGTCTCATAGCCGTGTTCTTTTGCCATGCGGATGGCTTCCATGGTTTCCGACAGGGTTCCAATCTGGTTTGGCTTAATCAGAATTGCGTTGCCGCATCCCATGAAAATCCCTTTATTCAGACGCACCGGATTCGTGACAAATAAATCATCGCCTACCAGAATCACCTTATCTCCCACTTTTTCTGTCAGACGTTTCCAGCCATCCCAGTCTTCCTCATCTAACGGGTCTTCGATGGAATAAATCGGAAAACGGCGAAGTATCTTTTCCCAGTGCACAATCAGTTCATCCGTGGTATAACGTTTGCCGGATTTCGGCAGATAATATTCTCCCGGTGCATTGCCTTTCCATTCACTGGCAGCCGCATCCAGAGAAATCATAAACTGTTTGCCTCTGCCGCAGCTGTACCCTGCTTTGGTAATGGCTTCCATAATAAGCTGGATTGCTTCCTCCTCATTTGTAATGTCTGGGTCAAAACCGCCTTCATCTCCCACTGCCACAGACAGTCCACGGTTCTTTAATATTTTTTTCAAATGATGATAGACTTCTGCACACCAGCGGATTCCTTCCGTAATGCTGTCGGCTCCAATTGGAAGTATCATAAATTCCTGAACATCCAGATTGTTATCGGAATGTGCACCGCCATTTAAAATATTCATCATCGGCACCGGAATTGTTACTGCATTTACGCCGCCCACATAGCGGTAAAGTGGCATCTGCAATGCTTTTGCTGCTGCTTTGGCACAAGCTAAGGACACACTTAAGATTGCATTGGCACCAAGCTTTCCTTTATTTTCTGTTCCATCCAGCTCCAGCATCAGCGCATCTAAATTTTCCTGCCGCAATACGTTTCTGCCTATCAGTGCTTTTGCAATTCTTGTATTTACATTTTCTACCGCCTGCTGCACACCATTTCCACCATAACGCTCGCCGCCGTCTCTTAATTCAATGGCTTCAAATTCTCCGGTGCTGGCTCCGGAAGGTGCTGCCGCCCGGGCAGTCGACTTCTTTCCGGTTGTCTCCGTCTCCACAGTTACTTCTGTTTCTATTGTGGGATTTCCTCTGGAATCTAATATTTCTCTTGCATGAATTCGTGTAATCGTCATTTTTACAGCCATAAAAAAATCTCCTTTTGAAAATATTCTGAATTAATAGTTCAGTATCTCCAAAAGAAGATTTTTTATTCTTTCGAAATAATTCGATTATAGGTTAATCTCGGCTGTCATACCAAGAATCTCTTTGTTGTCATCCAAAATCGGCTGTACCACATTCTTTAAGAAGGCATCTACCTGAATTGGTGCTCTTCCTACATATTTTGCAGGGTCCATATTCTGCTTCAGCTCTTCTAAGGTTGTATGGAATGCAGGTTCTGCTGCAATCAGCTCAAGAAGGTTGTTCTCTTTACCCTCCTGTTTTACATTTTTGCCTGCTTCCATGGAAAGTACACGAATCTTCTCATGTAATTCCTGACGGTCACCACCAGCTTTTACAGCATCCATCATAATATTTTCGGTTGCCATAAATGGAAGCTCGCTCATCATATGTTTGTAAATAACTTTTTCATATACAACAAGTCCGTCTACTACATTTAAGCAAAGGTCTAAGATTCCGTCGATCGCAAGGAAGCCTTCCGGAATGGAAAGACGCTTGTTTGCAGAGTCATCAAGAGTTCTCTCAAACCACTGGGTTGCGGATGTAATTGCCGGGTTTAATGCATCAATCATGACATAGCGGGAAAGGGATGCAATACGTTCACTACGCATTGGATTTCTCTTATATGCCATTGCAGAGGAACCAATCTGGCTCTTCTCAAACGGTTCTTCCACTTCTTTCAGGTGCTGCAGAAGACGGATGTCATTGGACATCTTATGTGCACTTGCTGCGATGCCTGCTAAAATGTTGGCAACTCTGGTATCTACTTTTCTGGAATAAGTCTGTCCGGATACTGCATAGCACTCCTTGAAGCCCATTTTCTGTGCAATCATCGGATCAATCTTATCGATGGTTTCCTGATCTCCGTCAAAAAGCTCCTGAAAGCTTGCCTGTGTTCCTGTGGTTCCCTTGGAACCTAAAAGTTTCAGGCTGCCTAATACATAATCTAAGTCTTCCAAATCCATAATAAATTCCTGGCACCACAGTGTTGCACGTTTTCCAACGGTAGTTGGCTGTGCCGGCTGGAAATGGGTAAATGCCAGTGTCGGCTGATTCTTATATTTATCTGCAAATTTTGCCAGTTCTGCAATGACATTTACTAATTTCTTACGAACCAGTTTTAATGCCTCTGACATAATGATGATATCGGTATTATCTCCAACGTAGCAGGAGGTTGCTCCTAAATGGATGATTCCTTTTGCTTTCGGACACTGTACACCATAAGCATATACATGGGACATAACATCATGACGGACTTCTTTTTCTCTTGCCTTTGCCACATCATAGTTGATGTCATCCTTGTGTGCCTTTAATTCATCAATCTGTTCCTGTGTAATATCAAGTCCAAGTTCTTTCTCGGTTTCTGCCAGCGCAATCCAAAGTCTTCTCCAGGTACGGAATTTCATATCCGGGGAAAAGATGTACTGCATTTCTTTGCTGGCATAACGCTCTGATAATGGGCTGTTATATCTATCGGTACTCATATGTGTGCTCCTTTTTATTTTTTATATTTATAATTGCAGACTCAGCTCCACTCGGAATTTTCGCTCCACTCGGAAGCTTCGCTTCCTCGTTGTCCGTTGCACCTTCGTGCACCGTACAATCCTTACAACCATACCGGCTGGTTCATGCAAGCATGACAGCCGGTACGGTTATAAGGATTAGCCGCTGTGTCAGTCTGCTTATCGCTCATATTCACCACGGATATCCTCTTTTGGCGGCTCCATCGGATATTTTCCGGTAAAGCATCCTTTACAGATTGGAAGTCCTCCTACCAGCTGTTCCAGACGCTCTATTTTTAAGTATCCCAAAGAATCTGCACCTATTATTTTCCGGATATCTTCGATGGTTCTGTTATAGGCAATCAACTGCTCCCTCTCCGGAATATCGGTTCCAAAATAACATGGCCATAAGAATGGAGGGGAACTGATTCTTACATGCACTTCTGTGGCACCGGCTTCTTTTAACATATTTACAATACGGTCAGATGTGGTTCCACGCACGATGGAATCGTCAATCATAATGACACGCTTGCCACGGACTGATTCTGCCAGTACATTTAATTTTACTCTTACGCTGGATTCTCTGCTGCTCTGCTTTGGTTTGATGAAGGTTCGTCCCACATAACCATTTTTTACAAAAGCAGTTCCATATGGAATTCCGGACTGCAGGGCATAACCCTGAGCTGCTGCATTTCCGGACTCCGGTACTCCTACTACCAGGTCTGCATCTACCGGTGAATCCATTGCAAGGAAACGTCCTGCCTGGATACGGGATGCATAAACGCTGACCCCGTCAATATGGCTGTCCGGTCTCGCAAAATATATGTATTCAAAAATACAACGTGCTTCCTGTTCTTTTGGAAGACACATAGTCATATCAGACTGAATGCCGCCTTCCGGTGAAATTGTTACCACTTCTCCCGGCAATACGTCTCTGACATACTCTGCATCAATGGTCTCCAAGGCACAGGTCTCAGAAGTAATGATATAAGCATTGTCACGTTTTCCGATTACAAGGGGTTTGAAGCCATATGGGTCTCTTGCGCCAATCAGCTTACGAGGGCTGGCTACAACCAGAGCATAAGCTCCTTTTAACTTCTGGCAGGCTCTGCGTACTGCTTCCTCGGCTGTCTTGGAATTCAGACGCTCTCTTGCAATGTGGTAAGCAATTACCTCAGAATCAATGGTGGTCTGGAAAATTGCTCCGGTATATTCCAAATCTTTGCGAAGCTCCTTCGCATTGATGAGGTTTCCGTTGTGTGCCAATGCCAGCGTACCTTTTACATAATTCAATACCAGCGGCTGTGCATTCTCACGAGTGGAAGAACCTGCAGTGGAATAGCGGACATGACCAACTCCGATATCACCTTTCATTGCTTCTAACTGTTTTCCGGTAAATACTTCGTTTACCAGTCCCATATCTTTATAGGAAGTAACTTTTCCCTTCGGTCCGTTTGTCTCACTTACTGCAATACCACAGCTCTCCTGTCCTCTGTGCTGTAATGCAAACAGACCATAATAAATACTGGAAGCCACATCATTTCCGTCAAAATCATACATGCCGAAGACGCCACATTCTTCATGCAGTCCGTCCCATGGGCTTTCCTTTAATTCATTGTTATTCATAGGGTTCTCCTGACTATATTTTTAAGCAAATTTCTTACCGGTCAGTAATTCAAATGCTTCTTCGTATTTCTCAATTGTCTTCTCGATTACTTCATCCGGAAGGAGATAATCACTGTCCGGATTTGCTTTTAACCAGTCTCTTACAAACTGTTTGTCATAAGAAGGCTGTCCCTGTCCCGGTTTATATCCTTCTAATGGCCAGAAACGGGAGCTGTCCGGTGTCAGCATCTCATCACCTAAAACTACATTTCCATTCTCATCGAGACCAAATTCAAACTTGGTATCTGCAATGATGATTCCTTTGCTTAATGCGTATTCTGCACATTTCTTGTAAAGTGCGATGGTATATTCTTTAATCTTTTCTGCGTACTCAGCACCCTTGCCCGGGAATGCTTTCTCTAATACGTCAATACTCTGTTCAAAAGAAATATTCTCGTCATGGTCACCAATCTCAGCTTTGGTACTTGGTGTGTAAATCGGCTCAGGTAATTTATCGGATTCTACAAGTCCTTCCGGTAATTTGATTCCGCAGACGGTTCCGTTCTCTTTGTAGCTTGCCCAGCCACTTCCGGTAATATATCCACGAACGATACATTCGATTGGAATCATTTCCAGTTTCTTGCACATCATGCTGTTGCCATCATATTTCTCATTCTGGAAAAATTCCGGCATATCTTTTACATCAACGGAAAGCATATGGTTTGGCACGATATCCTTTGTAAAATCGAACCAGAATCTGGACATCTGTGTCAGAATTGCGCCCTTATTGGTAACCTTGTTCTTTAAAATATGGTCAAACGCTGAAATTCTGTCTGTTGCAACAATGATAAGGCTTTCTCCATTATCATATACTTCTCTTACTTTTCCTTCTTTGAATGGTTTAAATTCCTGCATACTGCTTTTGTCCTCCATTTTATGCTTTCGCAAATTTTTGTTGTGATAAAAAACACTACTGGAAAATTATAATACAGTGCCTTTTAGAAAGTCAATGAATTTGGGCGAAGTGCGCCTTTTGCCCCATATAGAAAAATGAGCGAAATTTATTAGTTTTTTTGTCTAATATTTTCTATTTATAAGTATTATTAATATATGTGCCGGAAAATACTTATCTATAGCAAAAGATTCTGTACCTTACACTTGAGATACAGAATCTTTTTATTTACGCGAGCAGCGAGATAAAATCTGTGAGAAAAGAAGGAGCCAGGCTTGCCTGAGCGAGCTTCTTTTCTCAGCAGATTTTGGCGAGCACCGCGATAACTCGAGAAACCCTCAAAGCGTGTTTCTCGTAGTTAGTATTTCGCCCTTACGGTCTTATTTTTTGATTAACAAAGATTTCCCTGTCATTTCTTTTGGCTGTTCCATTCCCATCAGCTCGATTAATGTAGGAGCGATATCTGCAAGACATCCACCCTCTCTTAAACCGTATGCAGGGTCTGCATTTACCAGAATGAATGGTACCGGATTGGTAGTATGTGCTGTAAATGGTTCGCCTGTTTCATAATCGATTAACTGCTCTGCATTTCCGTGGTCTGCGCAGATGAACATCTGTCCGTCAACCTCTTTTAATGCTGCAACAGCTTTGCCTACGCACTCATCAACTGCTTCTACTGCCTTGATTGCTGCAGCCTGAACTCCGGTATGTCCAACCATATCCGGGTTAGCAAAGTTGATTATGATTACATCATATTTTTCAGATTTGATGGCATCTACTAATTTATCACATACTTCGTATGCACTCATTTCCGGTTTCAAATCATAGGTTGCTACCTTTGGAGATTTTACCAGAATTCTTTCTTCGCCTTTGTTTGGCTCCTCTACACCGCCGTTGAAGAAGAAGGTTACATGAGCATATTTCTCAGTCTCAGCGATTCTTGCCTGAGTCTTGCCATTGTCTGCAAGGAACTGTCCAAATGTATTGGTAAGTTCTACCTTGTGGAATGCAACGGTTTTGTTTGGAATGGTTCCATCGTATTCTGTGAAACATACATAAGTTACGTTCTTTCTTGCGCCTCTGTCAAATCCGTCGAACTCATCTGCACAGAATGCTCTGGTAATCTCTCTTGCACGGTCAGGACGGAAGTTAAAGAAGATAATGGTATCGTTATCCTGTACGGTTGCAGTTGGAGCACCATTTTTCATAATTACAGTCGGAACTACGAACTCATCTGTTACATCTTTTGCATAAGATGCATCAATTGCTGCAACAGCGCTGTCTGCTGTCTCGCCAACACCTTCTGTAATTGCTTTATATGCTTTTTCTACACGATCCCAACGGTTGTCACGGTCCATTGCATAGTAACGTCCGTTGATGGTTGCAATTTCACCAACACCGATTTCTTTCATTTTTGCTTCCAGTTCTTCGATAAATCCTTTTCCGGAAGTAGGTGCGGTATCACGGCCGTCTAAGAAGCAGTGTACATATACTTTGTCTAAACCTTCTTTTTTTGCCATTTCCAGAAGTCCGAATAAATGTGTAATGTGGCTGTGAACTCCACCATCGGATAATAATCCATATAAATGAAGTGCAGAACCGTTGTCTTTTACATTTTTCATGCCGGCAAGCAATACTTCGTTTTTAAAGAAATCTCCATCTTCGATTTCTTTGGTAATTCTGGTTAATTCCTGGTATACAATTCTTCCTGCACCCATGTTCATATGTCCTACTTCGGAGTTACCCATCTGTCCGTCCGGAAGTCCTACGGCAAGTCCGCTGGCATTTCCCTTTACCCATGGATAATCTTTCATCAGTGCATCAATGTTTGGCTTGTTTGCCTGGGCTACTGCATTACCCTCAGTTTTGTCATTCAGACCAAAACCATCTAAAATCATCAATACGGTTGGTTTTTTACTCATGTTTTTTCCTCTTTTCTTTAAAATCTTCTATTGAAACGGATTACTCCGTTGCTGTCACATAACCATCATCATCTATGGTAATTCCCACGGAAAGGGATTCCATAAAATCAAAAATACGTCTTTTCTCACTTTTATCTGTCACCAGCGAGGTCTTGTAATTTTTCTGTATACACGGCAGAAACCGGAAATCAATAGTTCCGTCATCCCGGATGATTACCTGGGATAAACCGGTATCTAATGTTGAAGCCGAAAACCAGAAATTGCCAAGGCTATAGATAATCGGCACACCATCCATATATTCCATGCCCTGCAGGCAATGGGTATGTCCGCCGATAATGACATCCACACCGGCTTCCACAAACTGTTTTGCAAGAGCCACCTGGTCGGAACCAAAATAGTTATTTCCTTCTGTTCCCCAGTGTACAAAAGCAATCACATAATCGCTGTTGTCTCTTGCTTCTTCTATTACTTTCAGGAACTTGTCTGGATTTAAGGTCTTTAACACTCCCGGTGTCGTCTCAGTTGCTTCCTTCGTATAATTTAAAGAGCGTTCAATCTGTGTAGCTGATACAATTGCTATTTTCTTTCCATTTGCCACAAAATATACCGGACGCATGGCATCCTTTAAATCTTTTCCTGCTCCTACATACGGAATTCCTGCCTCTTCCAGTGTATCTATGGTATCAATCAATGCAGCTTCGCCATAGTCATAGACATGATTATTGGCAAGACTGACAATATCTGTTCCAAATGTTTCTAACAAGTCGACACGCTTTGGATCTGCCCGGAAAGTATAATCCTTGCCAGCTAAAGGTTCCCCTCTTGTACTGTAGGTGAACTCATTGTTTATCATCATAATGTCTGCATTATTCATTTCCTGCAATAAATCTTTGGAAAAGCAGTCATTGATTCCATTTGGCTGTTCATCCATGTGTTCCGTTGTGCCCCAGCCTTCTGCAAAATTAATATCGCCGGTAAAATCCAGCACAACCTCATCCTCAGAGCTGCATGTCTTCCAGTAAACCTGCTGCAAATCCTCTTCATTCATGCCGGTGTCCTGACAATAAAGAAGCCACAGCACATGTATGGAATTTCCGGTCTCTTCGTACCAGACATTCACATTCTGGTCTTCCTGAGACTCCTGTGCAATATTTAATACTGCTTCTTTTCCGTAATTGGCATAAACCCAGTTTAAGAAACTTTCGTCAATCCGATAATCCCCGATAAATTCTTTGCTGCAGGAATCCAGCAGTGCTTCGTATGCATCATCCAAATCTTCTATCACCAGCTTCTTCGTCTCTGTAGAGACTTCTTCCGTTTCCGTCACTGCATATTCTATTTTCTCGCTGCTTTCCGGTTCTGCATTTACCTGCGCTTTCCTGTCACATCCACTGCAAACCATTCCAAACAACAATATTCCTATCCCTGCCATCTGCAAAGCTTTTCTTCTCAAATCAGTAT
>ERZ772820.2755-NODE-2755-length-12004-cov-3.780400_pt1 | contig 12004 bp, 9 predicted proteins | sample MGYA00511377_ERZ772820 | MGnify/ENA primary metagenome ERZ772820 (study PRJEB29015, sample SAMEA2737684) | human gut metagenome | biome: human gut; feature: human-associated habitat; material: faeces | place: China | collected 2012 ...
GCACGGAAATGCCCGTGGGATAGCCAGTGTCCTCCGCCAGCATCACCTCATAATGGAAAAATGTGCAGTCTGCCGTGGCCGTAATGTGCCCGTTCTGCCGGGTGACGGTCAACGCGTCCGCCCCGGCGAAGGCCCGCTCCATCACCGCTGCCAGCGCTTCCTCGTGGATGGTGTGGTCCCGCAGGTCGATGACGGTATCGCCGTAGATCATTTGGGAGCCCTCCGGCCCCAGCACAAAGCTGAGCCCCAGCAGCACTTCCGGCTCCGTCAGTGTAATGCTGAACACCTCGCCGGTCTTTTCCACCTCGGCGCAGCCCTCTATGTTCTCGTAGGTAAAGGCCGCCGTGAAGCGGCAATCTGCGGTCAGCTGGGCCTGTATTTCCTCTGGCGTGATGCCCGGCTCGCCTCCTTTGGCGCAGCCGCCCAACAGCAACAGGCACAGGATCATTGGCAGGATTTTTCTCATGCGCTCGCCCCCTTGCCCCATGGTATGCCGCCGCGGGTGGGGATATGCAGGCGCAAGAAAGCCCCCCGGCTGGAGAAACCGGGGGGTGATTTTGGTTTATCTCTTAGGAGATTTAAGCAGTCAATAGACTGTCTTATTTCTTCAGGGAGATGGCAGCGCCGGAAACCAGAGCAACAACAGCCAGGGCAGCAGCTACGCCAACAACATCGTTAGCGCCGGTGCCGGGGTTGGTGGTGGTGCCGGTGGAGCCGGAAGCAGCAGGAGCAGAAACATTCTTCAGAGAACCGTTGTAGATGCCAACGATGCTGTTAGCGGGAGCAGTGAAGGTCATAACGCCATCTTCAACAGTGAAGGGAACAGCAACAACCTTGCCATCGTTACCAACAGCGTAAACCTTGTAGGTATCCTTGGCACCAGTCTTGGTTACAACAGCAGTGGTATTGATGGGGTTAGCAATGCCGTCAACCAGCTTGTTGGGATCATAGTTGTACTTGGTCTGGAAATCAGTCTTAACCAGATAACCCTTGGCAGTAGCCAGATCAGCAACCTTGAACTTCTGACCAACTTTCAGAGTCCAAGCAGCAACATCATACTTGTTACCGCTGTCCAGTTTCACGGTCAGGGTTTCGGTGGTGATAGCCTTGCCATCCTTTTCACCAGCAACAGCGGTGTAAACGGTCTCATAATCGTTCAAGTTGATGGTGGTGCCTTCGGAACCGAGAACATACTCATCAGAACCGTAGCCAACAGCATACTCAATCTTGGGGCTGTTCTTGGGATCGCCATCAAATACGAACTCGTTGGCGGTAGAACCATAAGCCTTTACAACCATCTTGGTGATGGAGAGATCCAGTACCTTATCGTTAGCGATACGCAGAGCATCCTCTTTGAGGGTGATCTGATACTGATAGTCAGCAGCAACTTTCTTGTCGCCGCCATCCTTCAGAATCCACTTTGCACCGGCAATCAGTTCAGCGCCCTTACCATAGGAAACGGTAACCTTGATCTTGTCGGTCTGGATTTCATCAGCAGAGTTAACAGGATAAGCTTGACCGTTGGTGTTATCGAGCAGATCGGTCAGATCGAACGCCAATACGGTACCGGGAGTGATAACAGCATAGGGAGAGCCGCTAGAGCCGGTAGAAGGATCAAAGGGTTTAACTACGGATACAGCCATAGCCATGGTGCAAACCATAACAACAGCCAGTACCAGTGCGAGTACTTTTTTCATTGTGATTTCCTCCTAAAATTATTTTGGTGTGGTGTGCGGCGTCTCCACCGCCGCTTACCATAGTCATTGTATTACATATTGTAACCAATTGCAACCCCCTTTTGCAATTTTTAGGGTGAAAATTTGTAAATAATCCGTGAATTCCTCCAACCATATACAGATGTGTATGCCAGAGATACACAAATCGGTTACGAAATTGTAATCAGTGTAATTTTTCCCGCCGCGGCCCAAATTATTTGCCCCGCTTGACATTGCGGATGCAAAATGTTACTATAAATGCGAAGGGTGCGACCGGACAGCGGTTGTCTTCCCCAAAGTTTAAGTTAAAAAATAACCGTCAGCTTTGCGGGCAGGGGCGGTTATTTTTTATTGCCTTGAAATAAAGCAATGATGCTAATAATTACTAAACAGAACGCAAAAAGCGCCTCGTATGTAACCATACGCATCACCCCCTTCCCAAAGGAACGGGGAAAACAACCGCCGGCCGTGTTGGTCGCACCATGGTTATGGTAACATAATCGACAAAAAAAGACAAGCCCCCTGGATTTTTCCATCCGCAGGGGCTTGTTTTTTATTATATGCCCAAATACATGGACATGTACTGCTTGGCGCTGCGCCGCCAGCTAAAATCGCACCGGAGCGCGCGGGGCAGCATTTTGGCGCGGTATTCGCTGTGGTACAGCCCCATGGCCCGCCGCACGGCGCCCAGCATGTCATCGGCATTGTAGCTCTGGAAGGTGAAGCCGCAGCCGCCGCCCGGGGTATCCCAGTCGATGATGGAATCGGCCAGGCCGCCGGTTTGCCGCACGATGGGAATGGTGCCGTACCGCAGGGCGATCATCTGCGCCAGACCGCAGGGCTCGCTTTGGCTGGGCATCAGGAAGAAATCGGCTCCGGCGTAGATTTGGCGGGAAAGGGCGGGCAAAAAGCCGCAGGTAAAGGCCACCTGCTGCGGGTGCCGCCGCTGCATCTCCCGGAAGAATTCCTCATAGCGGTACTCGCCGTTGCCCAGTATGACGACCTGCATCCCCATGCGCAGCATATTCTCCATGGCGTATTCCACTAAATCAAACCCTTTGTGGCTCACCAGGCGGCTTACCATGGCCAGGATGGGGGTATCGGGTTCTTCCGGCAAGTGCATCTGCTGCTGCAGGGCGGCCTTGCACAGGGCCTTGCCCTCCGGCTTTCTCGCCGAGAAATTGGCGGCCAGGGCGTGATCCCTGGAGGGATTGTAGCCAACGGTATCAATGCCATTGAGGATGCCGCACAGCTTCCACTCCTTCTGCCGCAGGATCTCATCCAGCCCGTGCCCAAAATAGGGGTCGAGGATCTCCTTGGCATAGGTGGGGCTTACGGTGGAGATGCGCTCGCACTCCTCCAGGGCGCCTTTCATCATATTCAGGTCGCCATGGTATTCCACCTTACCGATGGCCCAATCCGGCAGGCCGCATACATCCCCGGCTACATCCAGCCCAAACTGCCCCTGATACTGGATATTGTGAATGGTAAAGACGGTATGGGTGCGGGAGAGCTTTGGGACCTCACGATAGAATACATTGAGGTAAACCGGGATAAGAGCGGTCTGCCAGTCATTGCAGTGGATGACATCCGGCTCATAATCAATGTGGGTTAGGGTCTCCAGCACAGCCTTAGAGAAAAACGCAAAGCGCTCGGCCTCATCAAAGTATCCGTAGATGCCGCCCTCCCGCTTGAAGTACTGTTCATTATCCAGGAAGTAATACTGTACGCCGCCATACTGCATGGTAAAGACACCGCAGTGCGCCACCCGCCAGGAAAGCGGCACCCCAAAGCTGGTGAGAAAGGTCATATTGGCGCGCCACTGCAGGCCGATGCTGCCGTAAAGCGGCATAATGACCCGGCACTCGGCGCCCTCCTTTTGCAGGGCGGCCGGCAGGGAACCTGCCACATCGGCCAGCCCGCCGGAGGCGGCAAAGGGGCTGCATTCGCTGCACGCAAACAGAATTTTCATTGCAGGCTTTCCTCCTTATATATAATAGGTAACTGCGCGGTACGGGGGCCATCGCCTGCGGCATCCGCACAGTTTTAGTCAAGCTAAAATAAGCGAGGCTCAGACTCTGGTATCCCGCGGAAGGTAAAGCGGATAGCTGGCATAACCTGCCAGACGACGATTATCGGCCACCAGCACGCCCTTATCACAGATGCAGTAATCCAAGTCGGCACCATTACCAATGTAACAGCCCTGCATGATGATGGAGTTTTTCACCACCGCGCCATGCCCGATGCGGGCCCCACGGAATACAATGCAGTTTTCCACTTGGCCTTCAATGATGCAGCCATCGGCCACAAGAGAATTGGAAACGGCGGCGGAAAGACCGTATTTCACCGGGACCTCATCCTGCACGCGGGTGTAAACGGGACGGTCCATGGGGAACAGAGTGCTGCGCACCGCGGGGTCCAGCAGACGCATCGAGATCTCAAAGTAGGCCTGCATGCTGTTGGCCGCCCGGCAAAAACCGTCATACCGATAGCAGTAGATGGGCAATTCCCGCCCTTTTTGGATCAGGCAGGTATCCACAAAGGAATACTGATTCAGGCTGGCAGCTTCGGTCACCAACTGAATGAGCAGTTCCCGGTTGACGATATACATATTATTGAACATCAGGTCGCCTTCGCCGCCGCGGGTGGCTTCCAGCAGGCGGCCGTCCTCTCCTGCGGAAACCATGACCGAGCTGTGTCCGTGCTCCGTGCAGATAAGGGTAATGCCTGCTTTATGCGCAATGTGATACTCCAAGACATCGGAAAGATCGACACCGCAGATGACATCGCAATCCGAAACGGCGATGTAATCGGCGCTGGAGCTTTGCAGATAACCCAAAAGCCCGGTCATTGATTCCAGCGTACCGCGGCTGTAACCGGCGCTGCCGGCGGAGGAATAGGGCGGGAAATAGGCGATGCCGCCCCGCTTGCGGGAAAGATCCCACTCCTTACCGGAGCCGATGTGTTCCATCAGAGAGTGATAGTTGTTCTGCATGACCAGGGCGACAGAATCCACTCCGGCGTGGGACATGCGGGAAAGGACCAGGTCGATGAGGCGGTAACGGCTGGCAAAGGGCACTGAGCCCATGGAGCGTCGCGCGGTCAGGCCACCCAAGGCGTCATCGTGCGAATTGGAAAAGATAATGCCCGTCATTTTGTTATTGGCCATGTTACAGCACCTCCCCTACATCTTCTTCTACCATGCCGCGGGCGGGTACAATAGCTCCAACCCCAACGGTGACCCCGGCACCAATGACGGTAACGCCCCACTGGTCTTTATCGGCCATCAGTTCCGGGCGTTCGCCCACATAGGCGCCCCGGCGGATCACCGCGTTTTCCGCCACAATGGCAAAGTGCACTTCGGCGCCCTCTTCCACCACGGCGCCCGGCATTAGGATGCTGGAATCCACCACGGCGTTTTTCGCCACATGAACACCGGAGAACAGGATGGAGAAATCCACATGGCCGGCGATCTCGCAGCCCTCAGAGACCATCGAGTTCTGTACCTTGGCACCCGGGGCAATGTAGTGCGGCGGCATGCAGGGGTTGCGGCTGTAAATCTTCCAGCTGGGGTCGTAAAGATCCATCGGCACCTTGGGATCCAACAGGTCCATATTGGCCTCCCACAGGCTATCGATGGTACCGACATCCTTCCAGTAGCCCTCAAAGGAATAGGCTACCAGCTTTTCGCCTGCCGCCAACATCTTGGGGATAATGTTCTTGCCAAAGTCTTTTTCCGAAGCGGGGTCGGCGTCATCGGCCAGCAGGTATTCCCGCAGCTTTTTCCAGGTAAAGATATAAACACCCATCGAGGCCAGGTTGCTCTTGGGGTTCTTGGGCTTTTCCTCAAACTCGTAGATGGTGGTATCCTCGCGGGTATTCATAATACCAAAGCGGGAGGCTTCCTCCATCGGCACTTCAAAAACCGCGATGGTGCAGTCCGCGCCCATCTTTTTGTGGTGATCCAGCATCTTGGTGTAGTCCATCTTGTAGATGTGATCACCGGAGAGGATGAGGACATATTCGGGGTCGTAACGCTCAATAAAGGGGATATTCTGGCAGATGGCATTGGCGGTGCCGGTGTACCAGTCACTGCCGCTGCTTTTTTGGTAGGGGGGCAGTACAAATACGCCGCCGTTCAGCCGGTCCAAATCCCACGGCTGGCCGTTGCCCAGGTATTCATTGAGCACCAGCGGCTGGTACTGAGTCAGTACGCCCACAGTATCTATGCCGGAATTGACACAGTTGGAAAGGGGGAAATCGATGATGCGGTATTTGCCGCCAAAGGGCACCGCGGGCTTGGCCAGCTTTTTGGTAAGGGCGTACAGCCGACTGCCCTGGCCGCCCGCCAGCAGCATGGCCACCCATTCTTTCTTCATGAACATCTGATGTCACTCCTTCTCGGTGTTGATGGATTCCAGTATCATGCAGCTGAGCGGCGGCACATCCAGCGTGATGCTGTGTGCCCACTGGCCCAGCGGTTGTTCCTCGCTGCGGTACAGCGTTTCCCGGTCAAATCCCGCGCCGCCATACTGCTCTTCCTCGCTGCACAGGGCCACCCGGTAGGTACCGGCCTCCGGCACGCCCATACGGTAGTCCTCCCACCGGCTGGCGGCAAAGTTGCACAGCACCAGTGATTTTTTGCCCTTTTCATCGGCGCGGTAATAGGTGATGACGCTGCGTGTGTTGTCATCGGCATTCAGCCAGCGGAAGCCATCCCAGTTGTCCTCCACCTGCCACAGGGCGGGGTGAGCCAGGTAGTAGTGGTTCAGCGCCCGGATGTAACCCTTCGTTTTGCGATGGCTGTCATAATCCAGCAGCATCCAGTCCAGCTCCTTATGGTAGTCCCATTCAATGAACTGGCCGAACTCACAGCCCATAAAGAGCAGCTTTTTGCCGGGGTGGGTCATCATATAGCCCATAAAGGTGCGCAGCCCCGCGAATTTCTGGTTATAGTCCCCGGGCATTTTATTCAGCAGCGAGCCCTTGCCGTGCACCACCTCATCATGGGAGATGGGCAGAATGAAATTTTCGCTGAAGGCGTACATCATGCTGAAGGTGAGCTTATCGTGATTGTAGCTGCGGAAGTAGGGGTCCAGCGAGGTGTAGAACAGGGTATCGTTCATCCAGCCCATGTTCCACTTAAAGTTAAAGCCCAGGCCGCCGATTTCCGGCGGGCGGGTAACCAGCGGCCACGCCGTGGATTCCTCCGCGATCATGAGGAAACCGGGGTGCTCGCTCAGCACCGCGCTGTTCAGCTTGCGCAGGAAGGCCACTGCCTCCAGGTTTTCCCGGCCGCCGTTGATATTCGGGCGCCATTCGCCCTCCTGCCGGCCATAATCCAGATACAGCATACTGGCCACAGCGTCCACTCTTATGCCGTCTATGTGATATGTATGCGCCCAGAAGTTCGCGCTGGAGGTGAGGAAGCTCTGCACCTCGGTGCGTCCGAAATCAAAGACCCGGGTGCCCCAGTCCTTGTGCTCCCACTTGGCGGGGTCGCTGTATTCGTAGCAGCACGCGCCATCGTATTCGTACAGGCCAAACTCATCCTTGGGGAAATGCGCCGGTACCCAATCCATGATGACACCGATGCCGGCCTCATGCAGGGCATCCACCAATGCCATAAAATCGTGCGGGGTGCCATAGCGGCTGCTGGGGGCGTAGTAGCCTGTCACCTGGTAGCCCCAGGAGCCATCATAGGGGTGCTCGGTGGGGGGCAGCAGCTCCACATGGGTATAGCCCATTTCGGTCAGGTAGGTGGGCAGCTCCTCCGCCAATTGCAGATAGGAGTAATAGTTCCCATCGGCATTGCGCCGCCAGGAACCGATATGCAGCTCGTAGATATTCACCGGCAGACTTCGGGCATCCTGTGCGGCCCGCTCCGTCATCCATTCGGCATCGTGCCAGCGGTAACCCGCCAGCCGGTAGATCTTGCTGGCGTTCTCTGGCGGAGTCTGGGTATGGAAAGCAAATGGGTCCGCCTTATACAGCGTGCGCCCATTCGCCGTGGTAATCTGGTATTTGTAGCAATCATAGTCATGGGTCAGCTCTACCGTGGCGCCCCACAGGCCCTGCTCATTCAGGCGGGTCATGGGGTTGGCAGCCGCGTCCCAGCCATTAAAATCCCCCACCACACTGATGGCCGCCGCATGTGGCGCCCAGGTGCAGAAGGTGGTTTTTCCATTTAGCTGCCGGTGGGCCCCCAGCAGCTCCCACGCGTGTGCGTTGGTACCCTGGTGGAACAGATAAACCGGCATTTCCTTCGATTTTGTGATCCTGTTCATGGTCTTTGCATCCTCTCCTTTGTGCAAGGGATAACAGCCATCGGGCGGAGGAAAATCCCCCTTTTTACCCAGCTTTTATTATAGCATTTCCCCCTAAAGCGGGCAAGTGATTTACACCCGGTTTGTACGATTTTACAGATAGCATACATTTTGTCGGTGTTTTGGTACAAAATGATGAACCCCTGTCAAAAGCTGCCCGCGGCTTGCCTTTTTGCGCCCCAAATGGTACACTGTTGGAAACCCATTACCGCGAAGGAGAATCCGGCCATGTTTGTCGATCTGCATATTCACAGTTATTTTTCCGATGGCGCCCAGACCCCGGAGCAGGCCGCGCTGGCTTGCCGGGATAGCGGCGTAGGCCTGGCCGCCCTGTGCGACCACAACAGTTGGCTGGGCTGCGAGCGCTTTGCGGCCGCCTGTGAGGACCTGGGGGTACAATCCATCCGCGGGGCGGAATTCGACTGCCGCTGGCAGGGGTATCACCTGCATATCCTGGGGTATGACTTTACCCCCACGCCGCAGCTGGCCGCCATTGCCCACCGCAGCCGGGAGCTGCTGCTGCAAATGAGCGTGGACCTCATCGAAAAAATGGCCCCGGAATACCCGCAGCTGAGTGTGGAGGAGTACCGGGATTACCACTACGACCCGCAAAAAGGCGGCTGGGCCGGGCTGCACTATCTGCAGGAAAAAGGTGTGACCCAGACCCTGAGCGAGGGAATGCCCCTGTATGCCCGCTATGGCCTGGATTACACCGCCTACCCCTTTCCGCAGGCCGCCGAGGTCATCACTGCCATCCGGGAGGCCGGCGGTGCCGCTGTGCTGGCCCATCCGGGCAATTATTTTTCCGGGATGGAACTAGCCAGTTTATACACCACTTTTAATGAGCTGTGCGCGCTGGGACTGGGCGGCATCGAGGCCTATTATCCCACGCATAGCAAAATTTTTGCCACGCAGACGGCGCTCTTTTGCGAAAAAAAAGGGCTGCTTATCACCAGCGGAAGCGATGATCATGGGCTTTTTGCCCACTCCGGCGGTTGGCAGCAGTATCGCATCGGCTGCCAGATGATGGAACCGCACCGGCTGCGGCTGGGCAATTTGGCGCCGGAAGAATGAGCGAAAATTTACACCAATTCTACACCACTTTCGAAAAAAATTCTCCGGGCGCTTACCGCTCGGAGGATATTTTTTCCTGTCCTTCTGCCCCGTAAAAGATGAAATCATCCACATCGCCAGCCACAGAAAACCAGCTTTCTCCATAATCATATGCGCTTGTGTTATTATCTGGCATGATAATGCTCCTTTATGCAAAGATTAACTTCCTTATTCTATGCAATTCCGCGCAAAAAGATGCTCGAAAAACATTGTGATAGTAGGAGGAAATCACAATGAAAAAAGTACTCGCACTGGTACTGGCTGTCATCATGGTTTGCACCATGGCTATGGCTGTTGATGTTACCACCACCACTACTCCTAGCGGCACTTCCGCTGGCCCCTATGCTGTTGCTAAACCTGGTACTTCTCTGGAGGTTAGTTTCAACGAAACTACCGACGGCATCCACTTCTATCTGAATAAGGATGGCAAATTTGTTCCTGCGAATAACGTTGTTAGCGTTACCTTTGCCAAGGGCGGTGAACTGGTTGCTTCCCAGGGTTGGGTAAAGACCGGTAATGACGATACCGCTGCTTCCTATAAGTATTTCATCAACCTGAAGCAGGACCTCAATCGTGTTGCTGACACCAAGGTAGCTGACATCCAGATTTCTGCTATCACCTTTAAGTCTACCGGCTATGACCTCGTTAAGGTATTCGCCCCCACCTCTGCCGCTGGCTATATGTCTTTCGCTTATGGCTACGAGAATGTTAATGTAGTCCTGCAGGAGGATGGCACTGTTTCTTTCGATGCTGGCAAGATTACTACCATTGCTAGCCTGCTCGACAAGAATGGCAAGGAAGTTAACAGTCTGAATGTTAAGGTTGACAACATGACCTACTCCTTCGTTAAGGGTCAGAAAGTATATTCCCTGGCTTCTGCTATTGCTGCTCCCACTACTACCGGGACTCCTGTTGCAACCTATCAGAACCTCTTGAATACTACTGCTAAAGTAGTTTACGAGAAGGCCGGCAATGCCGATACCACTTATCGTGTATATGCCAAGGGCGCTGACGGTAAGGTTCTCTCCGTTGTAGCTACCACCTCCGATGGTGTTATGAGCTTCACTGTTCCTGCGATGAGCACTGTCATCGTTACCACTGAAGTTCTGGCTACTTCCGGCACTGCTTCTACCGGCTCCACCACTCCTGCTGGCTCCACCACCACCAACCCCGGCACCGGCGCTAACGATGTAGTTGGCGTAGCTGCTGCTCTGGCTGTTGTTGCTCTGGTTTCCGGCGCTGCCATCTCCCTGAAGAAATAAGATAAGCCCACGCTTGCTTAATTCTCCTAAGAGATAAACCAAATACCCCCCGGTTTCTCCAGCCGGGGGGCTTTCTTTATGCTTGGTTATTCGGTTATCACGCGCGGCACACGCTTGGAGATGCCGCAGATGATCTCGTAATTGATGGTGCCGGCCCAGCGCGCCATATCGTCAAAGGTGACTCTCTCGCCGCCCTCGCTGCCGGCTACCACCGCGATATCCCCCATACGGGCCTCCGGGATATCGGTGACATCCAGCATCAGCTGGTCCATGCACACCCGGCCGATGACCGGGGCACGCTTGCCGTGCAGCAGCATCTCGGCACGGTTGCTCAAGGAGCGGGGGTAACCATCGGCATAGCCAATGGCCACCGTGGCAATGCGGCGCGGGGTGGGAGCGGTGTACTGGCGGCCATAACTCACCGTGGCCCCGGCGGGAATTTCCTTGACCATGGAAACCACCGTATACAGCGACATGGCCGGGCGGACATCCAGCAGGGCCTTCATGCAGGGGTCGGGGTCCAGGCCGTACTGCGAAAGGCCCAGCCGGCACATATCCAGGTGGTATTCGGGGTGCAGCAGTGTGCCGGCGGAATTGCAGCAGTGGCGCAGCCCCACATTCACGCCATCGGCCTGCAGGCGGTTGCACACCCCCATAAAGAGGGTAAACTGCCGCTCGGTAAAGGCCATGCTCACTGCGGTGTCCTCATCCGCCACGGCAAAGTGGGTAAAGATGCCGGTGATGCGCAGGCTGCCGCTCTGCGCCAGTTTTTCCACCATCAGCACGGTATTCTCGTTTTTGGCATCAAAGCCCAGGCGGCTCATGCCGGTATCGATCTTCACATGACAATCCACCACACAGCCGGCTTTGGCGGCCTCCGCCGCCAATTGCAGGGCGTATTCCTCGCTGAACAGCGTTTGCGTGATGGTATTGCTGGCCAAAATAGGGGCCGCGGCGGGATCGGTGTAGCCCAGCACCAAAATGGGCCGGTAGATGCCCTGTCGGCGCAGATCAAGCGCCTCCTCCATCGTAGCCACACCGAACCAATCGGCACCGTCCTTTTGCAATTGGCCCGCCACTGTGGCCGCGCCATGGCCGTAGCCATCGGCCTTTACTATGGCCAAATAACGGCAGCCGGGGCTGAGAAACCGGCGGATGCAGTGGTAGTTGTGAGAAAGAGCGGCCAAATCAACGGCCGCCCAGCAGCGCTTGTAATCCATAGTGATTCCTCCCCTGCGGGTATATGAATATAGTATAATCCTCCCGGCAGGAAATCGCAACTGAATATCCGTGAACTTTTTGCAAAAATGTTCTCTATGCCTTCCCCTCAGCGCAGCAAAATCCACTTACACCACTCGATGGTGTATTGCTTTTGCACAAAAATGGAAAGGTTACAAATTGGTAACGACAGTATTATCCGCTTTGCATATTAACTGGTTAAATAAGGATATTATTGGACAATAATAGAGGTAAAAACATTGTGATTTGTGGTTTTCATGGGTGGCGAGATGGACTTATCCCAAGCCAAAAGGCCACCCCATTTACACCACTTTTTACACACAAATTTGGGGGTGGGTGGTGTAGGAAA
>ERZ772820.2762-NODE-2762-length-11985-cov-4.367645_pt1 | contig 11985 bp, 28 predicted proteins | sample MGYA00511377_ERZ772820 | MGnify/ENA primary metagenome ERZ772820 (study PRJEB29015, sample SAMEA2737684) | human gut metagenome | biome: human gut; feature: human-associated habitat; material: faeces | place: China | collected 2012 ...
GTGCAATAATATTCCGTGTAGTAATTGTTTGTTTGATAACGACTATTATTGCGAAGAGAAAAGAAAAAAATGGGCAGAATCAGAGTACATCGGAAAGCCAGTGATAAGCAAGCGGGATAGAGAGTTTTTGGAGTATCTTAACGGTAAAATTAAGTATATTACAAGAGATGGCGCCGGGGAGTTGTACGCATACAGTGCGAAACCGTGCAAAGAACGCGGAGCTTGGATGCCACAAACGGGCGAATTTTTCAATCTAGATTTTTATTTTAGTGCAGACTTCCCAATGGTCAAATGGTCAGACGAAGAACCGTGGCTTATCGAGTATTTGAAAAAGTTGGAGTTAGTTGAGAATTATGAATAGAGAAATACTTTTTAGAGCGAAACATATTCATGCATTTCCAGGTAATGAACATCTCAATGGAACATGGGTGCATGGATATCTTAGTGACGAGAATTATATCTACGATAAAAGACTTGAGGGTGAATTTCTGATTGACGAAGATACCATTTGCCAGTACACAGGACTGACCGACAAGAACGAAAAGAAAATCTTTGAGGGTGATATATTAAGAGGATTTCAATATCCATTCTGTTATGATGGAGAATATAACTATTACGCAGAGATTATTTTTGAGAATTGTTCTTTTATGACTTACACGCATAAAAATCCATCATCTTGCGTTAGAGGACTATCTGATGGAAACACAGACTTGATGGAGGACTTTGTAAGTGAGGATTGGGAAGTCATTGGCAATATCTATGACAATCCTGAACTGTTAGAAGAGGAGAATGTGCATGGAACAGATTAAGCTAGGCTTGAGAATCGCAAGCATTGTGGTTGGGATAATCGGTTATAGTGCAATATGGATGTGGCTGATTAATAATCGCCAGAACGAAAAAAGTGAACTTGCGTGGGCATTATGGAAATGCTTTCATGCAGTTGTGATTGCTCTTGCGTTTCTTTGGGCTTGGTTTTAGGAGGATAAGAATGTTAGATGATAAATGTTGTGGAACGTGTAAGTGCCATCGTCATGAAGATATAGGTGATGGTTGGGTGTGCGTTAATGACAGAAGTGAATATTTTGCAGACTGCACAAACTACAGTGATAGTTGCGATGAATGGGAAGGAAGAGAAGAATGAAAGCAAATGAATATCAGAAATTAGCAATGAGAACAAATGACGGGAAAACAACAAAAAGACTGCTTGAATGTATGTTGACATGTGATATGGAATACTTATTATCACAGAATCTTGTGTATGAAGATAAACAGCACTTAGATTTAGGCGGTATTTTCAATGCATGCCTTTGATTGTCTGGAGAAGTCGGTGAGTTCAATGACATGATTAAGAAGTGGGTTTTCCATGAAAAAGAATTGGATATGGAACACGCAAAGAAAGAAATGGGAGATGTGATGCAGACTAACATTGATAAGCTGAAAGCAAGGTATCCGGAAGGGTTTAGCGCTGACAGATCATTACATAGAGCGGAGGGTGATGTATAGATGGAAGATGCGATCGGAATCATTGAAGGATTGGAGAGATTAAAGCAAATCTGCAAAAGCATTAATTGTGAGAGGAGCGATTATTATGACAAACGGAGATAAAATCCGATCAATGTCCGACATGGAGCTGTCAAGAGAACTCTGCAAGATTGCCGGAGTCTGCTCTGAATGTCTTGTACAAGATATGTGCGACAAGGGACATACTGGATTTGAACAATGGTTGAAAGAAGAGGTAAACGAAGATGAATAAAGGATCAAAATCAATGAAGTTTCGTGGAGATATAAAACACGGAAAGCTTGCGAATAGTGCACCTAGCGTAAAAGCTATTAGACATTTCAGAACCAAACCATATGAAGCAGCTAACCTTGTGAAGAAACAAGGGGAGTATTTAAGCGAGTTGCCACATGAATGAATAGAACGTATGGGAGTGGATTTGAGCCGGGACATAGTGGTTTAGCCACTCCTTTGAAAGAGGGATCGCGTATGAAGTTATGTAAATGTGTAAAAAGCGAGATAAATTATTACATAAAAGAATGTAACTTTACCGATGAAGAATTGAGAATTTTTATTATGTTATCAAAAGGAAAAAGCATAATTGAAATTTCGGAAAAACTTTCTGTTTCAGAATCAACCGTAAACAGACGAGTAAAAAGTATAATGTCCAAAGTGATGGAGGTAGTAAAATTGAAAGATAATAGTATTCCTGTATGGGAAAAGGTAATGCTCACAGTGGAAGAAGCTTCGCAGTATAGCAACATTGGTGTTAACAAGATAAGTTCCATGCTGAACGAACCAGGATGCCCGTTCCTTTTTTGCATTGGAAAAGGTAAAAGATTAGTTAAAAGAAAAGAATTTGAGAAGTATATTGAAAAAACGATTGAAGTCTAACATTGAAATATGAGCCTTTATATAGTAATATGTAGCTGTATAGTGGCTCTTTTGTAAATGGAAGGAGCAAAAAAATAATGGGAAAGGATTTAAAAGGAAAAGAACTAGGAGTTGGTATAACTCAAAGAAAAAACGGAACCTATCAAGGAAGATATAAAGATAGGTTTGGAAATTCAAAGACAATATATTCAAAAAAGTTATCTGAATTAAGAAAAGATCTTGCTGTTAAAATTGCAGAAAATGAAACATTTGTAAGTGTAAGAGAAACCATAAAATTGGATAATTGGTTTAATCAATGGATAAAGATATATAAAGAAAAGAGTGTACGCCCTAATACTCTTAGAGAATACACTCACATATACAATAAGAATATATCACCTTTTATAGGAAATCGCAACATAAATTCTTTGGTTAAATCAGATATTCAAAGAATAATAACATTGGCTCATACAAATGGATATGGGTATGAAAGGCAAAATAAAATCAAAGTCATATTATCAGATCTAATGGCTAGAGCGCTTGAAGATAATTTGATTTCAAAAAACCCGGTTTTAGGATCCAAAGTTATAGACAAGAAAGAATCTAAAGCTAAATCTCTTACTATTGAAGAACAGAACATTTTCTTTGAATATTGCAAAAATACATTTTATGATAATATGTTTAATGTTGCAGTAAACACTGGAATGAGACCAGGAGAACTTTTTGCGTTGACAGAATCAGATATCGATTTTGAAAATGGGTTCATCGATGTAAACAAAACGTTAGTGTACCAAAAGTATCTTACAGATACCAGAAAGACTTTTCACCTAGAAGAACCAAAAACAAAGCAGAGTTATAGGAAAGTTCCGATAAACAGCGTTTGTAAAATATATCTCGAAAGACAGATTCAACAAAAAGCGATAGTATCAAGCAAGAGACCAAAAGAACAGAATGATTTTTTGTTCACTACAAAGTACAATACTCCGATAAATTCAGTAATATATGCAGATGCTATACATGCAGTTATAAGAGAAATAAATTTGTTGCGACCGAACAATGATTTGTTCAAAAATTTTAGTGGACATACATTTAGGCATACGTTTGCCACTCGATGTTTTGAACACGAAATCGATCCTAAAGTTGTTCAATCATATTTAGGTCATGCAAGTGTTAAAATGACTCTTGATTTATATACTCATGTTACGAAAGAAAAATCTTTTAATGATATTGAAAAACTGGTAGATAATACGCCAAATAATATCGTGGATTTTAAACAAAAAATTTCATAAGTGTGTAAATGGTGTGTAAGTTACACACTTGCCAACATAAAAAAGCCTTAAAATAAAGGATTTTTGGAGCATTTTGTACTAAACTTTGTAAACTTATTACGTATATCAGGTGACACCTTATGATTTATACGGAACACCGTTCTAACACTGAGTTTATAAGGGGTTCAAGCAATTTGGCATACACACTGATTTTCATAAAATTACACGTATTTACACGAATTTACACAGCAAAAGTGTGTAAAAAGTGTGTACGGTACACAGCAAAAGTGTGTACGCAAAATAGTAAATAAAATAGAGCCACTATATGACATAAATATGAGAAGAAAGTGAAAACTTGCTTCTCTTTTTTTATGCGAAAATTTAACCATAAGGAGGCGGTCAAATGTTTTCAGATGCGATACTTGTTCAGATATTCAGTGATGATCGTCTCAATGGCATCCCACTTGAATATCAGTCAACGGTTGTTCATGTTGTAGAAGATGTGATTGACAGAAGATTCTACACTGATAAACCGTTTGCTTCAAAAGAAGAGATACTTGAGGATGTGTGTGAAAGATAGGAGGTCTATCATGTACGAGAATCCATATTTTGGAAATCCGTACTTGCAGCAGAATCAGCAGAGGTACGGAAATCCATATCAGCAACCAGTTCAACAGATGCAAGCTCAACAGCAACCTGTTTACAACCAGATGCAACAGGTACCGCAGCAGATTCAGCAACCACAACTGATTGGTCGCATTGTTGACAGTCAAGAGACGATACAGGCAAGTGACGTTCCAATGAACGCTCCTTATGCGCTGTTTCCAAAAAATGACTTGTCTGAAATCTATTTGAAGTCATGGACTGCCAACGGAACAATTCAGACAATCGTCTTTAAGCCTGTTCAAAATCAGCAGACAGAGAATTTACAGTCTACTCAATCAGAGATGAAAATAGGGCTATCTGACGATGCGACAGAAGCGTTTATGAAGAGGTTTGACGAGCTTGGACGGAAGCTTGATGAACTGGAAAACTCTATGAGCAACAGCAAACCGAAAACACGGTCTACAGTCAAAAAGGATGGTGACGGAGAATGAACACAATTAACCTTTTCGGAAATCCTCAGCAGTTTTTAAAACAGATGATGGGGAATAATCAAGTAATGAACAACCCCATGGCCAAGAATGCTCTTGATATGGCTCAAAAAGGAGACATGAAAGGAATAGAGCAGTTGGCAAGGAACCTTGGGAAAGAACAAGGAACAAATGTTGATGAACTTATGAATCAAATAAGAAGTAAGTTTGGATTATAGCATATTAGAGGTTTGTGCACAGAAACTCGAGAAACCTCTTTATGAATAAAATTAAGGAGGAACTAATATGTTTAACTCAACTAACACACCTTTTACAATGCCAGTCATGCCAGCAACAGGCGGTTACGCTGATGGAGCTGGTTGGGGAGACGGGGGATGGTTATGGATCATCGTCGTATTCGCACTGCTTTTTGGCTGGGGAAACAATGGATTTGGTAACGGATTCGGAAATGGTGGCGGTTATGCAGCAACAGTAGCTACACAGGCTGACATTCAGAGAGGATTCGATACTCAGAACATTGTTGGAAAACTGGACGGAATCAACAATGGATTGTGTGATGGCTTTTACGCTCAGAATACAGCTCTGATGAATGGATTCCACGGAATTGACAACGCAATCTGCAATCTTGGATACCAGACACAGCAGGGATTCAACACAACAAATGTTGCTCTGATGCAGGGTCAGAATGCATTACAGGCACAGCTTGCCGATTGTTGCTGCCAGAACAGAGAAGCTATTTCTCAGGTAAGATTTGACATGGCACAGGATACATGCGCTTTGCAGAACACAATGAACACGAACACTCGTGATATCATTGAGAGCCAGAACGCTGGAACAAGAGCAATCCTTGATTACCTCTGCCAGGATAAGATCGCTACATTACAGGCTGAGAACAACGATCTGAGACTTGCAGCTTCACAGGATAGACAGAATGCTCTTCTGACTACTGCAATGACAGCTCAGACAAATCAGATTATCAATGCTGTAAACCCGACACCAATTCCGGCATATCAGGTGCCTAACCCAAATGTGTATTACGGATGCGGTAATGGATGTGGTTGTTAATGACCAACAATCAAAACGGAAACTACTCTTTTCTTGATATGTTGAACGTCTTTTCCGTTATCTTGCAGATGATTGGATACGACCAAGATCAGAAGCAAACGTCTAATGATGACTTGCTAAGAGCCTTGCAGAGACAGGACAGGGAGTATCTCGAAAAGATAATTTCCAATCAAAATCAAATCTTGGAGATTCTTTCCAAGACGAATGAGTAACTTAACTTAAATGTTATGTCTGCTATAAGCAGTATTACGAATACAAGGGGCAGACTGAAAACGGTTTGTCCCTTAAATTATGGAGGTAAAATATTATGGCTGAATATTTAGCTGTTTCTGCTCAAGAAGTAGCAGTGAACGGAAATGTTATCTTTACAAACACTGCAGTTCAAGGAAATAACTGCATTAAACATCGCGAGGGTTCTGGAATTGTGACTCTGAGAGGAATCACAAATCAGTGTAGAGCACGCTATTTTGTTGATTTTTCAGCAAATATCGCAGTACCTACCGGAGGTACAGCCGGAGCAATCTCACTGGCTATTGCAATCAGCGGAGAGCCTGTTCTTTCTTCTCAGATGATTAGTACTCCGGCAGCAGTTGACCAGTACAATAATGTATCTGCTGGTATCTATATTGACGTACCGGCCGGATGTTGTGTGAATATTGCTGTTGAGAATACAAGTACGCAGGCAATCAACGTGGCAAATGCGAACCTTGTTGTTACAAGAGAAGCTTAGGAGGTGATAATATTATGCATATCAAACATATCCATGAATTGATTGAAAAACTTTCTGAGTGCGCTTGTGCTGAACTTTCTAGTGGTATTGAAAACATTAATACTTGTGAGATGGGACAGGTCATCGATATGATTAAAGACCTTGCCGATGCCGAATACCATGCAAGAATCTCAAAAGCTATGGAAGAATCTGATGAAGATGAAAAAGAGGAAGAGAAGTATCTTCTGAAAATGTTTAAGGACCAGTACGGTGAAGAGGATGCCAGGAGATATTATGACGAATACCGTTATAAATCCGGAAGATTCGCTCCGAAAGGTCACGGAATGAGAAGAGGATACAATGAGCCTCCTTATTGGCACATGACTCCTGAGATGTATCGTGACTGGGACACTGATCGTGACATGGACAGAGACAAGCACGGAAGAATGTATTACACAGAGCCTAAATCATCCAGTCGCTATGATATGGCTCGCCGTGGCTATACAGACGCAAGAGATGCACACAAGGACAAGGACACGAAGATGCATGAGCTTGAATCTTACATGACAGAACTTGGAAAAGACGTGACTGATCTGATTTCTGACATGACGCCGGAAGAGAGAACTCTTGCAAAATCAAAGCTTGCGACTCTCATCAATAAGATGTAATTCACGGGAGGGCGAAAGCCTTCCCTTTTTAAGTAGGTGATTTGATGAATTTCTATATCAATGATGAATTATGGCATGTCCAATATGAAAATCCATCCAGTGAGCTACTGAGACGTTCAGACGGTGTTTACACGCTCGGAGTTACTGACAGAATGACCAATACAATCTATCTGTCTAATCGTCTCCCGGATACCATGTTTGACCGCGTTCTCTCCCATGAGCTGACTCACGCTGTTTGTATGACCTACGGAATTTCTCTTCCTATAGAAACAGAGGAACGCCTTTGCAATTTCATTTCTGACCATGCGAGAGAAATTATTTCATTGACTGATTTGATTGAAAATATTTTGCTTGCTCGTGTTGCTTATTAATTCCATTTGTGTTATAATAATATCAGCGACGAGAAATATGTGAAGAACGAATGAGATTCAGATCAACAAGGGTCAGGAATCGTCAGCCTGAGTATACTGAGAACAAGGATAGTACAAAATACTGTCTTTACTCTCAGCGTACTCAGGCTTTTTTATTTCTCTCATATACTCCAGTGATGGTGCTGGATACGAAAAACGTAATACCGACCAGTGATGCGGCTGGTTACGAATCGAACGGTGCAGAGTCTATTGATTTAGGCTCTGCTATTTATGACAAAAAAATAAGAGTTGCCTACCGACCAAAGTACCAACTCTTAAAACAGCCAATCTAAAAGGATGCTTACTTAGTTATAATAGCACATCCTTTTAGAAAAACCAATGTTTTTTAAGAAAAGGAGAAGAAAAATGAATCAGACAAAAGTAACAGTATTTAACAATGAAGAGTTTGGAAAAGTTAGAACAGTAACAATTGACGGAGAACCATTCTTTTGCATGATAGATGTTTGCAAAATCCTTGAAATTAAAAATGCATCTGATTGCAAAAATAGACTTAGAAAAGATGGGGTCGTTACTACCGAGGTCATCGATAGCATTGGAAGAAAGCAGAACGCAAACTTTGTTAATGAGTCAAACTTATACAAATTAATATTCCAAAGCAGAAAAGAATCTGCTGAACGTTTTACTGAGTGGGTAACATCAGAAGTCCTCCCATGCATCCGAAAGAACGGAATCTACGCGACAGATAACGTTATTGATAATATCTTGAATAACCCGGACTTCGGTATTGAGCTTCTTACCAAACTAAAAGAAGAAAGAGAAGCAAGAATTGAAGCCGAAAAGACAAACGCTATCCTTATGCATGTCAACAAAACATATACCATGACAGAAATTGCTAAAGAGATCTGTCTGAAAAGTGCAAATGAGCTGAATAAGATTCTGGCTGAAAAGAAGATTCAGTATAAGTCAAATGGGACATGGGTTATGTACTCTGACTATAGTGATCTTGGATACGAGTCTATAAAGCAAGAAACTCTTGATAGCGGTCGTGTTATTTATTACAGAAGAATTACTCAGCTTGGAAGAAAGTTCATTTTAGGTTTGTTTGATATGGCTGCATAAACCACACTATAAGAATAATATTTTGGTAACGGAAATTGCACGGTTAATCCGTGCTTTTTTTGTGCAATCTATTGAGTTTTTCAAAAGAATGTAATACAATTACAGTATATCGAAAGAAAGGAAAAAAGGATTATGGGAAACTCAAAAGACACAGGAACAAAAATTTGCAAGCATTGTCAGTCAGAAATACCAAAGAAAGCAAAGGTTTGTCCGAATTGTAGAAAGAAACAGGGTGGCAAGCTGAAATGGATTATCATTGCAATTGTAGTGATTGGAATTATCGGAGCTGCTATGGGCGGTGGTGGATCAGACGATTCCACAGCAAAGAGTGATTCAAACAGTAAAGGTGCCACAGATGCTAAACAGGAAGAAACAATTGAGTATACACAGGTTTCTATCGGTGACATGGTTGATGCTCTTGACAAGAATGCAGCAGCAGCTTCTGATGAGTACAAAGACAAGTATCTTGAAATTACAGGAAAACTTTCAAATATAGATAGCGACTCATCATACATTAGTATTCTTCCTGAAGATGATGACTTTGCACTTACTGGAGTTCAGTGCTACACAAATGGAGATGAAGATATCATTAACGCTGTGAAGACTCTTTCAACTGGTGATACTATTACAGTAAGAGGAAAGTGTACAGATGTAGGAGAGGTTATGGGATACAGCCTTGACCTTGATGAAATCGTACAGTAACAATTGAATATGGATTATTTTGGAGAGGGATTTTTATTCCTCTCTATTTTTTTGAATTTATGTATTGACTAATGTAATTACATAACATATAATGTAATTACATCAAGGAGGTGAGAAAAGATGTCACCATTAAAAGGAGAGAAAGTTAAAGACGATCCTATAAATAAGTTGATTCATTTAAGAGTAAACAATGAAACTATTGAGAAACTCGAATATGTCTCAGGAAAAACAGGTAAAAGCAAATCAGAAGTTATAAGAGATGGAATAGATTTGCAGTACAGGAAACTGAAAGAGGAAAAATAAAAAGAGTAATCGTTGAAAGTTTGGAGACCTACACGACTACTCTAACAACCACTCACAAAAGAAAGTCTTTAACACACGAAAGGGTGTAAGATTCCCAAAAGGAGCGTATGTAAATTATAGCACTGCATACCTCCTTTTGCAAACAATTTTTTAAAGCACAGGAGGTATTTTAAAATTTCAAAATAAAAGGAAATTTTAGTATTGACTTAGTGGGCTACATATATTATTATAATTATAGGGCTACAGAAAGTGAGGTGAAAACATGAGTCCAAGAACAGGAAGACCGAAAAGTGAAAATCCAAAATCAAACCCTATTCACGTAAGACTAGATAGTGAAACAAAAGAAATTCTTGAGGAATATTGCCAACAAGAAGAAATTCCGAAGACTGAGGGGATAAGAAGAGGAATTCACAAATTAAAGTCTGAAATAAAAAAATAGAACATTGCCCGACTACCAATCAATGCAATGTTCCACAAAATGTTAGAAGTTTCCTTCTGCAAATATTATAATGCAGACGGGGACTTCTTTCAAGAACAATTTTTTAAATTGAAAGGAGTTTTTATTATGCAAGAAATTAACTTAGAAGTAAATATTATGAAGCCAGAGGACAACAGAGCAATTCTCCATTACATTGCGGACAATCTTGTCTGCTATACCAGTCTTGCCGAACTTGCAGGATTTTGTAAAATGTACGCAGCAAAGTATGATTTTATAATGATGTCTAAGGGGGAAAAATAAATGAAAGACGTTGATTTTTACGAAGACAGAGATGGATTTTACAGAGAGATTTATAGAGATGACATTAAGAAGCTGGTAGATGAACTGGAAGATGTTGATGCAATCAGGGTACTTCTTAACTATGCATTTGGCTATCGGGAACTACAAAAAGCGAAAGCAAAATCAAAGGCAAGAGCAACAGTGTAATTTGATATGGAGGATAAGAAGATGGCAAAAGATAATTTAGCAGTAAGTGAAATAGTATTACCTATCAGAGAATACAAAGGACAGAGAGTAGTTACTTTCAAGGACATTGATGAAGTTCATCAGAGACCGTCTGGCACAGCTAAGAGAAACTTCAACAGTCATAAGGAACATTTTATTAAGGGCGAGGATTACTTTACAGTTACGATGTCAGAGTTCAGAACGTATTACGTGCCGAATTCAAATAAGGGCGTTGGTAACCCTAATCTTGATGTTGTTTTGCTGACAGAAAGTGGATATCTGATGACTGTCAAGACGTTCAAAGACGAATTGTCGTGGAGCGTTCAGAGAAGACTTGTGAATACCTATTTCAGAGCGAGAGAAGTGGCAGAAATTCCGCAGAGACCGAAGGTATCTAGCATCCCTGCACCTAAACCAGTGACGTTCTACAGAAAAAACAGATATAAAATAGCAGCTATTTGTAGCAGCTACGGTGTAGAAGAAAAATTTTTGTTTGAGCTTATATTTCCTTACATTGAAGAAAAATTCGACCTTGAGGAAGCAGAAATCAGATATATTATGGGGACAGGAAAGAGACTTGAAAGCAAATTAGATTTATTTGATTTCTTCCCTGACATGGCTGAACGTGCAAAAACCGTGATTGACGGTCTTTACGAATTAAAGGTAGAACATAGAGAGGAGAAAAAGAATGGCATTAAGGAAGCTTAAAGTAAAAGTCAGCGATATGAGAAGCACGATGAATAATATTGAAGAGAAAATTCGCCCGATCAGCGACAGTGTGGTTACAGATTACTTTGCGGAAGACCTGTTCCCATTGATTGCGATTGCTGACAAAGTGGAGATGGGGAAGACAAAAGCACTGATCTATGCTTTCAAGCTCGGTTTTAGAGCCGGGAAGATGGATTTGAAAGAGGAATTGCTGAATAATTTCGGTAAATAATCAAAGAGGGGAGATCATTTCTCCCCTTGCTTTTTCCTTATAAACCGCTTAATTTCAAGAATCATCTGCTCTCTGCCCTCATATCTGTGGATATCATCAACATCCATGGAAGTGATCGCGGAGCCGATATCTCGAGTATTTTCCTTGAGACGTTTGTCCAGATACTCTAAAATGTCCTCGTACATGCCAATATTCCTTTTCTTTTTATCATAACATTTTTTCAGAACGGAGTAAAGTTCGCGGTTTTAGGGAAGAAATTTGAGATTTTCGAGAAAAAATTGTTGGCAAAATTCTAAATACAATTATATAAATACAATTATATAAATACAATGATATAATTGCAATTATATAATTACCATTATATAACATACATTATATAAATACAATTATAAGTAAATGCATTGAAAGCCTTTAAAACAAAGGAATTTCGTG
>ERZ772820.2774-NODE-2774-length-11937-cov-3.119088_pt1 | contig 11937 bp, 9 predicted proteins | sample MGYA00511377_ERZ772820 | MGnify/ENA primary metagenome ERZ772820 (study PRJEB29015, sample SAMEA2737684) | human gut metagenome | biome: human gut; feature: human-associated habitat; material: faeces | place: China | collected 2012 ...
TCCTGAAGGGAATGGTATGATATAGAAAGTAATAGTTTTTACAAAATGAAATATTCCACGCCGGTAGATAAACGGGTATTTGTGGGTTGGAAGAATTATATCGAGGTATTCCGCAACAAGGATATTTTCGCATCCCTATGGTTAAGCCTCTACTACATGGTAGGTTCGGTGGTACAGCTTGCGCTTGCGCTGTTCCTTGCAACGATTTTGAGCTTTAAGACAAGGGGAGGCAATCTCTTTAAGGGACTGATGTTTTTCCCGTATCTGATCAGCGGTATTGCGATCGGATTTATCTTTAAATATTTTTACACAAGAGGATTTGTATTCGATTCCATCCTTGGATGGTTTGGATTTGAACTGGATAGTCTTCCGTACTGGCTGCGCGATCAGAAGATCAACAACTGGTCACTGGTTGCAACTTCTGTCTGGAGATATTTCGGCAACAACATGGTGCTTTTTATCGGAGCGATCATGTCTGTAGATTCCGAGATGTACGAGGCGGCGGAGCTGGACGGTGCAAATAAATTTCAGCAGTTTGTACATATCATACTGCCGAGCATCAAGACGATTGTGACGCTGAATGTGATTTTATCCATCACAGGAGCACTGAGCGCATTCGAGCAGCCGTTCGTAATTACCGGAGGTTCCAACGGAACGGCAACGTATTTTATCAACATGAACAATATTGCACATACCAGCCAGAAGGTCGGACTCGCGTCGGCGATGGCGGTTGTGTTACTTCTTATCATTTTCGCATGTACGATCTTACAGAAACTGTTCTTTAAATATGTATACCGCAATGCGGATCAGGACGATGAAGTCATGACCAGGGAAGAGAGAAAGCGGTTGAAACAGTTTCACAAAGAACAGAGAGCGGCGAAAAAAGCAGCAAAGGGGGCGATGTAAATGAAAAAGCGCAGAAAACAGTATTCGGCAGGAGCCATTATCTGGATCATTTTTAAATATGTATCGCTTGTGTTTTTTTCCTTTGTCGCCGTGATTCCCATTATTTCCTGCGTCATCACTGCATTCAAGACGGAGGAAGAGTATAAGACGACGAATGTTATGACACTGCCGCAGAACTGGTTCAATTTTGACAACTTTGTGGAAGCGTTCCAGCGTGCGAACATGGGAAGGGCATTCGTGAATTCCGTGATCGTTATGGTCTGTGTCCTGATCGGAGCCATCATCATCGGTACACAGCTTGCGTATGTGTTAAACCGTTTCCAGTTCCCGGGCAACGGGCTGATCCGCAACCTGTTTTTATTCGCGGCACTGCTTCCGGGTGTTGCCATGCAGGTAACGGTCTACCAGATCATGCATGATCTTGGCTTTATCAATCATCTGTACGGCTACATCATCATGATGATGGGAACGGATGTCATCTCCATCTACATCTTTATCCAGTACATGGAAAATATTCCGGTGTCGCTGGATGAGTCGGCAATCATCGACGGAGCGTCCTACTGGAAGATCTACTGGAAGATCATGCTTCCGCTGCTAAAGCCGGCAATTGTGACCGCCTGCATCTTAAAGGGCGTGGGCGTGTACAACGAATACTATTCGGCAAACCTGTATCTGACCAAGGAAAACTTAAAGACGATGGCGATCTCCCTCTATACCTTTACCGGACCGCTTGGAAGCCAGTACAACCTGATCTGTGCAGGTGTTATCATTTCCCTGCTGCCGGCACTCATCGTGTTTATCGTATTCCAGAAGCAGATCTACAGCGGCATTACGGCAGGCGCAGTCAAGGGCTGATTACAGGAAAAGAGGAACAGCGATGGAAACATTAGAAAGCATGCGAGGAGAAGTTAAAACGGAACTTCTCACACATATCATTCCCTTCTGGCGTGCACTGCGTGACGACACTTACGGCGGCTATTACGGCTGGCTGTCTTATGATCTTGCACTGGATCAGAAAGCGGAAAAAGGATGCATTTTAAACAGCCGCATCACATGGTTTTTCTCCAATGCCTACACGGCATATCGAAAGGGACTTTTTACGGAGGAAGACTGTAGAAGCGCAGGCTATACCGGAGAGGCGCTCTTGGAGGAAGCAAAACACGGCTACGTCTTTTTGAAAGAGCACTGCATCGACCGGGAGTACGGCGGCATCTACTGGTCATTAAACTATGACGGGACACCGCTTGATACGACAAAGCACACCTACAACCAGGCGTTTTGCATCTATGCATTGTCCTCCTATTATGAGGCGTCGCACGACGAGGAAGCGCTTGCACTGGCGAAGCAGCTCTTTTCCCTGATCGAAGAGAAGTGTACGGATGAGGTCGGATACCTGGAGGCTTTTACCAGAGAGTTCCAGCCGGAATCCAACGAGAAGCTGTCGGAGAACGGCGTGCTTGCAGATAAGACGATGAACACCCTGCTTCATGTTTTTGAGGCGTACACGGAGCTGTACCGTGTGTCGCGGGATGAGACCGTGGGGGAGCGCCTCCGTTGGATCATGGATGTGTTTGCAGAGAAAGTATACAATCCGGCGAAGCGGAGACAGGAAGTGTTTTTCGATGCCGGGTATCACACGATTTTAGATCTGCATTCCTACGGGCATGACATTGAGACAGCGTGGCTTTTGGACCGCGGCGTCAAGGTGCTGGGCGATGAGGTATATGAGACGAAGATCTCCCCGATCACACAGGCGCTTGCGGCACATATTTATGAGACGGCGTTTGACGGACACTCCCTGGCAAATGAGTGTGACAGGGGCGTAGTCAATACACACCGTGTATGGTGGGTGCAGGCGGAGACAGTAGTCGGATTTTTAAATGCCTGTGAACAGATGCCGGATCATTCGGAGTACCGGGATGCGGCGTTGGCGGAGTGGCAGTTCATCAAAGAACACGTCATTGATCCTCGCAGGGGAAGCGAGTGGTACTGGGAAGTGTATGAGGACGGAAGCCCGATTTTAGACCGGCCGATCGTGGAGCCGTGGAAATGTCCGTATCACAACGGGCGCATGTGTATCGAGGTACTGGGACGCATCAAGGAAAATTGAGGAGAATTGGTTATGCTGCATAAGAGATATTATATAGAAAAAGAAAAGCAGGAAAAACTGCTTGCACGGAAAAACGAGAAATCGGATTTTTACAACGGCGTATTTGACCGTTACGAGTATCCGGTTCTCACAAGAGAGCATATTCCGCTGACCTGGCGGTACGATTTAAACCCGGACACCAATCCGTACTTTATGGAGCGTCTCGGCATCAACGCCGTGATGAACTCCGGAGCGATCGAGCTGAACGGGAAATATTATCTGGTGGCGCGCATCGAGGGGAATGACAGAAAGTCTTTCTTCGGCGTGGCGGAGAGCGACAACGGAATCGACGGTTTCCGTTTCTGGGATTACCCGATTCTTCTGCCGGATACCTGCCCTGAGGAGACGAATGTCTACGATATGCGCTTAACGAAGCATGAGGACGGTTATATCTACGGCGTGTTCTGCTCCGAGTCAAAGGATACGAGTGTGAGCGATCTCTCGGCGGCAGTGGCGGCAGCCGGAATCGTCCGCACGAAGGATTTAAAGACCTGGGAGCGCCTGCCGAACCTCGTCACGCTGCGTTCCCCGCAGCAGAGAAACGTGGTGCTGCATCCGGAATTCGTCGACGGCAAATATGCGTTTTACACGAGACCGATGGATGATTTTATCGAGACGGGAAGCGGCGGAGGCATCGGATTCGGTCTCTGCGAGGACATCACACACGCTGTGATCGATGAGGAAAAAATGACGAGTCTGCGCAAGTATCACACGATCACGGAGGCGAAGAACGGAGCCGGTGCGACGCCGATCAAGACGGAAAAGGGATGGATTCATATCGCTCACGGTGTGCGCAACACGGCAGCGGGACTGCGTTATGTTATCTATGCGTTTGCAACGGACTTAAAAGATCCGTCGAAAGTGATTGCCGAGCCGTCCGGGCTTCTGATCGGACCGAGAGGAGAGGAGCGCGTCGGGGATGTCAGCAATGTGGTATTCACCAACGGAGCGGTCGTCAATGAGAAAAACGAGGTGTTTATTTACTACGCATCCTCGGATACACGGATGCATGTGGCGACCACGACGGTGGAGAAGCTGGTGGACTATGTATTCCATACGCCGTCCGATCCGGGAAGATCGGTGGAGTGTGTGGCACAGCGGTGCGGTCTCATCGAGAAGAATCTTGCATTTTTAAAAGCGAATGAATAAATACGGTCATCATAGAAAAATGAGCCGCGGCGGCGGCAGAAAGAGGTAGAAGTTATGAGCAAATATAAAATGATCAGCCCCAAAGTACCGAATGTGCCATGGCAGGAGCGCCCGGCGGAGTTAAACGGAGCACCGGTATGGAGATACAAGGAGAACCCGATCATCGGCAGAAATCCGGTGAAGGGCGTGGCGAGAATCTTCAACAGTGCGGTAATGCCGTACGGGGATGAGTTCATCGGCGTCTTCCGCGGAGAACAGACGAACGGAATTCCGTATATCTATCTGGGAAGAAGCAAGGATGCCATCCACTGGAATTTTGAGGAAAACAAGATTAACTTTGTGGACGAGAACGGTGAGTCCTTCATGCCGGTCTACGCTTATGATCCGAGACTTGTGAAGGTGGAGGATACCTACTATATTATCTGGTGTCAGGATTTCTACGGCGCAGCGATCGGTATGGCGAAGACAACGGATTTTAAGACATTTACCAGAATCGAGAATCCGTTCCTGCCGTTTAACCGGAATGCGGTGCTGTTCCCGCGCAAGATCGGCGGCAATTTCATGCTGCTCTCGAGACCGTCCGACAGCGGCCACACACCGTTCGGCGATATTTTTATCAGTGAGAGTCCGGATCTCACCTACTGGGGAAAACACCGTCATGTGATGGGCAAGGGTTCCGAGTGGTGGGAGTCCTTAAAGATCGGCGGCGGTGCAGCTCCGATCGAGACATCCGAGGGATGGCTTCTGTTCTACCACGGTGTGAGCGGCACCTGCAACGGATATGTGTACTCGATCGGCGGTGCGATCTTAGACATCGACAATCCTTCCATCGTGAAGTACCGCTGTGAGACGTTTCTTCTGACTCCTGAAGAGTGGTATGAGGAGCGCGGATTCGTGCCGAACGTATGCTTCCCGTGTGCAACAATCCATGATTCGGAGAGCGGAAAGATTGCAATCTATTACGGAGCGGCAGACAGCTATGTGGGACTGGCGTTCACGGAACTGGATGACATCATCGATTACATCAAGGAACACAGTGTGGTGACGACAACCGATACCGAGATCGGAAAAAGATAACAGAGAACTGGAAAATGCAGGGCTGCGGCAGCCGGAAAGAGAAGGACGCATTGTGTGCGTAACACCTCGGGGCTTTCGCAGCCCTGCTGCGTATCCGGCGGGAAGCCGGAAGGCAGAGGGGGAAAAGAAATGACAGTAAAAAAAATGGTCAGGAATATCGAGCCGGACGATCCGATGTTACAGTACAGCGGAAGAATCGATGACGACGATCCGAAGGCGCCGGTGCTTATCTATGCGGCAAGCTGGGTGAAAATGATTTTTACAGGAACATCGGTGGCGGTCACGCTTGCCAACCATCATGCGTACTGGACGAATGAGATGGGCTATCTCTTAGACGGGGTGCAGGGGCGCATCCGCCTTTTGAATGACGGAAAAAAGAAAACCTATGAGATTGCGGGGCAGCTGCCGGATGCGCGGCATGAACTCATGCTGTTCAAGCGTATGGACGCTTGCCATACGGTGACATTCTACGGATTTACCGTGGATGGCGGCGCAGATCTTCTACCGCCGGAATCAAAGTCTGCCCGCCGGATGGAAGTGTTTGGCGACAGTGTCTCGTGCGGCGAGGTGTCGGAGGCGGTCGACTATGTCGGAAAAGAGGATCCGGTGCACGACGGACAGTATTCCAACAGCTGGTATTCCTATGCCTGGATGACGGCGCGAAAGCTTGGGGCAGAACTTCACGATACCTCACAGGGCGGCATTGCGCTGCTTGACGGGACGGGATGGTTCGGCGCACCGGCGTACTACGGTGTGGAGTCCTGTTACGACAAGCTCGCATACAATCCTGATCTCGGAGAGGTAAAGAAATGGGATTTTTCACGCTATACGCCGCAGGTGGTGGTGGTTGCCATCGGGCAGAATGACAATCATCCGGTGGACTATATGGCGTCGGATCCGGAGTGCAGTGCGGCGGAGCACTGGCGGAAGCGCTACCGGGAATTCATCGAGACACTGATGAAGCGCTATCCCAAGGCGCAGATCATTCTTACGACAACTATCTTAAAACATCATCCGAACTGGGATGCGTCGATTGGGACGGTGTGTGGGCAGATCGCAAGTGAGCGCGTGCACCACTTTTTATACCGGAGAAACGGCTCTGGAACGCCCGGACACATCCGGATTCCGGAGGCGGAGGAGATGTCAGAGGAGCTGGCTTCCTATATCCGTTCACTCGGAGATAAAATCTGGGATGTGTGAGAGACAATAAAGGGAAAAGAAAGAGAGAAGGAGCAGAAATATGAATATGCAGATTGATCTGGAAAAGGGAATTGCAAATGTGGGAGATGTGAGCAGAATGAAGGAGGTCATGGCGCGCGCAAAACGCGGGGAGCGTCTGGTGATCGGTTTTATCGGCGGTTCGATCACGCAGGGAAGCCTTTCCTCGACACCGCAGACGTGCTATGCCTACCGTGTGTATACATGGTGGAAAGAGACCTTTCCGCAGGCGGAGTTTGTCTACTGCAATGCTGGGATCGGCGGCACGACATCGGAGTTCGGCGCGGCGCGTGTGGGGACGGATCTTCTGGCGGAGAGACCGGACTTTGTGATTGTGGAATTTTCCGTCAATGATGAGAGCACGGAGCATTTTAAGGAGACCTATGAGGGACTGGTGCGGAAAATCCTTGGCGCCGCGTGGAATCCGGCGGTTCTTCTGGTACACAACGTGTTTTACCACAACGGAGCCAACGCGCAGGTGATGCACGCGGCAATCGGCAGACATTATGATCTGCCGTCGGTCAGCATGCAGAGCTCTATTTACCCGGAGGTGGTGGCAGGACGGATTGAAAACCGCGCGATCACACCGGATGATCTGCACCCGAACGATGAGGGACATGCGCTGGTGGCGTCGGTGATTACTTATTTTCTGGAGCAGGTACGAAGCGGAAAACTGACCGGTAGCAATACCAGTTTTGCACCGGGGGCAAAGCTGCCGGCTCCGCTTACAAAAAATGCCTACGAGGATTCCGTCCGCATCCGCAATGCCGCGGCGCCGGATATGGCAGGATTGCAGCAGCCCACGCTGGATGGATTTACGCCCGATGAGACCGCGCAGAATGAAATCACGGACTGCTTCCGCTATGGCTGGACGGCGAAAAAGACGGGGGATGCCATCACCTTTTTGGTGGAGGGCAGCTGCATTGCCGTCCAGTACCGGAAGTCGGTAAAGCTTCCCGCGCCGGTTGCACTGGCGGTCGTGGATGACGATACGGAGCATGCGGTGCGTCTGGATGCAAATTTTGATGAGACCTGGGGAGATAAACTGGAGCTTGCGACACTTTTAGAGCACGGAAAAGAGGGGCGGCACATCGTCACGATCCGCCTCGCAGAGACGCATGAGGACGATGCGGTTCCGTTTTATCTGGTGTCCGTGATTGCGACGGGGAGAAGCGGAAAAGACTGACGGCAGGCACAGCCCGTTTTACAGAATATGCGTGCAAAAGCATTGCAAAATCAGAAAAAATGTTGGAAGATAGAGAGAGACACTGCGATTGCAGGAGCAGGAGGTTATAAGAATGTTTCGAGAGGATTTTGTGTGGGGTGTTGCGAGCAGCGCCTATCAGGTAGAGGGAACGGACGCGGCGGACGGCAGAGGCGCGTGCGTCTGGGATATGTTTGCGGCGGACGGCAGGGTGTTTGAACATCAGAATGCAGACACAAGCTGCGATCATATGCATCATTATAAAGAAGATATTGCGCTGATGAAGCATCTGGGGATCCGGGCGTACCGTTTTTCACTGAACTGGGCGCGGATTCTGCCGGAGGGAACCGGGCGCGTGAATGAGAAAGCGATCGCCATGTACCGTGATATGATTCTCACGATGAAGGAGAACGGCATCACACCGTATCTGACACTGTTTCACTGGGAATTCCCGCAGGCGCTTTATGAGCGGGGCGGCTGGCAGAATCCGGACGTAGTACAGTGGTTCGGAGAATATGCGAAGGTGGTTGCCGAGAATTTCAGTGATATCTGCGAATATTTTATTACGATCAACGAGCCGCAGTGCGTGGTCGGCCTCGGACATCTGAGCGGTGTCCATGCTCCGGGCGTGAAACTTCCCGTGGCGCAGACGTTTCTGGTGGCGCATCATCTTCTGATGGCGCACGGGCAGGCGGTCATCAACCTGCGCAGATATGCGGTCCGACCGGTCAAGATCGGTTTCGCTCCGACCGGCGGCGTGGCATATCCGTACACCGACCGGCCGGAGGACATTGAGGCGGCGAAAAAGGTGTATTTCGGATTTTACAATCCGATCGATAACTGGACCTGGAATGTATCGTGGTTTTCCGATCCGGTATTCCTTGGACATTACCCCGAGGAGGGGCTGAAAAAATTTGCGCCGTATCTTCCGGAGATCACACAGGAGGATATGGAGCTGATCTATCAGCCGCTTGATTTTATGGGACAGAATATATATAATGGGTACTACGTCCGCGCCGGCGCAGACGGCGAGCCGGAATTTGTAGACCGTGCGCCGGGGTTCCCGAAGACGGGATCGGACTGGCCGGTGACGCCGGAGGCGTTTTACTACGGCATTAAGTTTTTGACGGAGCGCTATCCGCTGCCGCTCTACATTACGGAGAACGGTATGTCCTGCCATGATATGGTGAGCAGTGATGGCAGGGTACATGACCCGAACCGCATTACCTTCCTGAATTCCTATATCGGGGCGATGCAGAAGGCATATGATGAGGGCGCCAATGTAGCTGGCTATTTCCTCTGGACCTTCCTGGATAATTTCGAGTGGGCGGACGGATACAAGCAGCGGTTTGGCATTGTTTATGTGGATTTTGCAAGCCAGAGGCGGATTGTGAAGGATTCCGCTTTCTGGTATCAGAAAATAATCGAGACGAATGGAAGGATGTTGACAATGAATCAGACAACAAAAGAAATCTTATTTTTAGATCCGGTGTGCACGCACAATATCTGGGGCGGTACCCGGCTTAGAACGGAGTTCGGCTATCCGGTGGAGGGTGACGACATCGGCGAGTGCTGGGGCATCTCCGCACATCCGAACGGCGACGGCAGCATCAGGAACGGTGTGTACGCCGGCATGAAGCTGTCAAAAGTGTGGGAGGAGCACCCGGAGGTATTTGGGAACCTCGCCTACGACCGCTTCCCGCTTCTGACAAAGATCATCGATGCGAAGGCGGATCTGAGTATTCAGGTACACCCGGATGACGCCTATGCAAAGGAACATGAAAACGGTTCTTTCGGCAAGACGGAGTGCTGGTACATTATGGATGCGCCCGAGAACGCCACGCTCGTGATCGGTCACAATGCGAAGACGAAAGAGGAGCTTGCCTCCATGATCCACGAGGGACGCTGGAGCGAATTTATCCGCGAGATTCCGGTGAAAAAGGGAGATTTTATCCAGATTGATCCGGGAACCGTCCACGCCATCAAGGGCGGGCTTCTGATCCTGGAGACACAGCAGAACAGCGATATTACCTACCGTGTGTACGATTATGACAGACTGCAGAACGGCAGGCCGAGAGAGCTTCACATTGAGAAGAGCATCGACGTGATCACCGTTCCGGCAAAATCTGTCGAGGACAGTGTAACGTCTGCACTCGGACTGCCGGAGAACCGGCTGAACGAGCTGTACGCCTGCGGATACTATCAGATTTACAAGCTGGATGTCAACGGAACATGCAGTTTTGCACAGAATCATCCGTTCCTGCTGATGTCTGTGCTGGAAGGTAGCGGTATCGTCAACGGCCAGCCGGTGAAAAAGGGAGATCACTTTATTTTACCGTGCGGATTCGGCGAGGTGGAGATGCAGGGAGAGATGAGTCTGGTGGTATCCACGGTGCCGGCGCAGGCTTAAGGGAAAAATAGCTCTTTCGGTTCCGGAAAAGATTTGCTATAATCAGACCATAGAAAAAGAGAACACCTGGAAAGAGGAAGCATATGAATCAGGAAGAGAGACGTCAGAGAAGACAGAAAGATACGAAAAGTGCGGTCATTGTGTGTGTGATAGTCGTGCTGATCCTGCTCGTGTTGGTCGCGGGAGGAGTATTTCTTGTGGGACGCCTGCTGCCAAAGGGAGGCGGACAGAATGAAGGTACCGACGGAACCGAGCTGCCGGGAGAGAATGTCGCGGTGACGGAGGAAGTAACGGAGCAGCCGCAGACGGAAGTACAGACCGATCCGGTGGAGGAGCAGGCGGCGCAGCTTGTGTCCCAGATGACGCTTGAGGATAAGATCGCGCAGATGTTTGTGATTACGCCGAATGCGCTGACCGGATATGCAAGCGGTGTGACGGCTGCGGGGGACACCACAAAGGAAGCTTACCAGAGCCGTCCGGTGGGTGGAATTGTGTATATGGCAGACAACCTCACCGACCCGGAGCAGACGACCACCATGCTCTCCAATATGCAGGAGATTGCAAGGGAGCGCACCGGACTTCCGGTATTTTTGTGTGTGGATGAAGAGGGTGGCAGTGTCGCGCGTATCGCCGGCAATGATGCCTTCGGGGTGACGAACGTCGGCAATATGAGCGATATCGGAGCGAGCGGGGACGTGCAGAATGCATACAATGCGGGAAGCACGATCGGCAGCTATCTTGCAGCGCTCGGATTCAATGTCGATTTCGCGCCGGTGGCGGACGTGCTCACCAACCCGGACAATCAGGTGATTGGACAGCGCTCGTTCGGGTCGGACGCGCAGAAGGTTGCGGGAATGGTGACATCCGAACTGCAGGGACTCTCCGCGGCGGGAGTGTACGGTACGGTCAAGCATTTCCCGGGACACGGCGGCACTTCCGGAGACTCTCATGACGGGGCGGTGTCCACGGACAAGACTCTGGAGGAACTGATGGCGGAAGAGCTCGTCCCGTTCCAGAGTGCGGTTGACGGCGGCGTGAATTTCGTGATGGTCGGACATATCTCGGCTCCGAATGTGACCGGGGACAATGCGCCGGCTACGCTGTCGAAGGTGCTGATTACCGATGTGCTTCGCGGACAGATGGGGTATAACGGAATTGTCATTACGGATGCCATGAATATGGAGGCGGTCGCCGGATTCTACAATTCGTACAAGGCGGCAGTTCTGGCAGTTACAGCCGGGGCAGATATGATTTTGATGCCGGCGGATTACAATACCGCCTACACAGGAATTCTGAATGCGGTGAACGACGGAACGATCACCGAGGAGCGGATCAATGAATCCGTGACGCGCATCGTGAAGGCAAAGCTTGCCATGGGTCAGCCATAAAAGATGTTTGTATTTTGCGGTAATTATGGTACAATGAAGGCAAGTGTTATACATTACCATACGAAAGCGGAGGGATTTACGTGGAAGATACGAAGAAAAGCGAGATGTGGGGGAAAGTGATGGCACCGCTTGTCGGCTTTCTTGCCATTGTGCTGGCAGCATTTCTGATCATTTTAAAATTATTGGAAAGCGGAGTGATCGGGACGGTCATGGCGATGATTCTGATCTGTGTGATCGTGGCTGCCGTGTTCGGCGGAATCTTCATGGTGATCAAGTCGATTCTGGATCAGATCCGGTCCGTGATTAACGGAAAGGCATCGGAGAATACAAAAGTTGCGGAAAAGGCAAAAAAGCTGGCCGACCGTGAAGACGGCATCGGGGAGATGGTGCGTTCCATCGAGACGTCCGTTTCATCGATTGAGCTGGTGCTTGGAGG
>ERZ772820.2775-NODE-2775-length-11934-cov-3.372759_pt1 | contig 11934 bp, 9 predicted proteins | sample MGYA00511377_ERZ772820 | MGnify/ENA primary metagenome ERZ772820 (study PRJEB29015, sample SAMEA2737684) | human gut metagenome | biome: human gut; feature: human-associated habitat; material: faeces | place: China | collected 2012 ...
CCCTTCCCCTCGGGAAGGGGCTGAGTGTGGGGCTGCCGCCCTCACCAAGCAAGGACGCTTGCAGTCAGTCGCACACAGTCGCTGCACGATGCAGCGACACCAACGACTGACAACCCGCATTGGGGCTACGCCCCAAACCCCATTTTTTGATAACGATAGAGGTTTTTCGACAAACTGACATCCCCGTGAGGTTTACACGGGGATGAGGAGTTATGAATATGGAAATCAGGCGGGTATATTTTCTTTGTCGGAGATTATCTCGCCGTCTGACAGCTCTATTATCCTGTTGCATTTTTCGGCAACAGAGCGGTCATGGGTGACAATTACTACGGTCTTGCCGTTTTTGTTAAGGTTAATGAGAACGTTCATTATATCGTTTGCGGTGTTTTTGTCAAGCGCCGCTGTAGGTTCATCGGCAAGTATTATATTCGGGCGGTTGACAATGGCTCTTGCAAGCGCAACACGTTGTTTCTGACCTCCGGAAAGCTCTTTTACGGGCTTTTTCAGAAGATCGGATACAAGCATATCTTCCGCCGCCTTGGTTATCAGCCTTTTCATCATTTTGTATTTTACGGCAGGGTTGAAGATAAGCGGATACGATATATTTTCATATACCGATTTATCGCTCAGAAGTCCGAAATTCTGCAAAACAAAGCCTATTTCTTCGTTTCTTATCTCCGCTATTGTGTTGGAGGAATACTTGCAGACCTCATATTCGCCCAAAAAATATTTACCTTTAGTCTGCGAGTCAAGGCAACCGAGGATATGAAGCATAGTAGATTTTCCCGAGCCTGAAACGCCCATTATAGCTACCATTTCGCCGTCGTCGATTGTCAGGTTTACGTCTTTCAGTGCGTGAACCTCGGTATCCATATGATAATTGTAATATTTGTCCACATTTTCGAGTTTTATCATTGGTTTTCGTACCTCCGTATTACATCAAGCATTTTGCTTTTAAGCAGTGTGATATTTCCGATAATGCTTATCAGGACGGTGAGTATCAGAAGATATAACGCTGTGAACAGTATGCTGTCGGCGTTGATGATGTTGAGTCCGAATATAAGCTTTATGATAAGCAGAATTATAAATGAAACAATCGTGGAAAACAGCATTACAACCAGTTCGCACACGGTGTTTATAATAGCTATCTTACTTGTGTTTGCACCGCAGGAGCGGAAAACAGCGGCGGCTTTTATGCGGCTTTCGGCATTCAGAAAACCGTTTGCGACTATACCTATAGAGCCGACAACCGCAATAGCGATAAAGGCAGGGAAGAGCTGCAGGAGGCTGATATAATCATTGCTGAATGTGTCTTTATCTACGCCGAAAAGCGGATTGCCGAATATAATATCGCCTTTCTTTTCATCGTTCGCAGACCATGTGTTACGAATTCTTGACTCGAACTCCGCATAAAACATATCATCGGTTTTGAGCAGTATGACATCGCAAAAATGCTCGTGAAAATAATTATCATCATTTTCGTACTGCTTTTCCGTAAAGTCCCGATTATCAGGGGTGTAACAACCGCTTTTTTCAAGTATGCGATAATCGGTATAATAAGAACTGTTATATAGCAGATCGCCGGGAGATAGCAGCAAGTCCCATACTTCATTGCTTTTATATTTTCCGACTACCAGCAGCTCAAACTTGCCCTGTGCGGCTCTGCCTTTCACGGTATCACCGATTTCTTTGTCTGAAACGGATTGAACAATTACGGGAATTTTCCCGCCGTAATCCTTATTTATATCGGGCTTTTCGCCTTCAAGCTCTACATCAAGATATTCGCTGGGCTCGGTCGTATAACCGCTGACATAGAAGGAATCTTTTTCGTATCTGTTATATAGGGATAAATTATCCGGATGCAAGTTATAGGTCAGCAGCTTTATATATTCATCGCTTATTCTGCTTTGCTCGCTGTACATTAAGGAATTATTGATGTTAAGTATTTCCATACGACATTTTATTCCTTGTCTTTTCAGCTCATCGGAAATGCGCTGTGCCGACAATGGCTTTAATGAAGTGGTATGTGTTACAATTGCCGTCCTGTCATAGCAGTTTTTTGATATATAATTGACGCCTTTTATGTAATCACTGCTTATTGCAATCATAAGATTAAACAACAGCGTTGTGAAAATAAAGCAGAGCGATATCATAATACAGTTGCGTTTTCTTGACAACAGTACAGATTGGATAAGAGATAGTGTTTTCATATCAGCCGCCTCTCTTTCTGAGCGGGTTTCTGACTGTACGCTTTAGTCCCGGAAGCGTAGAGATCAGCATTATAGCCGAGAATATAACGAAAGAAATAAGATAATCGTCCAACCGGGGAATATATTCAAGTCTTAGCTGCTTTGTAAAATATACAAGAAGCGGAAGCAGAGCAATACTCGCTATAAATGCCGCTAAAACGTAGGTCAGGTTTACACACATAAGAAGTGCTACGGCATACTTATCTTTACAGCCTGTTGTTTTGATTACGCTTAGCTGTTCGGAACAGTTTTCTGCGAGGTGAAGCATAAGAGTCAGAAGCTGAATGGCAGTGAAAACCGAGGCTATGGCTACAAAAGCACCTGAAAACATATTATATAACAAGTTACCGCCATCGGCTGAAGACGGTGGGGTGATTTCAAGGTTTCCGTTTACGGCATTGTATAATTTCTCCGTTTCCTCTTGCGAAAGATCACGCTTAAAAGCTACATTTATATTTACAGATGTGCCTGTATAACAAATACAATCAAACGTACTATTTTTTTCTTTATCGTAAACTGTAATATCTTTGTCTGAAGAAAAGAACGAAAAGGGGAGCACGAAATTGTCAGATGTTCCTATGATTTCAAGCTCAACATTTCCGTTGTCGGACGGAAGTGTGAGTGTATCACCCACAGAAAATCCACTTTCGGAATCGACAATTATTTTCCTCATATCTTTTTCCAGTTCTTCCTTTGTAAAATCCCTGCCGGATTTTATGGGGTAGGCGGGATTTATGTTGTGATGAAGCTGTTCAAAATATGCGGGAAAACGTTGAATACAGCCATAAAATTTGCAAATCATTCCATCTTTTGTCAAATATGAAATTTTTGTTTTGCCACACGTTATAAAAGTGATTTCGGGAAAATTATCAGTAATGAAGTTGATGTCATCAGTTGTGTAATCAGTAATTTCAAATTTGTATTTTGAACGGTCATACATACTGCTATAGGCATATTCGGAACTTTTATAACCGACATTAAAAAGCAGGAATGAAAACACGGAGCACAGAGAAATAAGAAAAATAAAAATATTCAGTTTGACGTCACTTTTCAGGTAGGTTTTTAACAGGCTGAAATAGAGGGTTTTATATTTCAACGGTTTTCCTCCTTGCTTTCTTGCTTTCGCCTGTGACCTTTTCCGGCTTTTCTCTTACTTTGTCGAAGGCTGAGGCAATGCCGGGAGTGAGTTTCATAGTCATAATATTTCTCCTATTCGTTAAATTTTATCGGTATCTCAGCGTATAACTATAGCTAACTGTATTTTAATTATACAAAAACATTATCATTAAATCAAGCATTAAAAGCAATAATATTATAAGTCTGCTGAGATTTTGGAGGTTGTTAACAAAAATTCTCAGTAAATATATGAAATTTAAACAAAGATAATACAGATTTAACTATCAGCAGGAAAACAGGATGAAAAAATTCAATTCAAAAGTTTGCGGTTTTTTGAAATTCGATTATATATGACAGCGAGGGTTAAAAATGCACAAAAAAATTGATTTTATTTTGTGAAATTAGACGAAAGTGTCAGTTCTTAGCAAAACATCTTGCAAATCACAGCCGATTTCGCTATAATAGAACTATATAAAGGACGGCATCGGCAGACAGAAAAAGTTATGAGTACCGTAGCTTTATAATTTGTGTGTGGAAAGAGTATAAAAGGAGAGAAAAGTATGGCAGTTACACTTAACGACAAGTACCTTAAGGGCGTTGTAAACGCAGATGAGCTTAAGGGCATGGAGCCTATGGTAAAGGTCGCTCACGAGATGATTGAAAACAAGAACGGCTTAGGAAACGACTTTTTAGGCTGGGTAGATCTTCCCGTAAACTATGACAAGGAAGAGTTTGAGAGAATCAAGAAGGCTGCGGCTAAGATAAAGGCTGACAGCGAGGTACTTATTGTTATCGGTATCGGCGGTTCTTACCTCGGAGCAAGAGCGGCTATCGAGCTTTTAAGAAGCACGCTTTACAACTCGCTCGCTAAGGATACGCCCAAGATATTCTTCGCAGGAAACAGCATAAGCCCTACATATCTTAATGAGGTTATAGAGCTTGTTAAGGACAAGGACTTCTCTGTAAACATTATATCAAAGTCCGGTACGACGACCGAGCCTGCACTCGCATTCAGAGTATTCAGAGAAATGCTCGAAGAAAAGTACGGCAAGGACGGCGCAAAGGGCAGAATCTACGCAACTACGGACAAGGCAAAGGGAACACTCAAGGAGCTTGCAGACGCTGAGGGTTATGAAACATTCGTTATCCCCGATGATGTCGGCGGACGTTTCTCGGTACTTACAGCGGTAGGTCTTCTTCCCATCGCTTGTGCAGGCTGTGACATCGACGCTCTTATGGCAGGTGCCGCAAAGGCAAGAGAGGACTTCTCCGTATGCGATATTGAAAAGAACGATTGCTACAAGTACGCCGCACTGCGTAACGTACTTCGCAACAAGGGCTACAAGGTAGAAATGCTGGTAGCTTACGAAAACTCATTTGCTATGATGAACGAATGGTTCAAGCAGCTGTTCGGTGAGAGCGAGGGCAAGGACGGAAAGGGTCTGTTCCCGGCATCCGCTACATTCTCGACAGACCTTCACTCACTCGGTCAGTTCATTCAGGACGGCTCTAACATTCTGTTTGAAACAGTAGTTCATATCGCAAAGGCTCAGAAGGATTTCTTCTTAAAGAATGACGCAACAAACGGCGACGGACTGAACTTCCTGTCGAATCAGAATATGTCGGTCGTTAACCAGAAGGCTTATGAGGGTACTATAATTGCTCATACCGAGGGCGGCACACCCAATATGGTGCTTGAGATGCCCGAAGTAAACGAGAGCGAGCTTGGCTATCTCATCTACTTCTTCGAGAAGGCTTGCGCAGTATCAGGCTATCTGCTCGGTGTAAATCCGTTCAACCAGCCCGGTGTTGAGAGCTACAAGAAGAATATGTTCGCACTTCTCGGTAAGCCCGGCTATGAGGACGCTAAGGCGGCACTCGAAGCCAAGATAGGCTAAGGATAATAAATCGTGATGTATGGCTGTGATCGGCCGAAGCGAAAGCAGTCAGACAGACGGTTTTTATTATATTAAACGGCGACTCTGCCGTAAAAATACGGAGGACTTTACAATGATTAAACTTATCGCAGGTAAAAAGGGAACAGGTAAGACTAAGTTACTTATAAACGCTATCCACGAAGCTGAGCAGGCAAGCAACGGCAACGTTGTTGCTATCCAGATCGGTTCTTCCCTCAACATAGACATCTATCACAAGGTACGTCTTGTAAATATCGAGGACTACAACATCGATAACTACGATGCAATGTACGGCTTCATCGCAGGTATGCTCGCATCCGACTATGACTGCACAGACATCTTTGTTGACGGTATTCTCAAGATCTGCGGCAGAGATATGGAAAAGGTCGGTGCTATGTTCGATAAGGTAGCGGCTGTAAGCGGCGAGAACACACACGTTACATTCACTATATCTGCAGAGGTAGCTGACCTCACAGAAAATATTAAAAAATATCTCAAATAAGTGTTGACAAATTTTGATTTTTGTAGTATAATATCACTCGTGTTAGCTTAGACGATGATAAATCGGCTTAATTTTGAGATAATGAACATCAGAGGGGGGTGCTAAAATGGCAGTTCCAAAGAGAAAAGTATCTAAGGCAAGACGTGACAAGAGACGTTCACAGGTATGGAAGCTATCTGCACCTGCATTCTCACGTTGCCCTCAGTGCGGTGAGTTAAAGCTCCCTCACAGAGTATGCGGCAATTGTGGTTATTACAAGGGCAAGGAAGTTATCGCAAGTAAAGAGGCGTGATGCTTGTTCGCGCAAACATTGTGGCAGTATGTCAGAAATGACCTACTGCCTTTTTGTTTATCCGATACGGAGGAAATATGTCTGAAAGGTTGAAAAGGTTCTTTTCCCACGGTGGCACTATAGCTTTTATTACAGGATTTTTTCTGTATATTGCGGTTGTGCTGCCGATTCTTATAAATGATAAAGGGATTTTCACTATCGTGGGGGATTACAGCTCTCAGTCGATACCGTTTGCGTATCATATAAGGGATTGTTTGCTGTCGGGAAACGTATGCTGGGATTGGTCAAGCGGACTTGGCTCGCAGTTTCTCGGAGATTATGCTTACTATAATCTGTTCAGCCCGTTTTCGCTGATTTATCTTATAGTGCCGAGAGATGCTATTATATACGCAATGCCGTTTGTTACCGCTGTTAAATACGGCACGGGAAGCTGTCTTGCGTATTTTTACGCTTCGAGATTTCTGAAAAACAAGCATTATGCGGTTATCGCAGGCGTGATATATATGTTCTCGTCATTCAGCGGATATAATGTGATATTCCATTTTTCTGATGTGATTGCGCTTTTTCCTTTATTGCTCATCGCCGTTGAGGAGCTGTGCGTCAATAAAAGAAGGTGTGTGTTTGCACTGACCGTCTGCTTTATGGCTCTGCTGAATTACTATTTCTTTGCAGGTCAGGCTGTGTTCTGCGTGATCTACTTCTTTGTCAGATTCTTTGACAGGAGGTTTGTCAATACGCTCAAGAAGCTGTTATCGGTTGCATTCGAGGCGGTCACGGGTTTTGCAATGTCGGCGGTGTTTATGCTGCCTGTGCTTTTTTACCTGTCGGCAAGCTCGAAGGCTACCGGAATGATCTCGCTGTCTGATATGCTGATATACGGTGACGGATTTAATTATCTGAAGCTGATACAGAGCGCTTTTATGGTTCCCGATCATTTTTTCTTTACGTCACTGTTCCCTTCGGTTGATAATGTTTATCCTTTCGGAAATCTGAGTGCGTCTGTAGCGTTCTATATTCCGCTGTTTTCAATGGCAGGCGTTATTTCTTTTGCGTGGGCAAGAAAAAAGTCGTGGCTGACGATTATTATGATAATCTGCGGAGTTATGGCGTTTGTGCCTGTATTAAACCAGCTTTTTTCGGCTCTGAACAGTGCGTATTATGTACGGTGGCTTTATATGCCGATGCTTATCGCTTGTGTGATGTCGTTATCCGCTCTTGAGGAAAGGGTCAGCTTCAAGCCGGGCATCATAACCTGTACGGCTGTTGTTGCGGCTATGATGATATATCAGGCGGTAGTTGACACGGACGGGCTTATTGTAAGGATGTCGCACAGGACGAATTTCAGCGTATATCAGACTATGCTTCATTTTGCAGTTACCGTGCTGTCGCTTGTGCTTCTGATCGTTATTGTGAAATCAAAGCGTGACAAGGATTTTATACCGAAGCTGTATATATTTTCTCTGATCTGTGCTTATATGTGCTATGGGGTTATGGTGCAATATCTTTATTCAAGCATACCGAGTGTAGAGGCGACAACGGCGGCATTTGCCTTCGGAGAGAAATTGCCGGAGGAATGCAGGGAGGGCAGTCCCAGAATAGCGCTGTCTGCGACAAATGCTAATCTTATATGGGGTGCGGATTCGCCGTCGCATCTGAACAGTCTGCACGATGAAGGGTTTACACAGTTCCTTGACGACAGCTCGCTCGGCTTTGAAAGCGGAGTATACGAGAGGATAACTTTTGATTACAAGGAGATTTGCGACCTTATTTCAGTAAAGTATTTTGCAGGACTTGGCGAAACAGGCGACAAATATGACGGCTTCAGAAAAGTCGGAACAATGGGAGAATATGCGATATACGAAAATCCGGATTATATACCGATGGGTTTTGTTTATGACAGTATGATTTCCCGTGACGCTTTTTTGAGTATAGAAGACAAGAAGCTGAAGCATCTCACTTATCTAAAGGCTCTTATAGTAAGCGATACGGCCGGCTTTTCCGATATTCTTACAGATATAAGCAATACGGCAGGAGAAGAAATTACGGATGACGAATATAAAAGGCTGATTGAGGACAGAAGGCGGAGTGCGGCTTTCTCCTGTGAAAAGACGAGCAACGGACTTACAGCGCAAATAGAGCTTGAAAAAGAGAATGTTGTGTTTTTCAGCGTTTCGTACAACGAAGGCTGGAGCGCTTATGTGGACGGCGAAAAAACGGATGTGTACAATGTGAATAACGGCTGTGTCGGGGTACGGGTACACGAGGGCAGGCACGAAATAAGGCTGTGCTATACTGTGAAAGGGTTCAACGAGGGCATTGCGATAACCGCCGTGTCTTCGGGAATACTTATATTATACGCCGCAGTATGCGGTATCAGGCGTAAAAACGGTAAGGCTGAGGTTTAAATGCCGCAGGCAAAAAAGATAATGAAAAACGGGTGCCGTATTGCAGTGTACGGTATCCGTTTTTATGCGGAAGGCAGAACATTTTAATGTTGACGATTGCGTTATAAAAGTGTATAATATATATGTATGCTTAATTGAGAATTCGGAAAGAAAGGACTGATAACGTGTCTGTAAGGATAACCTCCGTAGACAAAGGTTCTCCTGCCGATAAGGCAAGGATAAAGGCGGGCGAAAGCCTTGTTTCAATAAACGGAAACGCTATACACGACATACTCGACTATCAGTTTTATGCTTCTGATAAAAAGCTCGTGATAGAGCTTGAGGACAAGACGGTAAAGGTAAGAAAGGGCGAGTATGACGACCTCGGCCTTAATTTTGAGACCTATCTTATGGACTGCAAGCAGCACTGTAAGAATAACTGCGTGTTCTGCTTCATAAATCAGCTTCCGAAGGGTATGCGTGAAACACTGTACTTCAAGGATGATGACTCACGTCTGAGCTTTTTGCAGGGCAACTATATTACCATGACAAATCTCAGCGACGAGGATGTTGACAGAATTATAAAGATGAAGCTGCCGATGAATATTTCGGTGCATACGACTAATCCTGAGCTTCGTGTAAAGCTGACGAAAAATCCGAATGCCGGAAAGTGCCTTGATTATCTTTATAAAATGGCGGCGGCAGGGATCGAGATAAATACACAGATAGTGCTTTGTCCCGGACTTAATGACGGCAAGGAGCTTGAGAAAACGCTGACCGACCTTTGTATGCTTTACCCTGCGGTAAAGAGCGTAGCCTGCGTGCCTGTAGGTGTAACGAGATTCAGGGATAAGCTGCCGAAGCTGGAGCTTTTCAACGAAGAAACCGCAGGCAAGGCGATAGACACGCTGGAGTTTTTCGGTGATATGATGTTTGAAAAGTATCACGACAGGGTAGTGTATGCGTCGGACGAATTCTATCTTACGGCTAAGAGAAAAATGCCCGATTATGAGTTCTACGGTGATTTTGACCAGTTTGAAAACGGCGTGGGAATGTGTGCGAGTCTGCAAAAGGAGTTTATAGACGCACTTGCGGATAAGCGTGAATTCGGTGAAACGGACGATAAAGAGCGGCACATTTCGGTTGCGACCGGGGTACTTGCCGCACCGCTGATAGAAACGCTCGGAAAAATGCTGAAAACGGATTTTCCGAATACCGTGGTTGACGTTTATACTATAAGAAACGACTTTTTCGGGGAAACTATTACCGTTGCCGGACTTATAACGGCAGGAGATATAATCGCACAGCTTACACCTTATAAAGATAATCTGGGGGAAAGACCGCTTATAACAGAGAATATGCTGAAAACAAACAGCGATATTTTTCTTGACGATAAGACGGTAAGCGATGTTGAGCAGGCACTCGGAATTGAGATAATGCCCGTTGCAACGGACGGATATGAGCTTCTTGACGCTATTTTAGGGGAAGGTACGGATATATGAAACTGAAAAAAAGGATATTTTCGTTTCTGGCGGTGCTTGCCGTATCGGGTCTTGCGATATTGATGTGTACGGCTTGTATGTCGGCTGAGGAAAAAGAAAAGGCGAAAGAGGATGTAAGGGAGGCAAAGCCCATTGCCGAGAAATATCTTGAAGATAATTTCGGAGGGGGTCAGGTAGTCAGCATTGAATTTATGCAGGCTAAGAAAGACCCCGGGCCTGTGCCGGACTTCAATAGATATGCAAGCGGTTTCTGCAAGGCTGACGTGCGTCTTGAGAACGGGACGGAATTTCAGCTGATAGTTGATACCGATAACAAGATATGCTATGATAACCTGAATGCCGATAAGGTAATAAACGAGGCTGTGCAAACGATTGTTTCGCTGACGGACGGTACAAAGCCGGATGATATTGAGGTCAATGTTGCGGTAAGAGGCTTACTCGGTGCTGTAGGAAGCGGCTATGAGGGCTTTTTGTCAAGAGATACCGACACGGCGGAAAAGCTGCTGAACGGCGATTATTACTTCAATGTTGTACTGAAATACGGCAGTTCGGTAAACGGTGTTGATGTATCAAGACTAGAGAAAACACCGTACAAGGCAAGTATTACTGTAAGGCTGATACAGTTTTCAAAGTTTGCCGAAAGCGGCACCAAGACGGATATTCTCGGTAGCTCCGACTGTAATCTTACGCTTGGTGACAGCCTGACATATCTGTATCTGAGAGAGAATTTATTTCTTGATAATTTCAGAATGAGCGATGATGAGAACTTCACACGCTTTCAGAAGGGCAATATGGTTACATATCTGCAAAATAAGGTTGATGATCTGATTCTTGCGTGGGATAGCAGTGTTGCCGATTTAAGCGTAAGCTCTGTTCCTGCGGAAAAGCGAATCAGTACCGAATATTACAGCGGTCAGAAATTTACGGCATTGTGTGACACTGCGGCGAAGATTGATTATGTAATAAAGACAGAATCAAGATATTCCAAAGTGTACGCATTTACAACAGATGATTTCGGTGACACACTGTATCTTGTTGGTGAGGGCAACGGAGAAGAAAAAGATGTTGCCGACTGTATGATGCTGATAAGCGGCACTGATTATCACAGTGCAGACTTCAATATAAAAGGCGCCGGCAGTATAACTGTCGGATTATATAAGAGATAAAAGGAAGGAATGAGTGAATGAACGGAATAGTAGCGGTAGTAGGACGTCCCAACGTTGGAAAATCAACACTCTTTAACCGTATTGTCGGCAAGAGAATGTCTATAGTAGACGATACACCGGGCGTTACCCGTGACAGAATATATGCAAAGGCGGAGTGGCTCGGCAAGGAGTTTATGCTTGTTGATACGGGAGGTATCGAGCCTGACAGCAAGGACGTGATACTCTCACAGATGAGAATGCAGGCACAGCTTGCCATAGACAAGGCAGATGTGATAATATTCGTGACCGATGTTACATCGGGAGTTACGGCGAATGACGCAGATGTAGCGGCTATGCTCCAGAAAAGCGGCAAGCCTGTTGTGCTGTGCGTAAACAAGTGTGACGGAATAGGAGAAGTTCCGCCTGAGTTCTATGAATTCTATAATCTCGGGCTGGGCGATCCTATTGCGGTATCGTCCGTACACGGTCACGGTACGGGAGATCTGCTTGACGCGGTGTTTGAAAATATGCCTGAGGAAAATCCTCAGCGTGAGTATTCGGAGGATGCTATCAAGGTTGCGGTCATCGGCAAGCCGAATGCGGGCAAATCTTCACTTGTAAATAAAATTGCGGGCGAGCAGAGAATGATAGTGTCGAATATCGCAGGTACTACCCGTGACGCTGTCGATACGGTCATTGAGCGTGACGGTCAGGAATATGTCCTTATTGACACGGCAGGAATCCGCCGCAAGTCCAAGGTAAACGAGCAGATAGACTCACTTAACAAAATACTTAAAAAATACGATAAAAACGGTATGCTTATAGGCG
>ERZ772820.2778-NODE-2778-length-11920-cov-59.771681_pt1 | contig 11920 bp, 14 predicted proteins | sample MGYA00511377_ERZ772820 | MGnify/ENA primary metagenome ERZ772820 (study PRJEB29015, sample SAMEA2737684) | human gut metagenome | biome: human gut; feature: human-associated habitat; material: faeces | place: China | collected 2012 ...
TTTTGAGATGCAAAGCGGCTTGGTGCGGTGCGGCATTTTTCACTCACTTAAAACTATTGTTTTTTACTCTTGACAAAACTTAGCAGATCTCTATTACAATAAATTTTGGTTGGAGATCCGGCGTCCGGCTGGGCTTTTTTCATCTCTTGCTTAAGCTACAATAAGGGGGGCAACTGGCTGACCTATTTCTCCTTGAACCTTTATGTCCATACAAAAGGTGGCCATACGCTGCTTAGGGAGATTCGAACCTCCAGCATCAAAACGCTAATACTCGGCGTATTGCCTTCAGGCCAGCTAGTCCTCTTTGGCCAAAACCATCGGACAATTCTGGGATGCTTTTCTACCTCGGAACTATTTCTCCAAAAACTGTGCAAGAGATGACTTTTCCAGCCAGTTGCGGAGATCTGCTGCGGTCACGCGGACGGAATCGGAACTTAGGATGTAGTCCTCGCCGGGGAACTCCATCAGATAGAAAAACTGCGTATACTCGCCGTTCATCTCGTAGGAATAAAGCGGACCGTCATTAGAATCGGAAAAAGGCTGATCGGAAATGACTTCAATCAAAAGGCCGTCTTTGTACGCAAGAAAGTAATAGGTTGTTTTAATGGCAGCACTCTCGCCATTCTGCCGTGTCGGCTTGATGTCTACCCGCATCAGATCATAGTCGGCTTGCAGGAGCTGATACCGTCTGCCCAGCGGCGTCGGAATACCAATATAGGCGATATAGACCTTTTCCTGCTCTATAACGTCTTGCGCACTGGCACGGCGGACGGTCAGGCCGTCTGTCAACTCGACCTCGCTGATGTTCTGCTGTAGTGTGTGGTATATGCGTGAGCCGTTGGAGTCCAAAAGCTGCCACTTCAGGTCTGCAAGTGATGCGGCACGATAATTGTACTCGCTGCGCAAAAAGAAATAGCCCTTCGTTGGAATGTAGATACCCGCGGCAAGGAAAACTGCAAGAACAATAATCAAAATTTTCAAAGACTTCCGCACAAATTACCACCACCCTCTCGCTGCTTTTATTTGCCTCGTCACTTCCATCCATTCGTGTATGGTTTTAACTGTAATGGTTCTACTTTTGGAAAAGAGCTCGTAATCCGGCGGCAACTTTTCCAAATAGAAGTATTGATAATGCAGCCCGCTTTGCTCATGCTCATAGATCGGGCCATTTTGATTGTCGTCGAAAGATTCCGTAGAAACGACCTGAATCAGCATGCTTTTTCCTTCCAGCTTGACCAGAAAAATGCCGGTGTAATCTGTCTTCCCACTTTCTGTGTCCAGCTCATAGTAACGATGCCCACCATCACAATTTGTTTCCGGAAGCTTATAATAATGTCCCAATTTAGATGTCCTGCCGAGAAAATCAACGTAGCAGGTTTCACCGTTAAGAATATCCTTAGCCTGGGCGGTACGGATCGTCAACCCATACCCAATATCGACTTCTGCGGTATTCTGCTCCAGATAGTCAAAACGGTCAAAATCAGCCACAGCCGAGGTATAGTGCTTCACCATATCAGCCAACGAAACAGGCACATAATTGCGTCCGAGCCAAAGAAATAGAAATCCACCCAAAAGAACGAGCAATACAAGGCTAACGAACGCCGCCGCAATAAAGAGTTTTATTTTTGTCGATTTTTCCATTTGGTTTTTCCTTTCTAAATCAGTGGAAGCAAACAACATCCCGCCCAAACGGATTAATAGATGGGCCCGTTCTCCCATAATACCCACTAGCCATAACAACTAATGAATTCATTGGAGAATAGCCACCAATAGCTCCGATATTTATCGCACTTCGTTTTGCCAAATGCTTTATAATTGCCGGGACTGGGTTAACCGAAACGGACACGGATACTTTAATGTTACTCGGTGAGCGCACGGCAAAAGAAACCCCCGCTCCCTCCTGCGAAAGTGTAAAGTCAGTCGACGTTACCATCTCGCCAGTATTCTTCTCATAGAATGAAATTGAATAAGAACTACTTCTCAGATCGTTGAGTGATATATCATAAGTTTGAGTTTGACCACCAGCAGAAATCGATACACTCGATGCATTCTGAGCAAATTGAACACTCAAATTTCCGCCATTTTCTTCGTCCGCGATGTATTTTGCTGAGAGGGTGATTGTAATAACCACGTCAGAAATGTATACTCGTTCTTTTTCTTCTACTACCAATATTTCAACATCTCTGCCGTCCCTATCACGAGATTGGACAGGAGAATTATTGCAATAGGCAAATGTGTTTAGGCCGATTAATCCCTGCCCGGTGCTGGCATAGCTATCTGCATTGATAAACCTGCAAATCTCGGGGTCATAATATCTGGATTGGAGGTAATAGAAGCTGGTTTCGGTGTCGTAATAGTAACCACGATAACGGAGAGGGTTAATCTCTGCGAGATCACCTGTTGCGGAAATGATTTTGCCGTAGGGGTCGTAGTCATACGCCGCGACTTCATTGCCAGAAGCATCGACTAAGTACATTACATCACCTTGGAGGTTGGTAACGTAGTAATACGTCGTTGCTGTCGTGCCGTTGTTGTAGATCAGGCTGTACGGCATACCGACGTTATCGTAGGTGAAGTCTAACGTTTTGGTCGTTGTGCCGTCAGAGATCGTTTCCCGCAGCAACTTGCCGCCTGCGTAGATGTACTGGTGGGTTTTCTCAATTTCCGTTGCAGTCCCGCGGTGGAGAGGTGCGTTTTCCGTCGGCGGCGTTTCTGGCACCTCCGGCGTGTCACCAGATATACCTAGCTTGATGAAAAATTTCATCAAGCTAGGTACAAAGAGTTGCGAAGGAATGAATTAGTCTATTTCTTTTTTCAGGAACAATGATAGTGCGAGCACTGCCAAAAGCAGCGCGCCAATGCCAAGATTTCTGAAAAATTCCAGACGATAAAGTCGGTTACGATCAGAAACGGCATCGTGATATGCCTGTGCTGCGCGTGGCATATCAACTTCAAAAATAACTTTGCTTGACAGCTTATTATGTGTGTTCCTGTTTAGTTTGGAATATCGCTTAGAACGGCCAATGCTTTGGACAAGACGTGGGTATAAGAGGGAAAGATTAAAGCGTTCCCCATTATGGCGAGGATACGAATTGTGCTGATATACAAAATATGTCCGTTTTGAAGGGGCTCCAATTTCAAACTGGTAGGAAAGAAGGCCATAATTAACCAAATGCGCTCCTGATTCGCTCATTTTTTCTAACCAACGTTCCAAATATCCGTAGGTAAGCGGAAAAAATAATTTATAATATGTAATTGTATTTTTCATATATCATTATAATATTTATAAACGTAAAGACATTAGTGAGCCAACAACAGAGCCAACACCACGAGTAATATTGTCATAGCGTCTGCTTTGTGCCAAATATTTTCCCGCCTGACGAAGAAGCGCAGACGAAGATCGCCCAACTGCTTGGCGTTGAGATGCGGAAAAAGATTTATATAGATATTGGTCAAACAATTCATCGGATTTAACGCTTGTTTTTGTTACGTATTTCCCTATGTAGTTTCCTGCAACCGATCCAGCCACCGAAAGTGCAAATGCTTCACCACCCTTTTTGATAAAGGCCCGATGATAATCAATATTATCTCGACTAAGACTACATGAATTATTATCAATCATCTGTGTTGCAATATCCCCTACTGCGGTTGCGGTAGCGCTTATTCCTGCTTGTAAAACGACGCCCAAGCCGGTTGCGGCAACGCCGCCACTGACTGCTCCAATAGCAGCAGAAACTCCCATTTTTGCCCAAGTTTTACCGCTCGAAAAGGCATCCCAACCGCCAGTTTTGTATGCATCAATTGCAGTAGTGGCTGCCCCGATGACCGCACCAACCACTGCACCGATTACAATATTTAGCCATTCGCCATCATAGTCAGCGGCAATGATGGGATTGTTATTACAATATGCGAACATATTGTAGCCGAGGAAACCAGTTGCAGTTGCGGAGTACTTATCACCGTTGATGAACCTGCAAATTTCGGGGTCATAGTAGCGGGATTGCAGGTAGTAGAAGCCGGTTTCGGAGTCATAGTAATAGCCCCTGTATCTCAGCGGGTTGATCTCTGCGAGATCGCCTGTGGCGGTAATGATTTTGCCGTAGGGGTCATAGTCATAGGAAGCTACTTGCGTGCCAGAAGCATCAACCAGATACATCACGTTGCCTTGAAGGTTGGTAATGTAATAATAGGTTGCCGTTGTCGTGCCGTCGCTGTAGATCAGGCTGTACGGATTTCCAGCGTTATCGTAAACAAAATCCAGCGCTCTGGTCGCTTCGCCCTCGGTGATGGTTTCCCGCAGCAGCTTTCTCCCAGCGTAGATGTACTGGTGAGTTTCCGTTATGGTTTCTTTTGCTTCGCCGCGGTGGAGCACCGGTTCTTACTGGGAACTATTTTGCTACTTCCGGGCTGCCGCATTGTCTGCGGCAGCCCGGCGGGGCTTGTCCTACCCCTCCGGGAAGATGAAATCCATATCAAACTCCGGATTAATCTTAAGAATTTCAGATATTTTGGCGCTGTTCTGTGCAAATGCCTCTCTCAAACCTTCTCTCTGGCGGGCCGCACAAAGATGTAAAAAATGTTCTTCTTTCTGATATTCATTTTGGCATTGTTGTATCATATCACGATAGTTTTCTGTACCAATGAATGCCGGATTATATTGGCTTTTGTAATAACACAGGTCGTGCTCTCTAGCTTGTTGAATCCATAGAAGCCCTTGTTCAGATTTTTTCAGATATGCGCAAATATCGCAAGCCTGTTTCATGCTCGCAAACGAAAATGCCGGAGGGGGAACTGGGCCTTTTCCTGCGTATTCTACAGCGACTGATGCTCCTTTTCTACAGCATTGCAGATAAAGATCTTTAATTACGCTGATTGTAGAAAAATATGGCATAATTATTTCTCTGATCAGCGCGCGCAGATATTGAACGTTCTCGGCTTCGTTAATTTTTGTGTATCGTCTGGGCCGATTGGTTTCCAAATACCGTGATTTATATTCTAAATCTGCAACGTTTCGCGGTCGGCCTCCAAGAATTACTTTTTTTATCTCATTGCCCGGATGAACCAGAAGTTCAGAAATTAGAGCATAACTTGCATACTCCAACCAAATAGAACCTCTGCTGCGTTTTAATACAAACACCTGATGCATCACACCCTGTGGCGTGAAGCTGTACCAGCAGTCGTTCTTATATACTGTATTCGGAAATTCCTTTAGCTCCTCCGCGAAGAATTCTTTCATAAATCGGTCGAATGTCACTAGTCCACCTCCTATACTGCTTTACATATCTTTACATCACGTCACCTTGAAGGTTGGTAATGTAATAATACGTCATTGTTGTCGTGCCGTTGTTGTAGATCAGGCTGTACGGATTTCCAGCGTTATCGTAAACAAAATCCAGCGTTCTGGTCGCTTCGCCCTCGGCGATCGTCTCCCGCAGCAGCTTTCTCCCAGCGTAGATGTACTGGTGAGTTTCCGTTATGGTTTCTTTTGCTTCGCCGCGGTGGAGCACCGGCTCTTACTGGGAACTACTTTACTACTGCCGGGCTGCCGCATTGTCTGCGGCAGCCCGGCGGGGCTTGTCCTATTTCTCCGGGAAGATGAAATCCATATCAAATTTCGGGTCAATCTTCAGCAAGTCGCGGATTTTTACGCGATTTTCTTCAAAAATCTCGCGCAGCCTCCGCTGCTGCTCCTCTTCTGGCAGCAGCAGAAGTTTTTCGCCGTCTTCTTCAGCTCTCTCGCAATTATTCAGCCCCGTTTGAAGGTCGCGTTCATCTATTGGTTGATTCCGTTCTTTCCAATATGCAGCGTTAGCGTACAATTGAGAGATTGCTGAATCTCTGCGCTTTTTAATTCCTTCTAACGCCTCATCATACTTGTGCAAATAGGAAAGTGCATATGGAGCCTCGCCAAAGCGGTAATAATCTGAAAGGTGGGGCCGTACGTCGAAGCCATTCTTTACACAATTCCCGGCCAGTGCTTGTGCTGCTTTGTTCATACAATACTTGTATAAGTCCTGCATTGTATTTGTTAAAGCAAAGTATGGAATGATAAATTCTTGGGTCATTTTATGCAGCATATCCGCTTTTTGCGGTTCTTGTACAGTCTTCGCCCGTATGTCCAGAACTTCCGAATGAATTCCATACTCAAGCTCCGGATGGTGCTTCGCGTACTCAAAGCGCACAGCACTATCCGGTCGATCAAAAATTGGTTTCTTAAGGCCGTTGCCGGCTACAATTATTAGTGGAGCGATCATGGGAGTAGCGCCATAATGCAGGTCAATTCCTCCGCTTCGACTACGAAATACAAACACCTGATGCATCACACCCTGCGGCGTGAAGCTGTACCAACAGTCATATTTGTATACTGTATTGGGGAAATCCTTAAACTCCTCCGCTAAGAACTCTTTCATAAATCGGTCGAATGTCATTGTAGTTCTCCTTCCTGTAAGTCATTGGAAACAATAATAGTTGCGTTTGAAGCTGGTCAACGGGCCCCCTATGGCAGATACGATTGCAGCTGCGGCTTGGCCTGCTCCTAGCGCGCCTGCCGCGGCCATTGCTATTCCGCCAACCTTTGGGGTACTTTTCTGTTCGGATTCCTGCTTTTCATATGCTGATACAGTGACAATTTCTTTTTCCTTACCTTTATTGGTTTTTCCTCGCCTAATACAGATTACTCCTGCTCGTCCCACCAGAAATCCAACCCGATATCTGCACTTAACCTGCTCCAAAAGTGGATGCGCTCCGCTGAGAGGAACAGCTCGGGCAAATCATCGTGTGATGCATATATATTAACGGTAAGTCCAACAGTTAAATCAAACGATTGACAGATTTCTTCTATTATCTCGGCTCTACTTCTTATTGCATTTTCGGTCGCTAGCAGTGCATCATCAACAGACAGACAGTTTTCATACGAAAATGTCAAACGCCAAAAGGCGGGCTTGCGATAGCCATTTGCAGTCATGTGAGTTTTATGGGACACATCAGGCTCCATACATAGCCTTTCCGTTACAGCGCTCTGATCAAAATCCGAACCGTCTTTCTTTGCAATATATAGAGCAATTACAATTTTGGGATGAGTTTTCAATATACTTCTTCCTTCCATTAAAAGAATAAACCAGTCGTTATTTCTACGCCACCCTTTATTGCAATGAGGACCAGTTCACCGGTGTTTCTGTCTATTGCCATATTAAATTTACTTCCGCCCTTAAACGCAAAGTCTTCTTTTAAAGCCTCGGCACTTTCATAACCTAATTGTTTTGCCCAGTTATTCGCTGTCTTGTTGTTCTTAGCTTTAACATAATCTTTTCCTTTTTTATCATTGCGATTGTTCTTATTATTACCTTGATTTCCATTATTGCTTGGTGCGGGCGGCGCAGGCGGCGTTACGCTACCGTCATCTTCAGAATCAAGGGCGATGGTAGGTACTGCTGATTGACTAGCTGAAATGAAATACTCTACTGTAAGTATGGCAATTCCCGCGCCGTATATAATATCACCAACTGGTAGCTGGGCATCTGCAAAGCACATCCACCACATTGTGGTAATCCATTCCCAGACATAGGAATCATGGCCATCCGGGTCAATACGATTCACAGGATTATTGTTGCAGTATGCAAACATATTAAGTCCGGTAAAGCCGTCACCAGTGCTTACATAACTGTCCGCATTGATGAACCTACAGATTTCCGGGTCATAATAACGACTCTGGAGATAGTAGAAGCCGGTTTCGGTGTCGTAATAGTAACCACGATAGCGGAGAGGGTTAATCTCTGCGAGGTCACCTGTTGCGGAAATGATTTTGCCGTAGGGGTCGTAGTCATAAGCAGCAACTTCGTTGCCAGAGGAATCAACTAAGTACATCACGTCGCCTTGGAGGTTGGTAATGTAATAATAGGTTGTTGTTGTCGTGCCATTGTTGTAGATCAGACTATACGGCATACCGACGTTATCATAATTGAAGTCCAGCGTTTTGGTCGTCGTGCCGTCGGAGATCGTTTCCCGCAGCAGCTTATACTGATAGTTTCGCCGTTTCCTGGCTCGACGGAGATATCTCCGTCGAGCCGGGGTGCGTGGAAAGACAAGACATCAACCGTTTGTAATATAGGCAGCCCAATTGGCGTTGATCTGCTTGAGATCAGCGATATACTTGTCCGGGAAGGTACCGTCTGCGGAATAGATTATCACGGCAGAATTTAGAAAATTCATTGAATTAATCAAGAATGTTATCTCTGATAAATCTCTCGCAACGAAAACACTTATCAAAGGGACCTTAGCATTTAGCCTGTTAATTGCCGCAGCAGGGATGGTTAGGCTTTCACTTTCTACCGGATGCTTTGTCTCAAAGTAAAGCTGATCACAAAAAACAGTATCTAGTGATTCGACATAGGTAGCCTTTACAATCTCGGCATTCTCTATGAGCATCGTTTGGCAGTCCAGGAAAAGCTGCTCGTTTTTTAAGTAAAGCGCCGCAGCATCCTCAGCAGTTGAGCAGTATTTGGCCAAATGGCACGCAGACAGAGTTTGCGGAAGCAATATAAAAACACTAATTGTTAATAAAATAACAATTACACGTTTGAATGTCTCTTTTATTTCCATACGATTTCTAGCGCCTCCTCAACAGAATATCCACGATATGTAATGTAATTTGCCATAATAATGCCCTGTTGTATTATCATATAATCCTCTTTGGAGTCGAAACTATAGCGCCAGTCACTCCAATTCACTCCATTGTTCTTGATGGCGACTATACCAGCACCCCAATGCAATATATTATCCGGGAAACCAACAATCGTGCCGGTAAAACCAAAGCAAAGAGGAAAGATATATTCGCTTCTTTTCGTGATGAGTTTCTTCCTGATACAAAATATCTACCCATACGTATTCCAAAAAGTTATGAGTCTGACTTTTGGCTATATTCCAGCGAGTTTCCAATGAAACTGTGGCGCAAAATCGGAAAAGCACTTTTTACATATCCAACAGCCAGTTTCCTCACAAAAGAAAGCTTCTGCTTCTGGTTTTTCCTTCCAGTCATATTCTGAATCACAAATTGGAGCCCAGCATAGTGCGCAATGTGCATGATCTCCCGGCATATGACTTTGAAAATGTACCAGCTTATAAGTCAAACCATTTATTTGACCATCAGCAGATTCAATGAAGGGGAGAAAGCCCAAACGATAGTCATCCATAGTCAATGCTCCACTCCTTTCAAAAGATGGAATCTATCTACTAGAATCGCAAATCCATTCTGCCATCGGGGAAGAGGCGCCACCAAGTTCTAGGTTTTGCTCCATTGGTGTAATCATAATGAGGCCCCACAGGATCGCCATGATTGAGATCAGGGTGATACTGTTCACCGGTCTGTGGGTTAACCCAACTACCTTTATCGCTGCCTACAGGCTCTTGTCCGCGCCATTCGAATCCATCCGCTGGCGGAACAGCTGGATCATCACCTGGATAAGAAGCATCAGGAGGTTCCGGTTTGGCTTCATCGTCACCGTCCAATGCAAGTGTTGGTTCGTTAAACGCTTCTACGGGGAATGTTGTAGAAGAACTTTCTAATGTGGCTAGCGCATAGATGCCCAGAACGGCAATGCCAGCGAAATAAATAATATCGCCAACGGGTATTGGCCCATCAACAGCACAAAGCCATGGCATAGTGCTTATCCACCAGCCAAGCGCTTCAGCATCATGGCCGTATGGGTCGACAAAGTTTAAGGGATTATTGTTGCAATATGCAAACATATTGTAGCCCAAAAGCCCCTGCCCGGTGCTTACATAGCTGTCCACGTTGATAAATCTGCAAATCTCGGGGTCATAATAACGGCTCTGGAGGTAGTAGAAGCCGGTTTCGGTGTCGTAATAGTAGCCACGGTAACGCAGGGGGTTGATCTCAGCCATTGCACGCGTAGCGTTAATTACCTTGCCGTAGGGGTCATAGTCATACGCCGCGACCTCATTGCCGGAAGCATCGACTAAGTACATTACATCACCTTGGAGGTTGGTAATGTAGTAATAGGTCGTTGTTGTCGTGCCGTTGTTGTAGATCAGGCTGTAGGGTATCCCGACGTTGTCGTAGGTAAAGTCGAGTGTTTTTGTTGTTTCACCCTCGGTGATGGTTTCCCGCAGCAGTTTTCCCCCAGCGTAGATGTACTGGTGAGTTTCCGTTATGGTTTCTTTTACTTCGCCGCGATGACGCACCGACTCCTGCTGGGAACTACTTTACTACTGCCGGGCTGCCGCATTGTCTGCGGCAGCCCGGCGGGGCTTGTCCTATTTCTCCGGGAAGATGAAATCCATATCAAATTTCGGGTCAATCTTCAGCAAGTCGCGGATTTTTACGCGATTTTCTTCAAAAATCTCGCGCAGCCTCCGCTGCTGCTCCTCCTCGGGCAGCAGCAGAAACTGCCGACCGGATTCATCACGCTGCATGCACTCTTCTATCTGCTGCTGAAAGAGCTGTTCATCCCGATGCCCCATGGATTTCCACATTTCAAGATTACCGCGTGCTCCGATCACGCTCACTTCCCGCAGCTTTTGAATCCCGTCCAAACCTTCCTGCACCTTGTGGAGGTAAGAAAAGACGTAAGCTGCTTCCCGATAGTAGAAGTAGCGATAAGGGTGCTCGTAGACGCTTGTATCTGTACCATATACTTCGTAGTGGCTTTCGCGCCGTCTGTTTGCATACTTCAGATAGTAGTCATAGAGCGACTGAATCGTTGTAAAGATACGTAAATCCGGAACGATAAACTCTGTAACCATTTTGTGCAGCGCTTTCACGCTCTCCGGTTCCTGAATAGTGGGACCACGGAAATTGAAGTCTGTCCAAGGATTTCTATTAGAACAGCAAAAGATTTCTTTCTTCAGAGAGTTTCCTGGTACAATCTCCAATGGAGCAACGAGTGCCCTCGTGCCATAAGTGAAAGAAAGCTGCCCCGTCCAACTGCGAAGCACAAAGATTTGGTGCATCAATCCCTGCGGCGTGAAGCTGTACCAGCAGTCGTTCTTATATACTGTATTCGGAAAGTCTTTCAGCTCCTCCGCGAAGAACTCTTTCATAAATCGGTCGAATGTCATTGTAGTTCTCCTTCCTGTAAGTCATTGGAAACAATAATAGTTGCGTTTGAAGCTGGCCATTGGACCACCCATGGCGGATATGATTGCAGCTCCGGCGTACCCTGCACCGAGTGCACCCACCACGGCCACACCAACTGTGCCGGCTTTTGATCTGCTTTCGCGCTCCGTTTCTCGCTTTTCATATGCAGATACGGTTACAATATCTTTCTGATAACCCTCATGCGCGAAATCATATACAATCAATCCGGGACCGACGCTCCAGTAGTTGATTTGATAGCCATTTCGGCTGATGCTTCCATAGAAGTATATCGAATCCCCGATAGTAATAGGCATTCCATTGTACGTTCCTTGAGTATACCTATATAACTGTGCCATTCCTAAAAGTGATGCAGGACCGGCAGATTTTACTTCCCATACTTCACAGGTCGTTTCGCAGAATATATCCATTCGCCCAGTTGAACACTTGACTTCTTTTCTTAAAAAATGATCAGAATTCCAGAAATTATTCTTTGCAAGAATATCATCAATTACGAGATTATGGATTTCTCCCCAGCTATTAAGATCGCTCCATGGAGTGTATCCGTCAGAATCGCTATTGCTAATTGGATTGTTGTTGCAATATGCAAACATATTGTAACCAAGATATCCAACGCCGGTGGATGTATAGCTGTCCGCGTTGATGAACCTGCAAATCTCGGGGTCATAGTAGCGGCTCTGGAGATAGTAGAAACCTGTTTCAGTGTCGTAATAATAGCCTCTATATCTCAGTGGGTTGATTTCTGCAAGATTGCCGGTTGAGGTAATTACCTTGCCGTATGGGTCATAGTCATAGGCTGCGACCTGA
>ERZ772820.2782-NODE-2782-length-11912-cov-2.967361_pt1 | contig 11912 bp, 12 predicted proteins | sample MGYA00511377_ERZ772820 | MGnify/ENA primary metagenome ERZ772820 (study PRJEB29015, sample SAMEA2737684) | human gut metagenome | biome: human gut; feature: human-associated habitat; material: faeces | place: China | collected 2012 ...
CGGGTAACAAAAAAGCGCCGTATTGCTACGACGCTTTTGTCTTGCTCGGAGGCATATTCAATTTTTAATCATCATTGCAGGGGCAATCATATCTTGAACTGCAATTGGGCTCACCATGCCAAGGACATTCTGTATATCCACAGTTTTTTTCGTTTCGCTCTCGTGCTCTACAAGAGCGGCACCAAGACTGCGGAGTCGTACCGCCAAATCTGTATCCAAATTCAGCTTCAATTTCGTTTCGTCCCCATGCTGTTTTTCCACAGTTAGGACATTCAGCCCATTCATCGTGTGGCATATTTACCCCTCCTTGGTTAGCAACTTAGTCGTTAATTAGTCCAACAATCCAATTTACCCAACCCTTAATTGTTGACGAGCGCCGCTCGTATGTGCTATCGCTGTTGACATTATACAAATTTGACCTTCTCATAATCTGCACAATATCATTTTTCTGCGGCATAACCCCGGTTTCAAAATAAGATTTTAGAGTGTCGGCAAAAGCACTATGCGATAGCACAGCACCGCAGAACGCCAATTGCCGCTGCTTATATCCCATTTTCAAAATCGTGCGTCCCTTATCCGTAAGTCGGTACAGCGGTCCACCATTTTCCCGATCTTTTTCGATAAGCCCTAAATAGCGGGCGGCATCTGTATAGTAGTTTGTTTGACGAGCATCGAAAGCGTACCGCTCGGTTACATCGTTTCTGCTTAAATCTTGATCGTCAAGCAATTCGCAAATGTTAATAACCCGTTCAAAAGAATCAGCCTGGGGGAACGGAATCTGCGGCTCATTTTCGTATACCGCATTGTGCAATACCTGCTGGATGTCATCGGCTGTTATTGCGGTATCTTCCACAGAATAATTCTTCTGTTGTACAAGAGCTATAGAACTGTAATTATTGGGGTCAGTGAACGCATACTCATAAATCCGATAAATTCCGTTGGAATACACTAAAAACAACGGTCTTACCGGTTTTGTCATACGGTTTTTCCATACCCGATAGGGATAGTATAACTGTCTAACCAAGAAGTCCTCAGACAAATCCCGCTTAGCCTCAAACAAAGCCAAACTATGGATGCCTTCATATGCCGCATCTATTTCTATTTGGGAATTATTTACTGTGACCCTTGATAAAGTCCTACTTTTAAGATTTCCAATATTAAAGTCAAAAACGCCTGACCCCATTCTGCCGGAAACCGTTGAAACAATTTCTTCATCACCTAAAAAATCGCCAATGATACCGGCAGCAACGGCGCAGTTCAAAGCAATCGCTTCGCTCGGAATATTACTGCTGTCTAAGCTCTGTATATATGTCGGCAGCGAAACTCGTGTTATCGGAGAATTGTCGGGCTCAAACTTGTGATATGCATCAAAATGTGAAATAACATAATCTCCACGGGTAACAGGAAGAATGCAAAGGTTATTGTCCGCAAAAATCTGCGGTAGATTGATTGTGTGGTCAAACTTTGCCATTAAACGAGGCTCTCGAACCTCTTTGATCTGTTTTGCAGAGATTTGAAATTGCCCCGTTCTTTCAATATGCGCCAGTATGTCGTGTTTCTCAAACAGTTCTTCCCACGCTGTGTCATTCAGGCTCTTTTGGCGTTCACTCATAATTCCGCACCACCACCTCATCAACATCTCCACGCTTTGATGCGACTGAATTGACTGCACGCTTTGCTTGGACAACGGTTATGTTATACGCTGCATATTGCTCCAATATAAAGTCAGTTGCAGAATTTGACAGCATAAACTTTATGCCCCGGGTAGTTAAATCATCACAGCACTCTCGAAGCCTGATTTGGTCGTCACGAGAAAAACCACCTCTTGAATATCCCGTAAAACTTGCCGTCTCAGAAACAGGATCATATGGCGGATCGAGGTATACAAAAGTCCCTCTCGGAACATTTCTCAACACCTCTGCATAGTCCATTGTAGTCATATGAACATCGGCAGTATTGAGATACGCACTAACTGCCCGCAGCACTGGCGCATTAACAATGTTAGGGTTGCGGTAATTTCCAAACGGCGAGTTAAATTCACCAGCATTGTTTACACGGTATAAGCCATTAAAGCAAGTCTTATTTAGGTACAACACACGAGCCGCCTTTTGTACATCGGAGAGTGTTGCATAGTAATCTCTGTCCCGATCCCAATCTCTAACTGCATAGAACTGCTCTGCCGTATTTTCAAATTTCTCCAGTTCTTCAATCAGTTCATCAATATTTTCTTTGATAACCGTGTAAACACGAATCAGTTCAGGATTTATATCGTTGATATAGGCGGTATTCGGCTGTAAATGAAAAAGCAGAGCACCTCCGCCAACGAATGGCTCGCAGTATGTTGTGATTCTTTTTGGCAGCAGCGGGCGGAAAGTTTCCAAAAGCTGTCTTTTCCCACCTACCCATTTCAAAACAGGGGCTACCAACTTGTTCTTTTTCATTTTGTCAACCCCTTTCTCCAGCTTGCTTTTCGCATAATAATACATAATGTATTATACCATCCCTCTCTCAGAAATTCAATTGCAAACCCGAAAAATTCACATTTTTATTTTGGTTTTTTCCCACTTCCATTACTCACAGAACTTTATGACTTCTTGAATACTACCCGAAAAGGAAAAGCCGCCGTCTGTTGACAGCGACTTTTCTCTTTAGCTGGTGAACTGTATCAGCAGTTCGTTTAAGACATCCACCGCACCGTGTCTTTCTGCCTGTATCTCTCGGTTTCGCCACTCTATAAGGCAATGTCGAATTACTCTGATTTCCACCGGCTCAAAAGGGATTTTCTTCTTTCGCCCCGGCTTCATTGCTTCAGCAATGTCACACAGGCGAAGGGCGAGGGCGTCAATCTGACCGTTGGTTTCTGCGTCATAGCTCTTGTGCTGCTGTATTAAGCCGTTTATCAGCACCCGCACCTCATAATCGTCCAGCTTGACATTCATAGCCGTCCTCCTAACAGTAAATCAAATCGTTTGCAACGCTTTCCATAGCAGCACTGCGGATGTTGTTCATCCTCTGCACCCACAGCATTTGATTTTCCGCTTTGAGGGCTTCCGTTACGCCCTCTTTTTCGGAAAGCTGCTTTACCAGCCGAGAAAACATTGCTTCTGCCTGCTGATGGGCTTTTGTGCAGTCATTATTGCAAAACCTCTGCCTTGTGCTGTTCGAATAAAACTCCCAGCAGCACCGAAACATTCGTCCCGATCCAGACGTTATCTCCCACTGTGATAGGCAGGGCAATCTCTCAATGTAACTTTTTCTTCATCATCATATATACTACAGCTTATACTGCATGAAATTACCATTATGAACAAATCCGAAATCCGTATACAATTTAACTCCCATGTCAGATGCCGTGATCTGTATCGTTCCACATCCATAATCCCTTGCATCATTTACAACACGGGATAACAGTCCCTTTGCAATGCCATTTCTTCCATTACTTGCATCCTCCATTCCAGAATCCCTTTTTCCTCCAGGATAGGTAAACACGTTGTTCTTGTTACATTTTATTCACTCTTCACCAGCTCATCTATCAGCTCTATAGCCTCTCTTATCATGCCGTCACAGTGCACTTTCTTGATTCCGCCCTTTTGGGCATTTGCCTTTAACAGATCGGTACAATCGGTCATGCCGTTGTGGTTATCTGCTATCCTGCGCCTGAACTGATTTATCACGTATGGATTCTCAACGCCCAGAGCGCCAAGCACCATAAGCCCTCCTGTGATCGCACCGCAGGTTGAACCACACTTCATGCCACCACCGAAATTAGCACTTAGCTTTGCCGCCATATCTCCTGTTAATCCAAGCTCGTCCGCATAAGCTCGCAGAATGGTCTGCGCACAGTTATTGACCATCGGTGTCTCGTTTCTTATCTCCATAGCTTTTTCTACATGTTTGTTCATTATGACTTCCTCCAATCCATATACAAATAATCATTTGTTAACCATCAAAATTCCTTTTTATGTATCCCTTTGAGGAATTTCCCCATTACACCTCCATATAAAAAATGGCGGGGAGTCTCCCCGCCTAATTAGGTTGGACCTGGGTCTTGCGACCAGCCCAGATAATGTGACATGTCACATTTATATCGTATGTTGATGATAACATAATTATGTTATTCATTCAATAAAAAGTGCAATTATTTTCAATAATAGTTATATCCTCACTCACTGATAATCTTCCTGCTGCACAGATATGTTATAAGGAAATATCCACCATATATGATCATCACGATAGCAGCTGTGATTCCGATAGCACCTGCTATATCATACGCTCCCATAGTGTCAAGAATCTTCATGCTGACCATCATTCCAAATACCGAATGGACTATGGCGAGAGCAAGTGGGAATACGAAGAATAGTCCCATCTGTGAGAAAAGAGCCTTGTTGATCATGCGCTGATCCACGCCAAGCTTTCTGAGCATCTTGTATCTCTCTATGTTGTCTGTGCTCTCCGAGAGCTCTTTGAGTGCAAGGATGGCTGCACCGGATATGAGGAATATGAGTCCGATATACATACCTATAAATGATGCTATCGCTCCTACTCCCACGCTGGCTGCTTTCACGCTGTCCTTAGTATTTACTGTGATAAGTCCGCCGAGTTCATCCTTCTTTGATACATTCCTTATGATCGTATCACTATCCTGTATGACATCCCTGTCCTGATCGGCATACTTTCCGATGAAATATTCCTTTGCAAACTGTGCACCTTCAACGGCTGAATCCGGCACGATAAACACGCCTGTATTGACCGGCTGTGTGGCAAGCTCTATATCTCCGTCTATACAGTATGAGATAACCGGCTTAAGCTTGTTGCCATATACCTCTATCTCTTTGCCCTCCTGAAGTCTCTCGTCACGAATCTTCACGAATATTCTATAATTTGCCAGGATGGCATATTCGTCATCGTCAAGCTGGAGCTCAGCATTGTCATAAAGCTTTGCAATCTTGTTGTAGTCGGACTGTGATATGATCTCCTCCGTTCCATCAAATCCAGACCAAGCGTTTACATCTATTCCAAGGGAATCAATCAGTGCCTCATCTCCCAGATAGTTTCTGATAGTAAGTGTAGGACATGTATACGTGTGTACGTCAACATAATCTGAAAAGTATGTTCCGAGATCTATATTATTTTCACTATATACGTCCTCTATGCTCTTTCCATCAGTAACTTCAAGTTTCTTCAAAAGATCATTTGTCTCGCTGTCATTACCCATCTCGTCTTCATCATAATAGATTGAATCACCGCTCTGGGTCTTTGATATACACACATCCGCTCTTGCATATTTCGCAATGCCCTCATTTAATGAATTCTTTACTGCAAGTGCTGATGAAAGCACACATATTGTCACAAAAAGCATAAGGCAGATTAATGATATTGAAAGTACATTTGTGTTGACACGGCTGCTCATCTGTCTCACGACAAATGAATTGAGTCCCTTGTAATACACATTCTTCATGGATGACACGATCCTGAAGAGCATTCCGGATACCGACCAGAAGAAGAGCACTGTTGCAATACATCCAGTCACGATCCACTTGTAGAGATCGTTCATGTACATGTCATTTATATCGGTAATTACCGCATGATAAGCATATCCAAGTGATACAACTGATATCAGGAACACGATAACTGATACCCATGGATTTTTGATCTTGACATTCTCAGATTTTCTTCCATTCTGGAAAAGGTCGATGAGCTTACATTTGCTGATGATAAATGTGTTGAAGATTATAACCACCACATATATGATTGCAAAATACAGACAGGTCTTGGCAAATGCGCTGCCAGAGAACACAAAGCTGTATGATGACATATCTGCATCGAACATGTTTGCAACAAGTACACTTGTTATCTGTGAAATTCCTATTCCGGCAAGAAGTCCTACCACAAGTGATACAAGTCCGATGATAAGTGTCTCTATGAAAAGCATTGTGGACACCTTGCGTTTTCCCATTCCAAGGATGAGGTACAGACCAAATTCCTTGTTACGCCTCTTCATCAGGAAACGGCTTGCATATATGATGAGAAATCCGAGCACAAATGCGATGAACACACTGACACCCGCAATCATCTTGCTCATGAGCTGCACGACCTGTCTTGTGTCAGCCGATATCCGGAGCATGGCGGTCTGCGTCTCTATGGCATTGAACACATAGAAGATTGCAACACCGAGTACCAGAGTGAAGAAATATATGGCATAGTCCTTTATACTCTTCTTCATATTTGATACGGAAAGCTTAAAGAGCGTCATTCAGATCACCTCCAAGCAGTGTCACGACATCTATGATCTTATTGAAAAATTCTTTTCTGGTATCTCCTCCTCTTCTGAGCTCGTGGAACACCTTTCCATCCTTGATGAAAAGTATCCTACCTGCATAGCTGGCTGTAAATGAATCATGTGTTACCATGAGTATCGTTGTCATGAGATCCTCATTTAGATGCTTAAGTCTCTCAAGCAACAGCTTTGCCGACTTGGAATCGAGTGCTCCCGTAGGCTCATCTGCAAGCACAAGCTTTGGGTCAGTGATGATGGCTCTTGCAGATGCGACTCTCTGCTTCTGACCGCCCGACATCTGGTACGGATACTTCTTCAGAACACTCTCGATCTCAAGCTCCCTTGCAACAGCTCTGACCTTCGCATCTATCTGCTTTGCAGGAACATTCTGTATGGAAAGTGCCAGTGCGACATTCTCATACGCTGTGAGTGTGTCAAGAAGATTGAAATCCTGGAATATAAATCCAAGCTCCTCTCTTCTGAACTCGTTAAGCTTGTTGCCCTTAAGTGTTGTGATATCCTTGCCGCCCACATAGATGTGTCCGCTGCTAACCTTATCTATAGTTGAAACGCAGTTGAGCAGTGTCGTCTTACCGCTTCCGGATGCACCCATGATAGCTACGAACTCTCCTGCCTCCACATCGAATGATATTCCATCTATGGCCTTTGTCATATTGGATTTGTTTCCATAATACTTCTCAATGTTGTCAATCTTTAATATTGTTTCCATTGAATTTCCCACTGGATTTTCCATAGAATTTTTCGTTGAATTTTTTGTTGGATTTTCCATTGAAATGCCTCCTCAAATGTTTGTCTATTACTGCTCTCACCATTGAACATATTTGCAGTTTACACATTTTGAAAGCAATTGTCCTTTTTTCATTATTACCTAACATTACAATTCTGTAACCTTGGGGACGCTCACCCGATCCGGTATCCCACTATCGAAAAACGCAATTTTTATATCATCCAATCTTGTATATATCATTATGTCCAAATACTATGCTCACATCTGTGTATTCATCCACCTTTGACGCTATATTCAGCTTATGTCCCAGCTGCCTGCACAGATTGTCTATTATATAAAGTCCCATACCTGTGGATTTCGCATGTTTCCGGCCATTTTCCCCGGTAAATGATTTCTTGCACACAAGTGGAATATCAGACTGTGGTATACCTATTCCATTGTCCTTTATGTGCAGAGCCTTGCCGTCACCCACTGCTTCAGCCCAGATCTCTATAGTCTTTTCCTGTCCCCGGTCTATATACTTGATGCTGTTGCTCACGATCTGATTTACCATAAACTCAAGCCACTTTGAATCCGTCACAACACATTCATCCACATCATGAACATTCAGCGATATATCACCATCAAGCAGCATATCCTTGTTCTTCAACGCCACTCTTCCGATGACACTCTTAAGATTTGTTTCAGCAAATCTGTAATCCGCCGCAGCATGCTCCGCCCTCACATAGTAGAGTACCTGATCCGCGTACGCGTCGAGCCTTGCGACCTGTTCCTCGTATTTTCTCGGGATCACATCCCTGTTGTTGTGGCACATGAGCACCAGACTGGCTATAGGAAGCTTGATCTCGTGAACCCAGATCTCAATAAAGTCCTTGAAATCCTCCACGCTGTCCCTGTACTTTCTCACATTCTCAGTCATGGACTTGTTGATGTCGTACATAGCTGAATACACCAGCTTACCCTCGTAGAAGTCAGGCTCGTCCAAAGTGTCAAGTATAAGATACTTCTGATCCAGTTCATCCAGATGTCCAACCAGACTGTTGTAGAACCTATATTTCTTCAGATAATCGTAGGCGATAACCGAGACGACAAATATCACAGCCACGATAACGAACATAATCCTCATCTGTAACTGTGAGTGAAATGCCATCATGAGCAGATATGTGAATATCACAAATCCCGCATATCCCGCAATTATTCCAAGTTTATCCTTTATATACAAGCCAAATTTCATTTTACAAAATTACTCCAATCTTTTGTTGCTGTAAATGATATACAATCCCACTTATCATCCATGGTAATGTACACAGACCACTTGTTCAGCTACAAGCACAAGCATATGCACTGCTCATTGGTCTAAGCACACGCTTGCAAATGTTATTCACACCCCCGCAACCTGTCACACAAGTCGGTATCCCTGCTTCTTCCTGGTCTCTATGGCATCATCATATCCAAGATCCGCCAGTTTTCCTCTGAGCCTGCTGATGTTCACCGTGAATGCATTGTCATTTACAAACTCATCATTATCCCACAGGTCTGTCATGATCTCATCCCTCGACACTATCTTTTCCCTGTTGGCAAGCAGCAGCTGGAATATGATCATCTCATTCTTGGTGAGAACCATCTCCTGATCACCTTTGCTGATTGTCCCCTTGCTGAAGTTGACCTCCGCATCTCTGTATGATGCCGTATTCTGGCTGCCCTCCATGCGCTTGAGCACCGCCGCTATCCTAAGCAGAAGTATCGTTGGATTGTATGGCTTTGTTATATAATCATCCGCGCCATAACTCATGGACAGCACCTCATCCATCTCGGAAGTCCTGCTTGTGACCATGATAATAGGCACATCAGATTCCTTTCTTATCTCCTTCACTAAGTTTCTGCCGTTTATCCCCGGAATATTGATATCCATGAGCACCATATTTGGTGCCGCTTTCAATATATCGTCCTTTGTATTGTCAAAGTTCTTAAGACTCTCAGCCTCATAGCCCTCATTCTCAAGTATCTGCACTAGCTCATCACAGATGCTCTCGTCATCTTCCACCACAAATATCTTTTTCATCTTTATTTCTCCATTTTCTATTTTCCATTTAGGCAATTACGAAACCCTTAATCTATTCAACATGCAAGAAGATGTTTAGCATTACCAAATCAGGGGAATACGAAGTCGCCGGTACTTAGATGGCACGTTAGTGACATCTTTAGTACCGTTGCAGACTGAGTTAAGCGAGAGCGCCCCCTGATTGGTATGCTAAAACATCTCTTGCACATTCAGCGTATTTAAGTTTCGCAATTGCCTATTTCCCCATTTTCAGTGGCATGTCCACCAGCATCCTCGCCCTGTTGTAGACATTCAGCTTTGAACCGCTGGAATCCATATCACAGCTCACTATCATGCCCTGCGGCAGCTTCTTCTGAAGCGAAGGGTACAAACCTCTTCCGCAGGTGTGATTAGGCATACAGCCAAATGGCTGAACCGCCAAAACCTTTGGACACTCATGGAGTATGTGTCCCGTTATCTCCGCGCCGATGAGCCAGCCATCTCCTGTTTTATATCCCCAGCTCACATATCCTTCAGCCTCACGCTTCATCGTGAAGAAATCCTCCATGGTATAGAACCCATATTTTCTAAGCGCCTCTATCATTGCTCTCTGCAGGCTGCCGAAGAACTTCAGCCCCGCCTTGTAAAGCAGAGATTCAAATGTCATATTGTCTGTGAGGTGTGAATCCATATAGTACATGGCATACCATGAAAGCCCATTTGTATGGCTCTCACATCCATTTGACTCAAGGAACTTTATCATATCCCAGTTGCCCAAGTGGCAATACTTTATGTACAGCTCTCCCACTATCCCCACTCGCTGTTTCCTCTTATCATGCAGCTTTATCCGTGAAAAATCCCTGGCTATCCTGACAAAGTTTCGTTTCATCCTGCCGAGAGTCAGATTCTTTCCATCTTTCAGATCTCTGGACAGGATATCTATCCACTTCTGCCAAACCTTTTGTGACTGCCCCTTTTTCACCTCATTTGGCCTTGTCTGATTGAGGAGCAGCATGAGTATATCTCCGTAGAAGAGTCCGAACAGGGCTCTCCACACCATGAATGGCTGCACGCGCATCTGGCATTCCTTCTCCAGCCCCTTAACATTCAGAGACAATATCTTTGCCCTGTCAAATCCTGCCTTTCTCACCGACTCCTTTAACACATGTAAGTAGTTGGCTCCCCTGCAGGCATCCCCCGCCGTCGGCATGAGAAGTCTTGTCCGGTTGATGTCATACTTGCCTGACTGCAGTGCATCTATCATCTGCCCGGCATTTAACACAATCGGATAACACATATCATTGTTCACATACTTAAGTCCCACATCCGTGATATGATCCTCATTTGACAGTATGACCGGATGATAATCCTTTGAATAAAAGGCGTATTTTATCAGAGGAAAATGCGCATCCAGCATGGCTGGGATCAGCAATATATATTTTTCATTCCATGCGTTCTCGTCTATCTTATACATAATTTACTCCCCATATACTTTGCAGTGATATAACGTGTTTGTAGCACTTTAATTATATATTATAACTTCTTTTGCATGCACCTAGCCACTGTTTACTAATTAATTATGTTAAACTTATTTTTTGATATAACAAAACACAGGTACTATATAAAATGTCACACCCGTTACAATGGTTTTAACATCTTATATAGCACCTGTGTCTCAACGCAAATATTTTTATAGACTGCTAGAGCATAGGCTGGGAACTGAACTATCGATGATTTTCCCGGTTCTTGTTCTTAAGTTTATTCCAGAATACTCTTTGCAAGCTTCTGCTCCTCATCAGTAGGCGGGTCGATTCCCTCAAGCTTATATGGTATTCCAAGTCTCTCCCACTCAGTGATTCCGAGCTTGTGATATGGAAGTACCTCAACCTTATCGACAGTCTTAAGAGTGTCGATGAACTCCTTTGTCTTCTTCAGATCATCCTCATCTGTCGTGATGGTTGGCACCAGTACGTGTCTGATCCACATATGCTTACCCTGATCTGACAGGTACTGTGCAAGATCAAGAATGTTGCTGTTGGAGAATCCTGTGAGATCTCTATGCTTGTCATCATTGATCTGCTTGATATCGAGCAGGAACAGATCTGTGAGCTTCATCAGCTCATTGAACTTGGAGAAGAATGGTTCCTCCCTTGTAAATGGATTGCCGGCTGTATCTATTGTCGTATGAATACCCTCAGCCTTCGCAAGCTTGAAAAACTCGATGAGGAAATCCATCTGCAGCAGCGCCTCACCACCGCTCACTGTTATACCACCGCCGTTTTTCCAATATGGCTTATAGCGGAGTGCCTGCTTTAACAGATCCTCAGGGGTCCTCGCCTCGATCTTGACGCCCTTATCCTTCAGCAGCTTTGTATTCTCTTCTATCTTCTTCTCAAGTTCTTCTCTCTCAGCATCGCTTGTTTCATCTGAGTAAAGCTTACTATAGTCTGTCACAAGATTCCATGTCTCTGGGTTGTGACAATATTTACATCTCATCTTGCAGCCCTGTAAAAAAACTACAAATCTTATGCCTGGACCATCTACTGCTCCAAAGCTCTCTGTCGAATGGACATATCCTAAAACCTGTTTCTTTTCAGACATATTTCACCTCTAAGTTCTTCCTATTCAAATACAACTCTCAATTAATGAAAGTAATTACAAACAAAACTACATGTCTATTATCTCTTATAAAAATGATATAAATACATATTCTTAAAAAAAGTCCCGGAGAGGTTATCCCCGGGACCATGGTTCTTGTTATATCTGACAAAGCATCTATAACTTCACTGAAAATCCAGCGTCAGCTAAGAATTAAAGTGAGTCATGGAATGTTCTGTTGATAACAT
>ERZ772820.2784-NODE-2784-length-11902-cov-3.597451_pt1 | contig 11902 bp, 14 predicted proteins | sample MGYA00511377_ERZ772820 | MGnify/ENA primary metagenome ERZ772820 (study PRJEB29015, sample SAMEA2737684) | human gut metagenome | biome: human gut; feature: human-associated habitat; material: faeces | place: China | collected 2012 ...
GCTGTGCGTGCGTACGCAATGCGATACCTGTAGGGGGTGTCGGGGTGCGTATAGACAGATGCGTATATACGCGGTGCTGTTATAAGTTAAAGTTATAACTGGCTATAAGTAATAGTTATTAGACAAATTAGGGCAGTGGTGCTATACTATATACATAGTCAAGGAAAAAACAAAATAAAAGTTTCCTAGTGAAACAAATTTAAGGAGGACGAAACAATGAAAAAGAATGAAATTGCAATCACAGAGGAAGAAAGACAGATAGCCGCTAACGAGTTAGCACAGATAATAATTGCTATCGACTGTATGAAAAAGACAGGAGCAAAGATTTGTATCAATGTGGCTAACTACTGCGCAGTACGTGGCGACCAAAAGACCCTCATTGAGCGTACGGGATTATCAAAATCTACTGTATCGAAGATGAACAAAGTCGGAAAGTTGCTTAATAAAGCTATTCAGAAATTTGGTGAAAACTCACTTGAAACAGTAACGGATGTAAACTGGTCAGATATTTACAAGAACGCTAACTATTACGATGAATTAATTAATAACACAGTAAACGCTGAGGAACTCAATGACTTATTTGAGAGTAAAAATTTAATTGACGTGTTGGAGCAGGAAGTAGAAGAGACAGAGGAGCACGTTGAAGAGAAAGAGGAGCAGGTCGAAGACACAGAGGAAAAGACAGAAGAATTACTCGAAGAGTTAGAGCAGGAAGCGCTTGAAACAGCGGAGGACACACCTTTTGACCGTATTATGAATATGAAGTCATCTATTCATAGTATGATTGGAATGTTAGAGGCGGTAAACGACAGTTACAAAAAAGCAGATATGCAGGCGGTTATTAAATCAGCAGTTACAGAGTTAAAGAAAGCATATGAAATGTAAGGAGGTTTTTGAAATGGATATGAATGTTTCATTTGGTCGCGGTGATATTATTAAGTTTGATAGCGACTATTACATGATTTTATCGTGTGATAGTCGGTATGGTGAGGTAATAATGATACAGATAACTGGTAATTATTTTGGAATTACCAGTATTAAAAGATTTGATGAAATTGTCGATAATATTGATAATCATTATTTTGGACTGGGAGACTTTTTGAATTCAAATTGTGATAGTTATAAGACAAAAATAAGAAGCTTAAAAACAACATTAATTTCACAAAAAGAGGAAATAAATGAATTAAGAAAAAGTTTAGAAGAAGCTTTGAACGACATATCCCCGAAAAATGATGAAATTATTTCTTTACATGATGAAATAAGCGCATTAAAAGATGAATTGCAGGAATGTTATGAAATTGATAGTTTTAAAAATGAACAAATTGAAATACTTAATAAAAAACTATTAAGAAGGGTCGGCAGAGATTTGTTTGATAAAACTGTTAATGATTTGTTAAACAGCAAAGACATATCGACAGTGGAAGAGGTTAGCGCACTCATGAAGATACGCGCATTATTATATAAATAAAAAGGAGAATAAAAACATGAGAAAATTACTAAACACAACATTTGAGACAAGAAAGGCGCTTGATAAAATCAAATTAGAGGGAATGACTTTGACCTCAATCACTGATAAGACAATGACCGCTTTATCAGTAGAAGAAATTCCAGTCGGTGCGGTAACAGGTTTAACAGTATTTGAGGGTTGCGATGAAGATACAGGAGAAGCTTTTTACACTGCTGTTGTATCAACAGCAGACAGAAATTACTCTTCTGGCTCTGTAGTTTTGTTAAATAGATTAAACGATTTAACAGATATTATTAATTCAGGCGAATGTAAGGTTGACGAATTCGGTTTCCGCTTCGGATTCTCAACAACAAATTCTGGTAATAAATGTTTGAGCGTTGATATTATTTAATATTTTTTGCGGGATGTCCGCTCAAATATTTAACTATTTATTTATCCTCATAATAGCGTGTCTCATGGCAGGCACGCTATTAATTTTAAAAACAGCGGAATTTTTAAGGAGGAAGAGAATTGAAAAAAAGAAGTCAAGAAAGCTTATATGTAAAGGAAAAAAGAAAAGAATATAACGATTTGCGAAAAACCGCAAATCAGCGTTTAAGGCGATTATCAAAATCAGATGTGAAATATGGTAGTCGTGCGTATCGTTATTTAACGGAAAAACTATCAAATCAAAGCGAATATTTGACACAGAAAGGAAAGATTTTACAATTTAAACCGCTAAAACGTGGCTACATAACACAGCAGGAACTTGAGCATAAATTGTCTATTATATCAAAATTTGTCAAAGCAAAAACTAGCACGATAACAGGTACAAAAGAATTGTATAAGAAAGGCTATCGAAAATTTTTGTCCTCACATGAAAACATTGATATATCATATGATGAATGGTACAGTATGGTAGCATCGCTGGATTTTGCGGATGCAAAACAAAAGTTTGGTAGCAATCAAATCATACACGTTGTGGATGAATATGGAATAGACACAGCTACAAAGTTACTATCAGAATGGACAAATTTTAGTGATATTAAATCTTTTAACGACAGGGCAAAAGAAATATTTGAGAGTGAGTAGGTGATTTTTTGCTTACAATTGCAGGATATCAATTAAAAAAAGAAATTGAAAAAGAATCAATATCTTTTTTAAAACCTACACGTTATGGTCATGTATCATACTGTAAAAATCATATTTCTTTTGATTCGGAAACATCACATTTTAAAGAAGTTGGTTGGATTTATCAATGGTGTTATAAGTTTCAAAATCAAATCATAGTAGGTCGAACTCCTCAAGAATTTGTTGATTCGCTTCTAAAAATCTCTGACTTATACGCTTTGCATCAGAATGAAAAAATTGTAATTTATGTTCATAATCTATCATATGATTTTACATATTTAAACGATTTTTTGCTTCAATATGGAGAAACAAAAATTTTTGCTATAGATTCGCACAAAATCTTAAAAGTTTCCTGGCGAAACTTTGAATTTCGCTGTTCATGGATTTTGTCGAATATGTCACTCGAAAAGTGGGCGAATTTTTTAAACACAAAGCACAGGAAAAAAGTTGGAGAAATTGACTATGGTAAAATAAGGTATCAAGATACAAAGTTATCTTTTGAGGACTGGGAGTATCAAGTATTTGATGTACTTACATTAGATGATTGTATTGTAAACACATTAAACAATGACAATGATACCCTTGCCACTATTCCGCTCACCTCTACTGGATATGTAAGGCGTGATTTTAGAAACGCGATGCGTAAAAATCCGAAAAACTATAAGGATTTTCAAAAATGGAAACTTGATATAAATACTTATAAAATGTGTAGAAGAGCATTTGCAGGAGGTTACACGCATGGCAACCGTTTTTTAGCAGGAAAGACGATTAAAACAAACATAGGGCATTTTGATTTTAAAAGCCATTATCCGTCAAGACAGCAGTTGTCATATTTTCCCGAACAATTTTTATTATATTCAGTTAATAAAATATCTGAAAAAGAATATTTTGAATTGTGTAAAAAATACTGTGTAATTGCTAATTTTTACGTTAGAAATATACGTTTAAAAACTGGAATAACCGCGCCTTACATTCAGCATTCTAAAATTTTGAATCAAAACAAATCACAAAAATTTTGGAAAGAAAATGACTTTGACGGAACTGATAACGGAAGAATTGTATACGCAGAGGGATTATTTGCGTTTTGTTACACCGAGTTAGACTGGGATATCATAAATCGACAGTATGACTTTGACGCTGTTGTTATTGAACAGGTATACATTGCAGAGCGTACACGGATGAATCAAGAATTTTTATCTGTGATTGATAAATATTTTACAGTCAAAGAAACTGAAAATGATAAATATTATCGAATGAAAGATAAAAATAAACTGAATGCGGGTTACGGAATGAGCGTGTGTGACCCTGTCCGCGATGAAATTATATTCGATTTGCAAAATCAATCTGAAAAAGCTTGGAAAAAGGAGAATGTACACTTGAACGATTTTTTGATAGATGAAAAGTTAAATAAATATTACAATTCGCGTAACAGCTTTTTAACATATCAGCAAGGCATCTATGTAACAGCGCAAGCGAGATATGAATTGTTTAAATTAATAGAAGCTATCGGCTATGAATACTTTATTTACGCGGATACAGATTCTATCTTTTTCATAATGAACGAAAATGCAATAAAAGCAATAAATGAATACAATAATAATATTATTGTACAAAATAAAAAACTAGGTTTGGGTGTTAAGAATCGAAAAGGAGGGATAAGCTATTACGGAACTTTTGAAGATGAAAAAGATAATATAGTAGAGTTTAGATTTTTACACGCGAAATGTTATGCTTTTTTAAATAAGGAAGGAAAACTGAATGTCACTATCGCGGGTGTAACGAAAGATAACAAAAAAATTGGAAAAGATAATGTCACTATCGCGGAAGAGTTGGGAAGTATTGATCGATTGCATGAAGATTTTATTTTCAAAGAATGTGGAGGTACGCGAACAGTATACATTTATCAAAACATACATAAAGAAAAAATCATGAAACATGATGTTTTGATAGCTTCATCTGCGGTAATTTTACCGACTGAAAAAAAGTTATCGTCTTTAGAAACAATAGAAATTTATGATACTGTATAAAAGTTTCACTGTGAAACTTTAAAGGAGGTAGAAAAATGGACAAAGAAAGTAAATTATATCAGCGCGGACGGCACTTACAAAGAATCCTTTCTGGAGAAAATGGAAAAAACTGGGATATATATTATATTATAGGCATCATCAAAGAATGGGAAAAGATGCAAGAATTATTCAGAGGTGATAAAAGATGAAAAAATTACATAAAAAAGAAGAAGATTGCATAGAAGCATGGATATCATTAATTTGGTATAACGGCTCTATGTCGTGGATAATTGACATTATTAATTCTTTAAATAATGCGGGCAATGGAAGTGCGAATTTTCCGTCAACGTGGGAATGGGAAGAAAACGGAGGTTGTCTTTTTTGGGAATGGCTTGTTTTAATGTTTGGAGGTTATGGAACTAGCCCGCGTATGGGATGGATTATACCCGAAAACGTGAACCCTTTAAAAGATTTTTTGCAAAAACAATTAAACAATATGCGGTGGTGGTAAAATGAAAAAACGATACATAAAAAATGACAAAAAATTTGGACTTAAAATTGAATGGGGCAGGATTTTTGACATGATAGAAAGAGAAAATCTTATACCATCAGAGCGTTATTTTAAGCGGTTAGATTTTACTAACACAGCATGGAATATATTAATGTCGGGACGTTCTGTTGGAAAAACCACAACTTTTTTGTTAATATCATTAATTTTATATCGAGAATATGGAATTAAAACAATGTATCTAAGAGAAAATAATGAAATGACAAGACAAAAAAGTCTGGAATCTTTGTTCGACACTATCGAAGTTTTGGGCTTAATATCAAAAATTTTTGATGATAAATGGAATGCAGTACGTTTGCGTGCAGGAAAATGGTATTTGCAAAAAGTTGAGGATGGAGAATTAAAAGAAGAATCCGAAGATTATTTTATGAGAAATTTGTCTCTTGATAGAACAGCAATTTATAAATCATCTTTAGTAGAGCCGTTCGGAGATTTAATTATTTTTGATGAATTTATATCAAAATATTACATGAGGGGCGACTTTGGCGACTTGCTGGACTTAATAAAGACAATAAAAAGAGATAGGCTATCCACTGTTGTTGTCTTGTTGGCAAATACAACAGAGGTCACAAGTGAATATTTTGATGAATTGCAAATTAGAGAATACATTGAAAAAATGACTGTTGGTCAATCGCGAACGGTAACAACCGAACAAGGAACAAATATTTATATTGAGTTTATCGAGAATAAACGAGACAAAGAAGAAAAGAAAGAAGAAAAGGAAAAGTTTTTCGGATTTAAAAATGCAAAAGTAAAAGCGATAGATGGCACAGACTGGGTATTTAATGAGTATCCGCACTACGTTATCAAACGAAAACGAGATAACACAATGACAGTAAACGAGATTATTCAACGAGGATTTTTTGTAAAGACTTTAAACAAATACTATGCTATTGATATTGCACGCTCTGACCTAGGTATTTGTGCGATTGTTCACAACTCAAACGCACCAGATGAACGATTAACAAACCGCGTGTACACTCTGGATTTTTTATCAAATCAAAAAGAAATATGTGGCCTTGGTACAACTGTTTTTGATAAATGGTTTTGGAATCTTTATTTCAATGGAAAATTTTTATACGCAAATAACGCTTGTGGAAATGCGATTGAAAATTATGTTCGACAAGCAAAATTAAGAGGGAGATAAACTCCCTCTTTTTAGTTTCACAGTGAAACTTTAAATAAAAACGCCTCCGTTTAAAATATTTTCGATTTCATCTGTGAAAAACTCTGGTATAACCGCACTCTCTATATGCGTTTCGCTACATTTTACAAAAGTGCCGTTTTTTAAAGTTGACAATGTTTTTGTTATCATGGAATAGTATCCATAATCCTGTTCGTATTGCTTCGGTTTTGTAGCTACATTTCTCGTTACAATCAAATATGGATTTTTAACACCCATCAACCCTGCAAATCCACGCATATTACCTTTTTGTATTGTCTGTTGACTCGTCATTAAAGCGTTAGCAAAAGAGTTTACACCTGTTGCAAGTGCCGAAGCAGGAGAAGATGCCACGCTAACAGTTGTTGACAAAATTCCATTCACCCATGCGGACTGCCTATTCATTTGCGTAGTTTGTGATAAAGCTATATTATTTGCAATATTGCACGAAAATGAATCTAATACATAGTGGCAGTTGTCTCTTTTATCCGTCACAAAAATATAAGCAACAGCATCACCAGACATTAATTCAATATGATAAATAATCTTTATAGTGTTATTCATCAGCTTATTAATATCAACATTTACAACTCCAACGTAAGGCAAGTATAATTCGCACTGCGTACCGAGTGAATAATCTAAATATGTTCCGAATTTTTCGCTCAAACTTACACTTCCGCAGTCAACTTCTATAAATGTTGACGAAAAAATCTTTCCAGTTGTTCCGCTGTCCAGACCACCGATTATGATATTGCTAGTTCCTGCCTCCGCTACTGGTACATTCGTCACATAAAGTGAAACAACGTTTTCAAGTGGTGACTGCCAGTTTTTTAAAATGTTGTCAAAAAACGTGTCTGACCATATCCACGACATTAACGCGGATAAATTTTCAGGCTCATATATACGTAAACCAGTAGCTTGTAAGTTTACGGTTGGTAAAGTGGGAACATCAATGTTATCTGATGTATGTTTAGTTCCGAATCCTCCGTTTGGTTGAGATTCGGTGACATTATCAGACGATTCAGCGTATACGCTATTTGCAAATGATGATAAATCATCGACAGTATCACCGCGCGACCATCCGATAGCGTTTTCATTTGATGTGTACGGTGGTTGAAAACCTATTCCGTACGGATTTTTAAAACTGAAAAATAGCCCTACTGCCCATAAAACGCCGTAAATTTTTAATGCGGCGGGATAAAGTTTAAACTCTAAATCTTTATAATCATTGTTTATACTTGCTCTAAGTTGGCTATCGCCTTTGCGTACGATGAACGAAACATCATCAACAGAACGGTCTATATTGTAACTATATTTATCGCCATTTTTGTTTGTTAGTTCCCATCGTTGATTATACCCCTTAATTATATTTGTGTGCGCAATCAAGTATTCATCAGGTACTACTTGATTCCAGGGTAAAAAACCATTTGCGTATGTTGTGTCGTTTAAAATACCTGCACCGAGATTTATAGTAGATATTCCATAGTTATCGAGTATTCCGTTATCGGTATAAGCTAGCATACCCCCCTCTATTACTTCAATTTCAAAACATTTTTTTAGTTCGCCGTTTACTTCAATTGCATATGCCATTTTTATCAACCCCCATTCACCACTAATAATATACGCTCTGCACCAAAACCTTGTGGAAATTTGTATATATTCTGTTGCGGATATGCCAGCTTCGTATACATATTATCGTTAGCGTATAACTGTGCTAAAGATAAATCACTACACCGCGCTATTGTCACATTTTGTTTTAAAATCTCTGTTTTGTAAGTCATTAAAACATCACATTTTAGATGTATATTAAAAAGACCTTTTCCGATTGATTCAGATTGTGTGATAAAAAAATATTTATCACGCTTTTCCCAGTCGCTTGTAGCATTTTCAACGCCTGTTATTTTCACATAATTAAAACCATTCGTTTCAAATTCTTGGGTGTCGGGATATGACACACGTAAAATCGGCGAATATTGATTAGTTTCAACGTGATAATTCACCACAAGCGCTGTTCCGTTTTTTAAAGATTTTGAGATTTTTCTCGGTTTATCTGTTACATTAAAAAATACTACCTCCATTAATCTACCTCCGTTTCAAAATCCGCTCGACAGATAAATTGTACAAAATCACTAATCAAATGTTCAAAAAATGAATAATTTCCATAAAAATTCACAAATTCGGAGAGCATGGCAGTTGAAGTTGTTACGCCAATATTACCGCTGTGCGTCTCCTCAAATGTATCTGTTACAGAATTGTAAGTCTTTGTTGCGTTGCGTTCATTGCTATTTTCACTATCATCATGCGTCTGTCTGTCTTTAAAAACTGTAGTACGTTCATCTAATACGTTATCATATGTGTGTGTTGCTGATAATTCGTTATTCTGAACATTCTCGTTTTTGTCGATTTCGTTCGTGTTATATGATGTAACGCTATGCGTTTCCGTGTTTGTGTTGGTGTTTGTATTCGCTTCTTTTTCACTGCCAGAACGCTTATTTGTGTCTGTAGTACCGCCCATTTCGGTACGAGAATTTTTGTTCGTTCCAGCTTCGGTTGCTGATTCGGTTTCAGACCCAGTGCGTGTATTGGTGCGTTTAATGTTGGAATCATAGTTATAAATGGGGTTAAATGTGATAGATTCTATTTCCCACAATTTATCATAAGTCAATTTTTTCTGTCGATAAAATAATAACGATAATTTTCGTAAATGTGTTTCTAAATCCTGTTGAATTGTGTAAATATCATCCCAAACAAATTTATCTAATACAAAATCACCGAATTTTAAAACTGAGTAATAATCTATTTCGCGAAACTCTGAACCTGCAAGCCCATACTGTTTATACCATTGAGGCATATCTGACTCAGATAATGTTCGTAAATTCAAGAGGGGTATAGGTGTGCTAGCATCGCTAATTTTATGATAAACTTCATTCATTGTCAATCGTTTCTTCATCATCTGTAACCTCCTTTTCTTCAATGTCTTTTGTTTCACTGTGAAACTTTTCATGTTTCAAATGTTGCCATGATTCTGAATAATCAACTGTGATATTTCGTCCAAACATTTCATTGACTTCATCCCAAAATGTACGCCTAGCGTTTAACATAGCGGATGGTAATACGCAAGATAAAGCATGATAACCGCTTACTTCATCAGTTGACATTTGCGCCATTTTACCGCTAAAATTAATAGGCAACCCGATAATTGTAAGATAACGAGACAGCACATCATCATAGTATTTTGACAAATACTGTAAATTGTGAGTAGTTTCGGGGTCTGTCAAATCTAACATTTTAATAGATTCTACTGCACCATTTATCTGTTCAACAATGTCTTTTTCTTCGACTAAAACCGTGTTTAGTACACCTTTTAACATATTTTTAATAGCAGTATCAACTTTTTCCTTATCTTTTGAGTTAGTCACACAAGGAATTTTATTTACACGACTGTAAAAAGTATTATAACGGGCGGAACACAAAATCTCAGATAATTGCTGAGCTGTTAATATTGTGGAAAAGTCGCGGAACATTTGCGGGACATTGTATCCTACTACACAATTTTCACCACGTCTGCGGTTAAATGTTTCTCCGTTTAGCTGATAAACAATCACATCACGACCGATGCCGTAAGGGTCAAGGTCTCCCGCCAGTCCGCACGGCAATACTAATTCCTCACCGCGTTCATTTTTTGTGTAGCAATAAATACCATCCAAATGAGCAAAAATCTCCATAAACGCAAGATTCGCATTTTCTGGAATATCGCCCTGCGTATCAAACATTTGGCATACAACAGTTAAAAGAGTTGTAAGTTGTTCTATATCTTTTAACTGTTGCAAAAGTTCATCATTCTTTTTTCTGCTTTTTGAATAGCTTGTAAAACACAAACAATTATTAATATAATCTAATCCGTTCATTTTTATCTCCTTATGAAATAACGCAGAGGGTATACCTCCGCGCCTTTGTTTAGTCAAGTACAAAAGCAACCATGTTGTAATCGGCATCAAGGATATAGTTTACAAGTGTATGATGAAACTCTGTATAAAAATCTCCGCTTGCTGTTTTTGACACGGTTACTTTTGTCTTGTAAGGACAAAGACCCAATGCAAAGCGGTCATACACCAAACCGATAACATTAGTTAATTCTATAGCGTCTACTCCTGCACCGAGTTTGTTAGTCGGGTCTGCTGACATTTTGATTGATGAAAGCGTTCCAAAATCAAACTTATTTGTACCATCGTCAACCGCCTGCCATCCTGCGATTTCATCATATTCACCAATACCGAGCAACTCTTCATTAAAGGTGTTTGCACGGACGTTGAACTTTGACGCAGTAGCAAAATCTTTTAGAAGTACACAGTTGTTCATTGCACGCGGAGTGAATGTTGCAATTGAGCCATTGTTGAAACCAACAGAAAGTCTCTCCATGTATCCGCGAACATTTGCTATTCGCCTCATAAAATACTTCATGCAATTTTCATCCTCGAGCGCCTGTTCAGCTGTAAGCGCATTTGATGCAATTCCTTTTGCTTTTGCTTCTGTAAGCAGATGCACTGCGGTATGTGTAGCTTTTGCTGATACAACCACTCCCATTGATACGAGCATGTGCGCATATGAAAAAAGCGCGCTGTCAACTGTCATTTTGACATACTGACGAATACCCGAATAAAATCTGTCGAGCGCTTCAAATGAAAGAAACGCTTCTTTTAACTGGTCTTCTCCAAACGACTGTGGGGTTAAGATAGGTTTTCCCTCTTCAAATACCTTTGCTTTGATTTTCGGCTGATAGAATGTGTGCTCAATTTTGGAATAATCCTCACCAGATACCAGATTCCACATAGGGTCTTGAATGATATCTGCAAGTTCAAATTTGATTCGCTCAACGAACCAACCCCAGTCTACAGTATCAACAAAGATTGACGGCAAATCCTGCACGTACTCCCTTGCGTCAATGTACATTTTTCCGATAAGTGAGAGCAAAGATTTTGTAAATGTTTCTGTTGACCCACTATCTACTACGTCGCGTCCTACGTCAACCAACTTGTAACCCTCCAAATCTGCAAGGTTGCCATTCTGTTCCATGTACTCTTTTCCCATTGTCTGCGCTACCGCTTTTTTAGTTAAGTCTACAATATCAACTTTTTTCATGTATAATTCCTCCTTTTGTTTCACAGTGAAACTTTTATTTTAATTTTTCAATAATAGCGGTCATGACCGCTGTGTTGTTGTCAAGTGACTTCTGAAATGACATGATGTCCTCATGATATTTTTCTGAATACGCATCAATGCGTGCATTCGTATCTTTTATGTACTCAGATAAATACTTAATTACCACGATTGCTATTGCAATCGGAAAAGTTAAATTTGACACCAAATTTACAATACTATCCATGTTCCTCACCTCCTTTTAATATGTTACAATTATAACATAAATGTTACAAGAATATGTTGCATTTGTAATACTTTTGTAATACAATTGTATTACTTTTGTATTACATTTGTCAAGTATTTTGTAATACTTTTTTCATAGAATTGTAATAATTCTATACGCACCCCGACACCCCCTACAGGTATCGCATTGCGTACGCACGCACAGC